>Ga0070698_100000913_pt1 | contig 32306 bp, 29 predicted proteins | sample KBSK1502metaG_FD_65477 | JGI IMG/M metagenome (GOLD analysis project Ga0070698, IMG submission 65477) | Corn, switchgrass and miscanthus rhizosphere microbial communities from Kellogg Biological Station, Michigan, USA - KBS K1-50-2 metaG | ecosystem: Host-associated > Plants > Roots >... | reverse complement strand
AGCGCGATCCAGGACCGCGCATATTCGCGAAGCTCGTCGAGGCAATCGGGCTCGACGGTATATCGGATCACGCACGTGAACATGCGCGTGATCCTACGCCAGCCGCTTACCAGCGGAGGCCGACCACTCGCACATTGGCGGTGCGCATGCGGCGATAACCGCCGCCACGTGCGTAGCGCATCTGCGTGCTATTGATCGCGACCGCCGCGATGTCGCGTCCTGGCAGGTCGACCACGAGGCGCGGCATGCGAGGCGAGATCATCTGGTTGACGGGCACGACCTCTTGACGTCCATCGGCGTGCGTCACGAACACGCTCTCGACGAACGCGCGGCCGCTCTCAAGGTCGAGACGCAGGCGCGAAACGCGGAAGCGCGGATCGATCCTGATAAAGGAAGCCTGGCGATCGGCGGTGAGCATTACGTTGTGTGCAAGCACGACTTGCCGGCGCCCGAAGCGACCCTGACGTACGTCGATGCGCTGATACGCATCGTCGTGTTGGTACGGACTCGGTTCGTACGTCTGGGCCAGCGCGACCACAGGCGAGCCAAGTAGCAGGGTCGTGAGAATTGCTTTGATCAGCATGGTTCTTCTCCTGGTGGGAGAGGAATGCATCACCGGCGCCGCACCGCGTAACCCGCCGACAATCGATCGCGAGCGAAGCTCCAAGCGCAATGTGCTGCGCATTTCGCACCTGGCGGGCTGTCGCGCGCGGTGGAAATCATGAGCGTCGAACTTACGTACCGTGGCCCACATTGTCTGCACGGACTGACCTCCGCTTGCGTTATCATGGTCAAGATGAGGATCGGCGCGATCATCCTCTGCGGCGCAGCTTTGGCAGCAGAGGTGACGGCCGAGGACATCAACCGGCTGCGCGCGCGCGGAGAAGCGCTCGCGAAAGAAGGTCGATACTCCGAAGCGATCGACGCGTTCAAGGCGGCGGATCGCATCGAGCCGCGCGCCGGTCATGCATGCCTGATCGCGCTCGCGTACACGCGCCGCGAGATGTGGCCACAAGCCGAAATCTTCATCGCGAAGTGCCACGAGCGCGTGCGCCCCGACGATCCGGCACCGGATTGGGCGCCGAAGGCCGAACAACAAATCGCCGAGCGGCTCGCGACGGCGAAGGTCGCGCCGATCTCGATCGCGACCGATCCGGCCGTGTCGGCGAAGCTCACCGTGTCGAGCTTCGCGCCCGACGAGAGCTTCCCGCCGCGCACGATCCATCTGCCGCCCGGGCATCACGTCATCTTCGCGAGCGCGGATGGATACGAGCCCGCGAAGCAAGAGATCGACGTGCGCGACAACCGGCCGCAGAAAGTCGTCATCCATCTCGTCAAGCCCGGCGAGCAGCCGGAAGCAGCCGCCGCGGTCGCTGCGCCGCCGCCCGCAGCGACGCCGTCGCGGTCGCGGTTGCCGGCCAAACCGATCCTGTTTGCGGGCGCCGGCGTGGTCGCGGCGGGCGCCGTCGTCAACGCGACGTTCTACCTGAGCGCACGCAACCAACTCGCGGAGTCGACCTCGCTCGCCGAATATCAAAGTCGCGAATCGGCGTACGACACGAGCCGCACGGTGATGTTTGGCCTCTATGGTCTGGGCGCGGCGGCGGTGATCACCGGCGTCGTTTTCTTCGTGCTCGATCGCGATCGCGAGCCGACGGTCGCGATGGTCCCTCTTCGCGGCGGCGGCATCGTCGCAGTGGAGTGGCGCCGGTGAGCGTTCAGGTCGACGAGTCCCTCGCCGGCGAGCTGTACTGCTCGGTGTGCGAGAAGTTGTTCGAGGAGGGCGAAGTCTGCCCGGTCGACGGCACGCGCCTGATGAAGCTCGTCGCGCCGCTCGATCCGATGCTCGGGCGCGAGCTCGACGGCCGCTACACGATCGTCGAAAAGATCGGCCAAGGCGGGATGGGCGCGATCTATCGCGGTACGCAGCATTCGATCGAGCGCGAAGTCGCGATCAAGGTCATTCACACGCAGTACATGTCCTCGACCGAGACGATTCGCCGCTTCTTGCGCGAGGCCAAGCTGGCGAGTCGACTCAACCACCCCAACGCGGTCGGCGTCGTCGATTTCGGGCAGACCGAAGACGGCGTGTTCTACCTCGTGATGGAACTGATCCGGGGCCGCACGCTCGACGAGATGATCAAGGCCGGGACGAAGTTCACGCCGAGGCGCATCGTGCGCATCGCGCGGCAGGTCTGCGACGCGCTCGCCGCCGCGCACGCGCTCGAGATCATCCATCGCGATCTAAAGCCGGCGAACATCATGCTTCTCGACGAGCATCCCGATTTCGTCAAGGTGCTCGACTTCGGGCTCGCGAAATCGCTCGCGACGGAAGCGACGACGATGTCGGGCAGCGGTCTGCTCGGCACGCCCGCATTCCTGCCGCCCGAGGTCGCGCTAGGCGCGCGCGTTGATGGTCGCGCCGACCTCTACTCGCTCGGCTGCATCTTGTACCTGCTCGGCGCACAGCGGCTGCCGTTCGAAGCGGCGTCGCCGCACGAGCTCGTCGCACTGCATGGCACCAAGCCCGCACCCGCGATGACGGGTGTGCCCGAGCCGCTCGCAAAAGTCATCGACCGCATGCTCGCGCGCGATCCAAACGAGCGCTTCCAGACGGCGACCGAGGCGCGCGAAGCGCTCGAGGATGCGGTGGTCCGGTTCAAGCCGGATGCGATGGACACGCCGATGCCCGTCGAGAATGCGCAGCCGCGACGACGCAGCAATACGGATCTCGACCTGCTGCTACGCGGTCGCGTATACGCCGTATCCCGTTGCGAAACGCCGGCGCTGGGTCGCGGCAGTGGGCGCGGCTGCGATCGCGGCTGCGATCGTGAGCGTCGTCTTGATCGCGCGCTCGAGCTTATCCGACGACATCAAGTCATCGGCGGCCGAGTCCGTGGCACCCGTATCACCACCTTCGCCGCCGCCGCTGCCGGCCGCGGAACCACCGGCGCCGGTAGAGGCGCCACCGGCGGCGCCCCCGCATACCGCCGCGACGCCCACGCGACACCGTCCCAAAGCTGTGACGAAGCCAGCCAAGCGACCACCGCGCAAAGCGACACGCACGACCCCGCCCTCTCACGACGCCGAGCTTCCGTTCTGACATGCGCACTCTGATTCTGCTCATCGCGCTCGCGGCATGCTGGTCGAAGCCAGAACCGCCGGGCGGCGGCTTTCCCGTTGACGGCAGCGCGCTCAGTGGCGACGCAAAGGTCGATGGCAACGGCTGCCCGTCGATGTGCACGTCGTGCGACGGCGGTATCTGTCACATCGACACGATGATGGGCGATGTCAAATGTCCCGACGGCATGCCGTGCGAAATCACGTGCAGCGCGTCGACCGCGTGCCGAAATACGATCGACTGCAGTGCGGCGACGAGCTGCACGATCAACTGCCTGGCATCGAGCTCGTGCACGATGGGTCTATTCGACTGCACGCAGGTGCCGTGCACGCTGTACTGCCGCGGCACCAACTCGTGCCAGTACCTGTCGATTAACGACACGAACCAGAGCTGCAAGATCGCTTGCGGTACGACCGATGGCTGCGGCAGCGGCTCGTGCACGGGCGCCGTCGCGCGCCCGACGTCGTGCAGCGGCGCGACGTGTCTCTGAGCAGAAACATCGCAACAAAGTGCCGCAGCGTGGCTCCGAGGGGCAGAAACCCAAAAGGAGCATTCCATGTCCAAGTTTTCATTGTTGGCGGCACTGACCGCGTTCACGTTCACGACTGCCTCAGCGCACGCCGGGATTGTGCTCGGCGCCGCCGCCGGGCCGAAAGTCGGCGGCGATCCGACGCTCGCCGGCGGTTCGTTCGGCGGAGAGATTGGCTTCATGTTCTCGTCGAAGAAGACGGCGGAAGAGCCGCCATTGCTGCGCTGGGGCTTCGCGTTCGAAGCGGGCGCGGCGGTGCTCGCGAGCTCCGACGGCACGCTCGGCGGCAGCGACCTCGCACTCGTGTCGAAGTTTCACTGGCGACTCGGTGCCGTCTACATCGGACCGCGCGCAGGCATCATGGGCCATTTCTATCAATACAAACCGCAAGTCGGCGAGCGCCAGACGGAGACACGGCAGTTCGGTTTCGTGATCGGGCCCGAGCTCGTGTGGCCGATCGCGGAGCGCACGTCACTGGGCGCGCGACTCAGCTACGAGTCGACGAACGAGGAAATGGACGGCAAGCCGAACGCGCATCCACCGCATGCATTCGACCTAAGCTTCGGCATCGCGCGCGAATTTTAGGCGACGATCTTTTTTGTGGTGACCGCGCAGCGCGCGTCGTCACCCAAATACATGCGGCAGTCATTCCTCGCGTTCGTGTTGTTACTCCAAGGCTGTTACTTCTTCTATCCGTCGAACATCCCCGCGAAGGGAAAGCCGGTCGTCGTGCCGGGAGCGAAACTCGATCTCGAGGTTGACGAGTACACGTGGTGGGGCAGCTGCAGCGACTACGATCTTCAACACGACAAGTGCGAGTTCCACGAGGGCAAGCTCCGGACGCGGCACCTCGCGCGCGACCTCGTGCCCACGTACGACGGCAAGCGGATCACGGTCGGCGAGTTCAACATGCTGTCGAGGCCCGGCTACGCCGAGCAGGTCGAGCGCATCCGCGCGCGCCACGGCGCCTGCAAGCTGTCGTTCGTGCCTTCCGCCGTCGCCGCGGTCGGCGTCTTAGTCGCGACGGCCGGCCTCGCGCTCAGCAACTCGCTAGGCGAAGACACCGCCCTGAAGCTGTACATCGCCGGCGGCGCTGCTTTCGCCGGCGGTGCGGCCCTCAGTTATCCGCTCGGCGGTTACGCGTGCTGGAAGGCACACGGCGAGGGCAAAGAGATCAACATCGATGCCTCCGCCAACGATAGATTTCGCGGGCTCAACGAGGACGAGATCGCGAAGGTCGCCGAGCTCGCGATGGCGTTCAACGCCAAGGCCGGCGCGACGCCGCCGACCGCAGCGCCGGCGGAGACCTCCGACGCGCCTCCTGCAGAGACCCCGAAGCTGCCAGCCGGCGGCGGCGACATCGTCCAGACCCTCGAGGCAAACGGCTGCTGCTCGATCTTCTTGCGCGCCGTCGCCAGTGCCGGCATGACCGATCAGCTGCGTGCCGCGGGACCACTTGTCGTGTTCGCGATCAACGACGGCGCATTCTCCGGCATCGAGCGCGACAAGCTCGACAAGATCATGACCCAGCACGATCAGCTGCGGAGGGACCTCGCCTTCCACATCTCGAACGACGAGTTCTCACCGAAGTCGCTCGCCGGTGGCCAGCAAAGCCTCACGATGCTCAACGGCAAGAAGGTCAAGATCGCCGGCTCGCCCACCGAGATGACCGTGAAGGGTCACGCCGTGCTCGGCACGCTGCGCGCCGCGAATGGCGCGGTCTACATCGTCGACAAAGCGCTCGCGAACTAAGGCGGCGCGCACGGGCTTGTCTCGATTCGCTGAACCGCCCACGCCGTGCGGTCGAACACGACATACGCTGGCATCGCGAGACTGCGCCATAGCGCGAGCGGATCCTGGCCCGTGCATCGAGACACGAGTGTCGTCAGCGCGCGGCCGTGACTGACGACCACCGCCGGCGCGTGCACGTCATGCAGTGCGGCGGCGAGGCGGCCGTACACGGCATCCGCGCTCTCGCTACCAAACACGACGCGGTCGGGACACGCGAAGTACCGCTCCAGCCCTCGCTCGAACGCATCGCGCTCCAAGAAGCCGTCGAGCGTGTGCTCGTTAAGGCGCGCGTCCTCGATCACGGTTACCCCCGCTCGAGCAGCGATCGGTGCCGCCGTCGCACGCGCCTTCAGCTCGGAGCTGCTGTACACGGCATCGATCGCGAGCTCACGGGCGAGCAGCTCGGCCAAACGGGCCGCGCGCTCCACGCCCTCGGCCGAGAGATCCCAATGCCGCGCCGGCGTGGCTCGATCGATGTTCGAGCTCGAGTGGCGCACCAAGACGAGTGAGTTACTTTGCGTGATGCTCCGTAGCTTAGCGCGCTGCCGTCAGCACGAGCTCGCCGGTGATCGTCTTGCCGGCGCGCATCGCCGCGAGCTTTACTTTGGTGCCCGGCGCTCGATTGCGAATCAGGATCACCACACCTTCGGGACTCAGCTCGAGGACCGAGGTTCCGTCGACGGCGGTCACCACGTCACCGTCCTGAAAGCCAGCCGTGGCAGCGGGTCCACCGGGCTGTACATCGATCAAGCGAGGCACCAGGACGCGCGTGTCGACTTTGGCGCCCATGCTTGCAATCGTGGTGTCTTTCCAGCCGACAACTGGAACATCGATATCGACACGCTGCGATGCGCGCAACGTGATCAACCGCAGACCGCTCGATCGATCGCCGATGCCGTCGCACGTGATCGCGATGTCGCCGCCGGGCGCGTCGAGCAAAAATGCACCTTGCGCGTTCGTACGTACGCCTTCGCCGGGCGTACCGATCGCCGCCACGATGCCCGCACGCGGCAACGCACGGCACATCACGCCCTCGATGGGTTGGCCCGATCGGAAATCGCGCACGCGACCAGCGACGACGCCGCTACCTTGGCTCGTAAGCGTCACGCGTGAAGTGCGTCGCGTGGTGACCTCGACGACTGCGCTCGCGCCTTCGCTCGCTGCGTCCGCGGTGACGACATAGCTTCCGGGAGAGAGGTTGCGAAAGCTAGCGACATTGCCTTGCACGGTGCCGTCGATCGGCGCGCTCGAGTCGCGACCACCGATCGAGAGCGCCGTCACATGCGGCGCGCTCTTGAAACCAACGAGCGTGGCATCGATCGCGCCCGGCGACGGCAAGACCAGCCTGACATCCGTGCGCCCTGTGCGAACGCCAACGACGGTGGTTTCGACCCCAGCGGCGGAGCGCGCGCGCAGCGCATACGTACCGGCGAGCAGGTCGTCGATCGTGAAGTGGCCGTCGCCATCGGTGATCCCGACAGGCGCTTGGACACCTTGAAAGAAGCGCGGCTCGGCGTTGCCTTCGACAAGCTCCGCGACGACGCGGATATCGCTAACCGGCGCGCCGTTGCCATCGACGACCATTCCAGCAATCGATAGTCGATCGATTCTCACGACAAGTACGATGCCGGTGACCGCGGAGTCGCGGTCGGCAAGCGTGACGAGTGGAAACTCGGTGCCCGACGCCGGCTTCAGCGGCGTCGCCGACGGCAACGTGCGCAGGACTCTCGGGCGATATTGCCCGCCGCCGGTCATCGTCGCAGCTCGAAAGCTGCCGTCCGTCGCCGTCGCGGCGAGCCCCATGTCGTTCGCGCTCGTATGCGCGAATTGCACGGTGACGTCGGGCACAGGTGCGCCGTTCTGATCGACCACGCGTCCCGAGATCGATGCTGCGAAGACCAGGTCGATCGTCACCTCGGCGGTTTGCCCGCGAGCGAGTTGCACCGGTTGTGTTGCGCCACCGAACGCGCCGAGCTCCTCGCTACCGGCGCCCACATCCCACGATCCGGCGCGCAGCCCACGCGCGGTGAACCGACCATCGGCGTCGGTGCGAATTCGATCGAGGTCGCGGCTATTGGGACCGTGAAGCAGCACGAACGCGCCGACCACCGGCTCGCGGTTCCGCAGCACGCGGCCGACGATGGTGCCGAGCGGCTCGACTTCGATGACGACTCCATCGTGCAGCGGTTGGCTAACGCGAAACACCTGCGGCTTCACGACGTCATAGGGAAGCGCCGTGAATTTCGCCTCACCGCGCGAGACGCCGGTGAGGACGAACGAGCCATCGTCTTGCGAGAACGCGGTCGCGTGACCGACGGCGACGCGCGCACCGGCGACGGGCTTGTTTGCGCCGACAACGCGGCCTCGGATCGTCGATCCTGCATCGAGGCGGATCTCGATCTCGGCGCTGGTCTGACCTGCGTCGACCGCGATCGGAACGCCGCGCGACGAATCTGTCAGCCCGTCAGCGCGCGCGAAGACGAGGTGGCGGCCGGGTGCAACGCGATCGATTCGGAACCGACCGCTCGCATCCGTAAATGCGGCGCGCCACGCGGTGCGAGACACGCCACCGGAACCGGCGGCGACGTAGACGTACGCCTGCGCCACCGGCTGGCGCGTCTCCTCGCGAATCACGCGCCCGACGATCGTCGCTTCGGGGACGAGCGTGAAATCGACCTTCACGCGACCGGGAACGATCGACGTGTACAGGATCGTGCCGTAGCCGGCTGCGCCCACCTCGACGGTGACCCAGTTCGGCCATCTCGTCGTGACGCATAGCTCGTACGTGCCGCTATCGTCGGTTGCGACCGACGCACCACCAGGAACCGTGTCGCGGCTCCGAAGATCAAGCCGGTCATCCCGCGCGTCGGCTTCGGCCTCGATCCAAGCGACTCGTGCTTTCGCGATCGGTCCACCGGATGCATCACGCACGGTACCGACGAGCGCGGCATCACAAGCGCCGAGCGCGACCTCGAGATGATCGGCGCGCACGATCGGGTTACGCAGATCCACGTCGAGTGCGGCGCTCGCGCGATGTGGTGCCGACGCGCGCACGCTGAATTCCATCGCCGGTTGCATGCCGAAGTCGAACTCGCCGGTGGCAGTCGTGGTGCGTCGTGGCGCGACGCCGAGCCCGCTCTCGCTGGCAAGACTCGCGAGCTCTACCGACGCGCCGGCAACAGGGACACCGCGAAACGTTACTTTGCCCGCAATCCGTCGTGGCTTTACGTCGGGCTGAATCAACCAAGCGGGACGATCGGCATCGACGCCAAGCGCGATCGGCGCTGCGCCACCGCCGCCCGCTGCGGCCACGCCAGCGCTACGCCCACGCGGCGAATCGCCGCCGCCACGATGCCGCACCAACAACCCAACGCTGACGAGAATGAGCAGCAGCAGCGCGATCGCGACCGCCACGAGCTTTGACGTCTTGTGTGCCACGAGCACTCCCTTCGGAATCGCGAGCAGCGGTACGCCCCATTGTTTCCGGCCGCCGGTTTCGGCATCGAGCCCGTCGCGCAGCCGGTCGAGCGCGCTCTTCAGACGCCAGCGCACGGTGCTCGGCGGGACACCTTGTGTGCGCGCGATGTTCGCGAGTGATACGCCTTCGCAAAAATGAAGCAACACGGTCGTGCGATACGGCTCATCTAGCCGCAGCACGAGATCGACGAGCTTGCGCTGCATCTCGGCGCGCGCGACGAGCACGTCCTGCGTGGGGATCTCGTCGTCGAGCAGCATCTTCGCCTGCTCGCGAGCGGTCCGCCGACCTTCGCTGCGCGCGCGCATGCGCAGCCGGTTCACCATGATCTTGGCAAGCCACGATTTCGCCGACTCGCGTCGCTCGGGGGCGCCGCGCATCGTGGCCATCCACGTCTCTTGCACGAGATCATCGGCGACGTCGTTGTCGCGAACGAGCCGAAGCGCGAGGCCACGCAACCACCCGGCATGGGCGAGCAGCTCCTCTGCGCTCCGGTTGCTCATCGCTTGTATCTTCCTTGATGCCGCCGCAGCGCAAAACGACGGCAACAAAACCAACGAACGGGCGCGCGAAGCGGATTACGACAGCCGGATCGGCAATCGCAGGTGGCGCTCGAACATCATCGTGCGATGCGCCCACAGCTCCGGCGGGACCTCGCCTCCGAGGAGCTCGCGCGCGGCAGCGAATGCGCGGCGCAGCGGCTCGAGCATCTGTGGGCAAACGGTGTCGTCGATCACGGTGAGCGACGTGAGAAACGTCGCCACGTAGATGTCGAGCGCCGACACCCGCTCGCCACCGAAGTAGGGACCGCGCAGCTGCGTTCGTAATGTGTCGAGCTGCGCGCGCACGCGACCGACGAGGTCGGCGGCCGACAGGTCGCGCGAGAAGCCGTAGCGCTTCGCGAGGTATTTCGCGATCGGCACGGCAAAGCCGCGCTCGCCCTGCGATGCGAACGATGTGTGGATCATCGCCAGCCGCGAAGTCCAGCCGAGACCGCCTTCACCCGCGACCAGATCGATCAGGCCCATGATCTGCGCGCGCTGTGCTGGATCGAGCGGTACCAGCACACCCGGCGCGAGCCGCGCGACGAGCCCGACGATCGCTGCCCAGTTCGTGCGCGGCGGTTCGTCGTCGTGAAGCAGGACGGGAACGTTGTCGATGCCGGCGAGCCACGCCGTCAGCTCCGGCGTTATCGGTCCGCGCGCGACGACGACGGCCGGCAACTGCGCAACGTCGAACATTCCCTTCACGGCCTCCGACCACGGGCTCGCGACGCCTCCGGCGGTGACGATGCGCGTGCCGCGCCGCTCTCGTGCGGTCGCGAGGTCGACGTATTCCAGACTCATGGGGTGGCGATAGCACACGTCATCGCCGGCGTGGTAGCAAGCCACCATGCTCGAAGCGATCGGAATCGTCAGCAGCGACGTCGCCACGTCGCTCAAGTTCTACAAGCAGCTCGGCGTCGAATTTCACAAGGCAGGCGGCGCCGACCACTACGAAGCGAAGATCTCGAACGGATTGCGCGTGATGCTCGACTCAGTTGGACTGATCAAGTCATTCGACCCGGAGTATCAACATCCCGAGCGCGGCGGCGTCGTGATGTGCTTCAGGCAATCGTCGCCTGCGGCTGTCGACCAACTGTACGCATCGATCACGGCAGCGGGCTTTGCGGGCAAGAAAGCGCCATGGGATGCGTTCTGGGGCCAGCGCTATGCGTGCGTGCTCGATCCCGACGGCAATCAGATCGACTTGTTCGCCGATCGATGATGACTACGCGGGCAGCTCGTAGCCGATCGTTGATTCGATCTCGATCGTCTTCGTGACGGCAGGCCGCGCCATCACGCGCTCGTAGTGGCGTTCGAGGCTTGGATAGTCAATCGGCGACGGAGAGAGCGCGCCGCGGAAGCGCCAGAACAAGCGGAAGAGGTGGATATCAGCGATCGAGTAGCGCTCGCCGACCGCCCAGTCCCTCGTGCCCAGCCGCGCGTCGGCGAGCTTGTAGATCTCGCGCGCGTGGTCGAGCCCGCGCCGGCGCGCTGGATGGATCGTCGAGGCGAGAAACGACATCCACGAGACGACCTGCGCGTCCGCCTCGATATCGCCGGGCATGAGCTCGGCTTCCGGATATCGCTTCGCGAGATAGAACAGGATGCCCGCCACCTCGGTGAGCACGCGACCATCAATCAAGAGCGTCGGGACTTTGCCTTCGGGATTGATCGCTAGAAACGCCGGGCTTTTGTGCTCCTGCTTCGCGAACGAGAGCGGTTTGCTTTCGAACGTCGCGCCGACCTCGTGCAGTGCGATGTGAGCTGCCATCGAGCTCGCGCCCGGCGAGAAATACAAGGTGAGCATGCAAATCACTCCTGCTTCGTGAGTAGCGCGGCGCGCTCGCGATGTCGCTCGAACGCGAGCTTGATCAATCGGTCGACGAGCTCGGTCGAGCTCATCCCACTTGCGGCCCACAGCTTCGGATACATCGAGATCGCCGTGAAACCGGGCAGCGTATTGATCTCGTTGATCGTCAGATTGCTCGACGCGCCTAGGAAGAAATCGACCCGCGCCAGGCCTTGCGTCTCGAGCACGTTGAACGCACGAATCGCCATGGCCTGCACCGCCTCGACGACGGCAGGCTCGAGCTTCGCTGGAATCTCGAGCACCGCGCCGTGCTCGTCGAGATACTTTGCGTCGTACGAGTAGAAGCCATCGGTGTGCCGCACCACGATCTCGCCCGGCGTCGACGCGATCACCTCGTGATAGCCAAGCACCGAGCACTCGATCTCGCGCCCGACGATCGCTTCTTCCGCCAACACCTTCGTATCGAACTGAAACGCGAACTCGAGTGCGGCGGCGAGCGCCGATGGATCGGCGACGCGTCGGATGCCGACCGACGAGCCAAGATTCGCGGGTTTTGTAAACAGAGGGAATCCGAGCTCTGCGCAGCTCGCGAGCACGACATCGCGCGAACGTTCGTAGTCCCAGCGTCGGAACGCGCGAAACTTCGCGACGGGCAAACCGGCATCGCGCAAGAGGCGCTTCATCACATCCTTGTCCATGCCGATTGCCGAGCCGAGCACGCCGGCACCGACGTACGGGATGTTTGCGAGCTCGAGCATGCCCTGCACGGTGCCATCCTCGCCCATCGGGCCGTGCAGCACGGGAAACACCACATCGACACCAACCGCCGACGGCGCAGCGCTCTCGCGCGGCTGCACGCTGATCGACGTCTTTGCATTTGGCACCATCGCCTGCGCGGAGCCGGCCGCATCGAGGAGCAGCTGTGCTTCCTGAAGCGACCAGCGGCCATTGCGATCGATGCCGATGAGGACCGGCTCGTAACGATCGCTATCGAGCGCGAGCAGCACGTTTCTCGCCGACATGAGCGAGACCTCGTGCTCGGCAGAACGGCCTCCAAACAGGATCCCGACTCGGAGCTTTGCCATCGCGACGACACTAGCGAAGGCGTCGCGCGCGCGCCAATGTGGTAAGAGCTTGCCGTGCGGGGCCCCCTCGAAATTCCGGCACTTTTGCGGCCCCCCGAGCTGATCTGGCGCGTGCCGGGCTCGAAGAGCATCACGAACCGCGCATTGATCCTGGCGGCCCTGGCCGATGGCACGAGCACGCTCGAAGGCGTCCTCCACAGCGACGACACCACGCACATGATTCGCGCGCTGTCGCTGCTCGGCATCCCGATTCATCAGAACGGTCCGACGACGCTCGTCGTCGAAGGCGGCCGACACCGCTTGCGCGCGCCGGAACAGCCGCTGTTCATCGGCAACAGCGGGACTACCGTGCGCTTTCTAACGGCGCTGTCGTGTCTCGTCGATGGCCCGGTAACGCTCGAGGGTGACGCCGCGATGGCGAAGCGGCCGATCGCGGATTTGGTGGAAGGGCTGATCCAGCTCGGCGTCCGCGTCGAGTGCGCGACTGGGTGCCCGCCGCTGACGATTCACGGCGGCACGCTGCCGGCTGGGCGCGTCGTGATGCGCGGCGATCGGTCGAGCCAGTACGTTTCTGCGCTCCTGCTCTCCGGCGGGCTCGCGAACGGCGACATCGAGGTCGAGATTTCCGGCTCGCTCGTGAGCCGGCCGTACGTCGACATCACGCGCCGGATGGTCGCCGATTTCGGCGGCGAAATTGCCGAGACCGCGAATGGGTTCGTCGTCAACCGCGTCGCCGATTATCGCGCGCGCACGTATGTCATCGAGCCCGACGCGTCTTCCGCGAGCTATCCGTTCGCGCTGGCGGCCGCAGCGGGCGGCACGATCACGGTGCCGGAGCTCGGCAGCGGTGCCCTCCAAGGCGACTACCACTTCGTTGATCTGCTCGAGCAAGCGGGCGCGAGCGTGATGCGCTCGGAGCGCGAGACCACGGTCACGAGTCACGGCAAGCTGCGCGGCATCGACGTCGACATGCATCACATCTCCGACACGGTGATGACACTCGCCGCGATCGCGCCGCTCTTCGATGGGCCGACGACAATCCGCAACGTCGCCAACATTCGCATCAAAGAGACCGATCGCTTGGCCGCTGTCGTCGCGGAGCTCGGCCGGCTTGGCCAAGAGGTCACCTCCGGCGCCGATTGGCTGCGCATCGAGCCGCGCCCGCTGCGTCGCGCCACGGTCCTCTCCTATAAGGATCATCGGATGGCGATGAGCTTCGCCGTGCTCGGCGCGGCTTGCGGCAACGTCTTGATCGAGGATCCCTCCTGCGTGGCCAAGACCTATCCCATGTTCTGGGCGGATTTGGCCGCGTGCTACCGCGCCGTCGGCATGGCCGCACCGTGGTGAGCGAAAAATCGCGACACGCGGCAACACTTCTGGGCGCGGCGGCAAGATGGAGGCATGGCGCAGTCCGTCCCCACCGACGATGAGCTACTCGCACACACCGAGTGGCTGACGCGCCTCGCGCGCGCGCTCGTCGGCGACGCGGCCGCCGGAGATGTCGTGCAGGATACATACGAGGCCGCGCTCGCGAAGCCACCGAAGCGCGAGGGACCGCTCAGGCCGTGGCTCGGTGGTGTCGCGCGCAACGTCGCACGCATGGCGACGCGCTCTCGCACGCGTCGCGAAAAGCGCGAGCAGGCCGTGGTCGTCCACGACGACGTGCCATCACCCGAGCAGCTCGTCGAGCGCGCGGAGATGCAACAGAAGGTCGGTCGGCTTGTCCTCGAATTGCGCGAGCCGCTGCGCTCGACCCTATTGCTGCGCTTCCTCGAGGGCATGACCGCCTCGGAGATCGCGCGCGCGCAGGGCATCCCCGCCGCGACCGTTCGCTCGCGCGTGAAGGACGCGCTCGATCGCATTCGAGCATCGCTCGACGCCGAGCACGGCAACAACCGCCGCGCGTGGACAGGCGTGCTCGCGTTTCCCGCTGCGCAGAAGAGCGCAGTAGTCGCAGGAGGTCTGATCGTGAGCACGCAAATGAAAGTGATCATCGCCGTCGCCATCGCTGCCTTGCTTGTCGTCGGCACGCGGATCGCGGGTCTGTGGGGCGGCGGCGGCTCCGCAAAACCCGCTGTCGTGGCGAAGACGACGCCGACACCAAAGCTTCCGACGACGCGGCCCGACTCGGCGGCATCCGGCGCGAGCGCGCGCGAGTTGCCGACGATCCACGACGACGATCCGAAGGGCACGCTGCGCCTCGAAGGCCAAGTGATCGACGAGCACGACGCACCGGTGGCGCACGCGATGGTCGCGATCGATGCAAACCCGCCGATCGTCGTCGAGACCGAGAGCGATGGTGCGTTCGTATTCGAAGGCCTCATCCGTCGCGACTACCGGATCGAGGCGACAGCCGGCGATCGCTATGCGGGTCCGGCGCGGCTGCGCCTCGTCGATAAGCCGGAGCCTGTCACGCTGCGCATGCGCAAAGGCGGCACGGTCGAGGTCGCGGTTACCGAGCGCGCGGGAGGTGCACCGGTCAAAGGCGCGGAGGTCGAGTTGCGCTCGACGCTGACCTGGAAGGCGACGACAAACGCCGATGGCATCGCGCAGCTCAAGGGCGTCGGTGCCGGCTGGGCGCCGCTCGTCGTGCGCGCGAAGGGCTTCGCGCAATCGGCGATGATGCTTGGCACGTCGGGCAACGCCGAGGCTGTCGAGCACGTCGCGCTATCGCTTGCGCGTGGTGCCGCGCTTGCCGGCCGCGTCGTCGACGAAAAGGGTAAACCGATCGCGAACGCGCGCGTCGTCGCAACGAGTGCGTCAGAGCCGCTGCCCGTTGTCGATGCACGACGCGATGGCGTCGTCACCGGCGCCGACGGCGCGTTCTCGATCGCGACGGTCTCCGCCGGTACGTGGCGCTTGACCGCGACGGCAGGCGATTACGCACCGACGACGAGCGTCCCGATCGGCGTCGACGGCGAGCACGCGCGCACCGGCGTCGAGCTGCGGATGTCGGCGGGTGCCGTCGTGCGTGGCATCGTGCAGGACAAGACCGGCGCGCCCGTCGGCGGCGCCGACGTCAGCGTCGTCGTGCACGGCTATGTGCCGTGGCGCGCGCGCCGACAAGCGTTCACCGACGCGAGCGGCAAGTTCGCGATCAACGGCCTCGCGCGGCGCGCCGTCGACGTCGTGGCGTGGCACGATACCGGCGCATCGGCGATCGTCGCGGCGGACCTCGCCGCCAATCGCGAGCAAGACGTCAAGCTCACACTCGACGTGAGCGGCGCGATCGCCGGCACCGTCGTCGACAAGAGCGGCCATCCCATCGGCGACGCGCAGGTGATCGCAGAGCCCGACTGGACCGGCGGCACCACCGACCGCGCAGCGTGGAGTGTGCGCGGTGTGCAGGAGACCGTCACCGATCAAGCAGGCGCGTTTCGGTTCGCGGGCCTGCCCGATGGCTCGTATCGCGTACGCGCGGCGCGTCCCGGCGCGAACGAGGCCGCGCTCGGGCTCTCGCCCGGTGTCGTCACCAAGCCAAACGCGGCAGCGATCAAGATCGTGGTCCCCGCCGAGGGCCGCGCGATCGGCAAAGTCCAACTCGCCGATGGCAAGCCAGCGGCCGCGTTCACGATCACGCTCGCCAACACGAACCCACTGCCGTTCGTCACGAAGGATGGCGCGTTCTCGGCTCCCGCCGCGGCGGGCACGTACTCGCTCACCGTCGCTGGTCCCGGCTTCGTCACGACGTCGAAGCAAGTGACGATCGACGAAGGCAAGGACACGAACATCGGCACGATCACCGTCAACGCAGGCCGCTCGATCTCGGGCCGCGTGCTCGACGAGCATGGTGCGCCCGTCGCAAAGGCGACCGTCGCGGCCGGTGCGCTGCTCACCGGCGGCGGCGCCGAGCTCTACATCAAAGACGAAAGCATCGCGGCCAAGGACGCCGAGACCGATGCCGACGGCAAGTTCGTGCTCGATGGCTTCCCACCCGCGTCGATCACCGTGATCGCGGGCAAGGCGAACATCGGCCGCAGCGCGAGCATCCGCCTGCCCGCCTCGCCCGACAGCGCCACGCTCGATCTGGTCCTCGCCGCGACGAGTGGCCTCGACGGCAAAGTGACGCGCGCCGGCCAGCCGCTCGCCGACACCGTCGTGATCGCGAATCCGATCGGCGCGGTCGCGTCGAACTTCTTCGTCACCACCGGAGCCGATGGCACGTTCGCGCTCGACACACTCGCACCGGGCTCGTACATCGTCTATCCGATGCTCGGCGGCGGCGGCAACCGGCCGAAGGACATGTACGTGCGCCGCGTCGAGATCGCGCTCGGCAAGAAGACGCACGTCGACATCGACGCGACACCCGGTCCGATCACGCTGACGCTCAGCGTGAAGACCGACAAAGGCGCACCGGTCGCGATGGCGCAGTTGATCGCGCTCCAGGCAACGATCGATCCGCAGACCGCCGATGAGCTGCGCGACGGCACGCGCATGCCCGTTGGCGATCAGGTGATGCCGATGTACGCGCGCGGCATCACCGCGGGCGCCGCGACGATCGAGGGCATGCGTCCCGGCGCTCATACAATGTGCGCGATCGTCGGCGATCCGCGGATTCCGAGCGCGATGAAGTTCAAGTGCACGCCGCTCAAGCTGACCGCTGCGACGAAACAGACCGCGTCGCTCGTGCTGCCCGCGACGTGGTTTTAGGGCGAGCGGGAGGTATCTTCCGCCGCCCGATGCAGATCGTCGTCGAAGATCTCGCAAAGACGTTCCGCATCGCCGAGCGCGCACGCGGTCTTTGGGGCGCGATGCGCGGGCTCGTGCGCCGCCGCTCGCGCATCGTCAGCGCCCTCGATGGCGTGTCGTTTTCGCTCGCCGCGGGCGAGCTCGTCGGCTACATCGGCCCGAACGGCGCCGGCAAATCGACGACGATCAAGATCCTCGCCGGCATCCTCGTGCCCGATCGCGGGCGCGTCGAGGTCGAAGGCCGCGTGCCCTGGAAGCAGCGCATCGAGCACGTTCGCCGGATCGGCGTCGTGTTCGGGCAGCGCACCCAGCTGTGGTGGGACCTGCCCGTGATCGAGTCGCTCGAGATGTTGCGCCACATCTACAAGGTGCCGGCGGATGCGTTTCGCGCGCAGCGCGACGAGCTGATCGCGCTGCTCGATCTCGGCGGCCTGCTCGATCAGCCTGTGCGCCAGCTGAGTCTGGGCCAGCGCATGCGTGCCGATCTCGCCGCGTCGCTCGTGCACGCGCCATCGATCCTGTTTCTCGACGAGCCCACGATCGGCCTCGACGCGCTGTCGAAGCTCGCCGTGCGCGCGTTCGTCAAGCGTCTGAACCGCGAGCGCGGCGTCACCGTGATCCTGACGACGCACGACATGGATGACATCGAGGCGCTGTGCGAGCGCGTGATCGTGATCGGCGACGGCACGATCCTCTCCGACGGCACACTCGTCGACCTGCGCAACCGCGTGACGCGCGAGCGCTGGCTGACGATCGATGTCGCGGACGGCTCGGCCGAAACCGTCGGCGATCCCGACGCCACCGTGATCCGACGCGATGGCGAGCGCGTCTGCCTCGCGTTCGATCCGGAGGTCATCTCGCCTGCGCAGCTGATCCAACGCGTCACGAGCCGCCATGCCGTGCGCGATCTGTTCGTGGAGAACCCACCGATCGAGACGGTGATCGCACGGATGTACGAGCGATGAGTGGCTACCTCGCGATCGTCGCAGCGCGCTTCCGCAGCCTGCTTCAGTATCGGGCCGCCGCACTCAGCGGCCTCTTCACGCAGACGTTCTTCGGTCTCGTTCGGATCATGATCCTGCGCGCGTTCTACGCTGCCTCGGCAACGGCGGCCGCTCCGATGGCGCTTCCGCATGTCACGGGATACGTGTGGCTCGGCCAGGCGACGCTGCTGCTGATCCCATGGCGCGGCGACGAGGATGTCACCGAGCAGATCCGCACCGGCAACGTCGTCTACGAGCTGACGCGTCCGCTCGATCTCTACGGCCTTTGGTTTGCGCGCGCGCTCGCGTGGCGCACGGCGCCCGTGATGCTGCGCATGCTGCCGATGTTCGTGCTCGCGATGCTCGTGATTCCGATCTTCGTGCCCGAGTGGGGACTCGCACCACCGCCAAGTCTCGCTGCGTTCGTGCTGTGGCTGCCGTGCTTCGCCGGCGCCGTCCTGATCTCCGCGGCGCTGACGACGCTCATGAGCGTGACGCTGATGTGGACCGTGAGCGGCGACGGCGTGCCGATCCTGATCGCGAGCTGCGCGACGATGTTCGGCGGTCTCGTGATCCCGCTGCCGCTGTTCCCCGACTGGGCGCAACCGATGCTCTACGCGCTGCCGTTCGCGGGCATGCTCGATTTGCCGTCGCGTCTGTTCACCGGTGACATCGCCGTCGCAAACGCGCCTTGGATCCTCGCGCACCAGCTCGCGTGGACGATCGCCCTTGTCGCGCTCGGTCGCGCCCTACTCCGTCGCGGCGTGCGACGGCTCGTCGTGCAGGGAGGCTGATGAACGCGCTCGCGCTCTATCTACGCTACGTCGCGCTGTCGATCCGCGTGCAGCTCACGTATCGCGCGACACTCGCGATCAAAGCGCTCGGTCAGCTGCTCGTCACCGGCATCGAGTTCTTCGGCATCTGGGCGCTGTTCTCGCGCTTTGGCTCGCTCGCAGGCTGGACGCTGCGCGAGGTCGCGCTGATCTACGGCATGATCGATGTTGGGTTCGCGCTCGCAGACGCGGTCGGGCGCGGCTTCGACAAGGTCGGCACGCTGCTCAAGGCCGGTGACTTCGATCGCATGCTGTTGCGCCCGCGCTCCATTGTCCTCCAGCTGCTCGGCTTCGAGCTCCAGCTGATGCGCATCGGTCGGTTCTCGCAGGGTCTCATCGTGCTCGTGTGGGCGTGCCTCCCGATCGCATGGACGCCCGCGACTACCGCGCTCCTCGTGATCTCGATCCTCGCGATCGGTTGCGTGTTCCTCGGTCTCGTCGTGCTGCAGGCGACGAGCACGTTCTGGACGATCGAGAGCCTCGAGGTCTGGAGTGCTTTCACCTACGGCGGCAACTACGCCGCGCAGTACCCGTTGTCGATCTATCGGCGCTGGTTCCAGCGCTTCTTCACCGCGGTGATCCCACTCGCGCTCGCGAGTTACTACCCAGCGCGCGCGATCCTCGGGCGCGATCCGCTAGGCGCGCTGCCGGCATTCGGCCCGCTTGCCGGCTTCGCGTTTCTCGCACTCTCGTTCGCGGTGTTCCGCCTCGGCATTCGTCATCACGCGTCGACCGGCTCGTGATCGCCGCGCCGGAACCATCGAAGATTCTAGGACACCGCACCCGCACCACAGGCGGCGGTGGCGGCGCGCCGCAGCCAGACGTATTCGGTCGAACGATGTAGCGGCTCCTGCGCCCTGAGATACGTTTGCCGGCGCGATGCTCATCCTGTTCGATCTCGATGACACGCTGGTCGACCAAGCTACTGCCGCGCGCGAAGCGGCCGATGCGCTCGTCAACCACCTTGGACTCGAGTCATCGGACTTTCACGCGCGGTGGTTTGCGGCGTTGGATCACCACTACGCTCGTTACCTCGCGGGCGAAATCGGCTTTCAGGAGCAACGTCGAGCGCGCGTCCGCGACACACTGCGGATGGATCTGTCAGACGACGATGCCGACGCGACGTTCCAGGTCTATCTCGCTGCGTACGAGCGAAACATGCGGCTGTTCCCGGATGTTTTGCCGTGTCTGAACGCGCTCGCGAAGCACAGCCTCGGCATCGTCACGAACGGCAACACGCAACAGCAACGCCGAAAGCTCACGCGGCTCGGCATCCTCGATCGCTTTGCATGCATCGTCGTGTCGGACGAATTCGGCTCCTCGAAGCCCGATCCACGCATCTTCGCAAGAGCGTGCGAGCTCGCGGCCACGGCGCCGCCTGATGCGCTTCACGTCGGTGACCTCTACGACGTCGATGTTGTTGGCGCTGAGCGGGCGGGCCTTCGCGCCGTGTGGCTCGACCGCAGTGCGGCAGGGATCCAACAACCAGCTCGCACCCGGATCACGACGCTCGCGAGCTTGCCCGCGCTGGTCTAAACGACGGTACGCTGGGTGGGATGAAGAGGGCCATCGCATTTGTGATCATGTTGCTCGCGGGTTGCGGCAGTAGCACGGGAGGTGTCGTCGATTGCACGGGCGCTAGTTGCGTATGCCCGAGCGCGGGTGATTGCTCCGTCGATTGTCACGACGCGTGCGATCTGCAGTGCGCCGGCTCGGGGCTTTGCGACTTCATCTGCGACAACGATTGCCGCGTCGACTGCACGGGCTCTGGTGCATGTCTTGTCGACGTTGGAGACAACAGCAGCGTGTCGTGTACCGGCTCGGGTGGTTGCGACGTGGCATGCCACGGTGACTGCAACGTGGCGTGCCCGGGCTCGGGCGCGTGCATCGTGCGCTGCGATGCTGGGTCCCTCTGCAGCGTGTCACAGTGCAGCGGAGCTCTCACAGAGTGCCCGAACGGTGTCGTCGTCTGCGGCGGACCCTGCCCCGCGTCCTGAGAATCGGAATATGTTCCGACATGATTCGCGCACCCGTCTGTTCTTCTTATGTGGACGCGGAGCAAACGGTACGCGCAGAGCTTTGGGACGACGCGATACGCCGTCATGACCGGCGCGTCTATCTCTCGGTGCTCGCGCTTGGCTTGACGCCGGATCGCGCTCGCGAGGTCGTGCAAACCACGTGGACGCGACTGATGGAACAGCACGCGTCGGGTGCGCTGACGGAGCTGAAGATCCAATCCGCGGCATATGCACGCTCGCGTCGTTGGCCAGCGCGTGGGCGCGCACCTTCGCAAGGCCAGCGCGCACTGCGTCATATCGAACCGCGGGCTCGCCGCGAGTCTTCGTCGCAAGACCACGCTGACCAATGAGATTCGCGACCCACAACTCATGCTCGACCTCGACGAACTGAACCTCGCCGAGTGCAAACGGCTGCTCGGTCTCGCGGCGATGCCAGGCCTTGAACATCTGCTCGGGCAGCTTCCAGCGTCGGGAGATCGCGAGCACGAACCCTTTGCCCCATTTGCCAACGTCGTTGCAAACGTGGACGAGCACGCGCGCGCCGCCACCAAGCGGAGCAGTGGCGTCGCCCGTCACATATTCGATCGCCATCGCGCTAAACGTCTCATAGTCAGCGTCATACGGTTGTCAGGTAAGAGATCCACTATGCAGCTCAAGTACGGAACCAATCCGCATCAGAAGTTCGCCACCGTAGACGCGCTCGACCCTGGCAAGTCTCCCGTCGAGCTCTTGAACGGTACGCCGTCGCTGATCAACTTCCTGGATGCACTCAACGCCTGGCAGCTGGTACGCGAGGTCAAGCTTTCGCTCGAGCTGACGGCTGCTGCCAGCTTCAAGCACGTCTCGCCGGCGGGCGCCGCCGTCGCGGTTGCGCTCGACGACACCTTGCGCCGCGTCTACGAGGTCGAAGACAAGGAGCTGACACCGGCGGCACTCGCGTACGTGCGCGCGCGGGGCGCGGATCCCAAGAGCTCGTTCGGCGATTTCGTGGCGCTCTCCGACGTCGTCGATCAGGGCACCGCCGAGTTTTTGAAAGGCGTGGTCTCCGACGGCATCATCGCACCCGGCTACGAACCAGCCGCGCTCGACATCCTGCGCGCGAAGAAGGGCGGCGCCTTCATCGTACTGCAAGCGGATGGCAGGTTCGAGCCGCCCGCTCGCGAAGCGCGCGAGCTCTTCGGCGTGCGCCTGACGCAGGATCGCAACGCGCACCTGTTCACCGCAAAGGATCTGCAAAACGTCGTCGTCGGCGAGCTTGATGCGTCGGCAGTGCGCGACCTCTTACTCGGCCTGATCACTCTCAAGTACACGCAGTCGAACTCCGTCGGCTACGCCGTCTCTGGCCAGATGATTGGTATCGGCGCTGGGCAACAATCGCGCGTCGACTGCACGAAGCTCGCCGGCGCAAAGGCCGCGGCCTGGCACCTGCAGCGCCACCCCAAGGTGCTCGCGCTGCGCTTCAAGCCGGGCCTCAAGCGCCAGGAGCGCATCAACTTCCGCGTGCGCTACATCGAAGGCGACCTCACCACCTTCGAACGCGAGGCCTTTGCCGCGGCACTCGAGTCGCCGGCCGAGCCGCTCAGCTCAGGCGATCGACAGGACTTCCTCGCGAAGGTGGACGGCGTCAGCTTGGTCTCCGACGGATTCATCCCGTTCCGCGACAACATCGATCAGGCCAGCAAGCACGGCGTGCGCTTCATCGCCCAACCCGGCGGCTCGAGCCGCGACGACGAGATCGTTGCCGCTTGCCGCGACTACGGCATGGCCATGGCGCTCACTGGCGTGCGCCTCTTCCATCACTGACTACGCGGCTTCAACGCGCTCGCAGTACGCGTCGAGCGTCTTCTTCCATGCCGGGCGCTCGGTGCAGCGCGCTCGGTATGCAAGGATGTTCGCGTAGGGCGTCAACAGCTCGTGCGTGGTTCCACCTTCCAGCACATGGGTCATGAGAATGTCGGCGACGGTAAACTCGTCGGTCGCGATGAACTGGCGACCAGCGAGCCAACCATCGAGCTGCTTGAGCCGCAACTGTGCCCAATGATGCAGCGCCTCGCTCGGCTTGCTCCCCTTGCCGCCGCTCAGGTTGACGAACCACAGCGAGAGCACCGGCACCTCGATCGTGTTTAGCGCGGCAAGGGACCAGCGGAGCACTTGCGCCTCCCCTGCGAGATCGCGAGGCCACAACGTGCCGCTCTTTCGCGCGAGGTAAAGCAAGATGGCGCCGGACTCGGTGACGACGACGCCGTCGTCATCGATCGCGGGAATCTGGCCGAATGGATTTACTGCGCGGTACGACGGCGAATCGAGATCGTGGTTCGGGTGATCCATCCCAACGATCTCGTACGGTAATCCCATCTCTTCGACCGCCCACAGCACGCGCAAGTCGCGAGTCTTGCCGCGCGCCCCTTTGTTCACTCGAGCGAAGCCGTAGATCTTGAGCATGCTCGGAGCGTACCGCGGCGACCGTGCTCACTGCGCGCGCACAACGGCGAGCTTCGCGAGCACGGTACCAAGCGCCGCGCCGTGCAAGCCCTCACGCGCGAATGCAGCGACCAAGTCGCGAGCCAAGCCTGACTTGGCGAGGCTGCTGAACACGTGATCGTCGTCGAGCACCACGACGCGCGCGTGCGCGTAACGCGCGGCGAGCGGCTGCTGGCCATCTACGACCAGCATGATCGTCGGCTTCGTCGAATCGAAGGGTGCGCCGAGCTCGTAGTGAAGTGGGAAGGTCCCGGCGGCGGGCGTCGCGTGATCGATCGGAACGCGGAGCTCGCCCGACGTCGAGGGCGGCACTCTCGGCGGCGCCGCGACGGGCGCACGCTTGTCACAGGCGGTGGTGGCCAAGATGACCAGGATCGTCATCACGCGCACGCTGTAATGAGCCGTGACCGCGGGCGCCGGTTTACGCAAGCAAGCTTCCAGTGAAATCACGCGTCGACTCACCACGACCTCACGCAGCTGCGAAAAATTACGGTCCTGAATCAACATCGCGTGCTTTGCTCCAGACATGTCGAGCACGCGCGATCAGTGGCTGTTGCCAAGACATCAAACCGAATATCCGGGACGCGATTTCCTCCCGGAAGGGACGGTGCACCGCCGCCGTGAGACGACCTTCCTCGTCCTCGTCACGATGTTCGTGGCGGCAGGGTGTTCGCTGGTGCTGCTCGGGACGACTCGCGTTCTCGACGTGCGTCTGCTGCTGGCGAACGTGGGCATTCATGTCGATCCACCCGTCGCGATGCATCTACCGCTTGGCGTAGTGCCGGTCGCGATCAGCTTCGCCGCCAGCGCACTGGTGGTTCGGCTATTCGGTGGGCGGCGTGCCGCAACGATGATCTGGATCGGCTTGTTCGCAAGCGCTGCCCTCGTCGGTCTCATGCACACCGCCGATCGCATCGACGGGGGCCACGCGTTTGGAATCGCCGTCGCGTTCACGGTCTACTTCGTCGTCGCGCACGCGCTGCAGCTCCTGATCCTGGCCGCGACGCGAGGTCGCAGCATGATCCCGTCGATGTTCCTGGCGTCGCTGTTCGCGCAACCGTTGGGATGGTGCGCCGCCGGCCTCGTGATGCACCTCGAACGCACCTCCTTCGGCGCCGCCATCACGCAACAGGAGATCCTCGCGCTCATGGCCGGGTCTGCGGCGTGCGTGTTCGCGTGTGTCGTCGCACTCGCACTGCCGGTCGCGATGGTCGCGCGCTGGCTCGCGCTCGCACTTCGAGTCGGCCAAGAGAGCGAGCTTGTCGATTCGCGCGAGACGCAGGAGCCAGACGATAATGACGAGTACGGCCGCGTGACCGTGCTCGATCCTCCTGCACGCTCGTTCGAGCCCGCGTTCGAGCGCGTGCTCGCGGAAGGCAGCTCCGCTCGCAAACTGCCCAAGGCAGAGATCGTCGAAGCTGAGGTGCGCCCGCCGCGTGCGAACACGCAACCGGGAATTGTCGTGCCCAGTCGTGCGACGGTGCTGCCGTACTCGAGTGCCGAGATGCGCTTCTTCAGCGACGGCGACGACGCGCTCGACAGCTAACGAGCGATGGGTGTCATGACCCAGACGCGCAGGACGGATCGCAACCGCTCGATCACGGCCGGAGATAGGTCGAGCGCGGCGATGGACGAGAACGATGGCGTTTCGTCAACTTGACTACGCACCTGCACGTCGAAGCCAACGCCGCGGAGAAACGCTGTGAGGTCGTCGGCATCGTCGAACGCTGAAGCGTCGAGCTGACGCTGCGTGACGCCTGTGATGGCTTCCCGCAGTCGGATCCTCTCGGGTGGCAGGTTTTGAATGTCTGTCTTGAAGGCGAAGTCGGGAACGATCCACCAGCCACCACTGAAGTCGCCGATGAGCGTTCGAACGTTATCGGCAAGGCGGCTGGTCTCCTCTCTCGTCAGGTAGCCGATAAGTCCTTCGCACAGGACCATCAGAGGTCGCGCGCGGTCGAACACGGCAGCAGCACGTCTCAGCTCTTCGCTGGAGCGCGCGTCGGCAGCCGTTACGACGTGCATCGCGTTGCGCGCGATATCGTGCCGCCGGTGGAGCTCTTCGAGCAGCTCGAGCTTCGTCGCGACAACATCAGGCAGATCTGTTTCCACGTAGCAGAGCGAGCCATCGCGCGTCAGGTCGAGTCCGCGAAGCGAGTATCCGCACGCCAGCTCGAGAACCTGCGATGCGCCGGACTTGCGGATAAGCTGGGTGATGCTCTTGTAGCGAGCCTCGAACATCGGCGCGTAGAACGTGAGCTTGTCGTGTTCGAGCCCGTGGTCGCGGACGATCTGGGCGAACGCATCGTCTGCACCGATCAGCGTCGCGACTTCGGCGGCGAAGGCGATGTCGGAGAACTTGCGGTAATAGGCAGAGACTTTGGCGGTCACGCTGATTTGAGCGACGTCGGCAGTCACCCCATCAGGCTACACGGAGGCGATCTTCCTGCGTGCTCCGTCGTGCGCCATCGCCTGGCTCACATCGGCTGGGCCGAGAGGTCGCGTCTTTTTTAGCTTCGCCGATAGTGCATATGAACGATGCGCCCGAGACGTTGCTCGCGCACGAGCTCGAGCGGAACGCGAACATTCTGCGGCAAAAAAGGAGTGCCTCCGCCGACGATGAACGGGTGCACGAACGCGTGAAACTCGTCGACGAGGTTCGCGGCGATCATCGCCGCCGCGAGGTGCGCGCCACCGACGGTGAGATCGCGGTCGCTCGTCGCTTTGAGTTGGCGAATCTGGTCAGGCTCGAACGCGCGTTCGATCCTCGTGCGCGCGGTCGATGTCTGCGAGAGCGTCGTCGAGAACACGATCTTATTCGCGCCGCGCCACATGTCGGCAAACTCGCGCTCGAGGTCGCCGTTTCCTGGCGAGAACGCGGGCGTGCCGGGCTCGAGATGGGCGGTGTCCCACACGGCCATCGTCTCGTACAAACGACGGCCGTAGAGATACGTGCCGACGCGGCGTTCGAGCTCGTTGATCGCGTCCAAGAACTCGCGCCCCGGAGTCGCCCAGGTGAAGTCGCCCTCGCGGTCGTAGATGTAGCCGTCGAAGGATGTGTTCATCGCGTAGATCAGAGAGGCCATTGGGTGCTCTGTTGTTGGAGGTATTCGACGAGCCGCGCGACAGGTCGGTGCGGCAAGCTCACGACCGACGTGTCCGGTGGCATCTAACCACGAAGTTCACGCACTAATTGGCGATCGCGAGTGCAACGGTGACCGACTGTCCACCCGCACTCGCTGTCACCGAAACGCTGCCAGTCTCCTGGCGCGTCGAGACCGCAATGCAGTTGCGTCGCCATGTGTCGTCGCCTTGGATGGTTTGCTGGCCGTCGACCGAGAATGTCCACGTCAAGCCAGCGACGTAGCGGTCGGCCGACATCGCTTGGAAGCACACGTTGGTCGGAACATTCGGTGCGATGCTCGTTGGCGCGTCGGCTTCAGCTGCGATCGAGTCCGCGTGATCGACAACGATGAAGTCCACCGCGGTTGTCGGTTTGTCGCCCGCCGTCACGGCGATCTTGTACGAGCCCGCGCGCGCATCGATCCGTAGCGTGTCCCACTCGACGCGCTCGGCGCCGGCGAACATGATCTGCATCGACGTATCGATGAGCCGCTCCTTGTCGTTGCCATACAGCGCAACGCCGACGTCGCGGATGCCGGGTGCCCAAGCCACTGGCGTATTCGCCGGCACCTTCTCAAAACCCAGCGGGACGAGATCGATTTCATTCACCGGCGCCGCGGTCAGCTCGATGGCGTCCATCAAGCGGTGCGTACAAAAAATCGTGTTCTCATAAAACACACGCAGGTAGTTGGAGCTCGCGGCGACGCCGCGCACCGTGACCTGCGCTCCGTCCACGTTCGTGATCTGAACCGCCTCACCGCCTCCGTCGTCGGCGATGTATGGCCAGTCAAGCGCGGTCGCCGCGCCATCGTAGATGTAGCGCAGCATGACCGGTTGCGTGCCTCCGATGGCTGTTGTGAGCGGTTCTACGTACCAGTCCAAATCGCCTGTGAGGCGCAGCTCGTCGGCAAGATAAACGCCGACAAACTCCAAGTCGCTCGGGATGAGCGGGTCCGCTTCGTCCGGCGGAAGCTCGGCGTACCCCGCGGGACACCCGCGGGGATCGTCGACGTTATTACAAGCAAGCAACATCAAGGACAGAGAGAGGACGCGTTTCATGGTTGCACGGCTCTCAGCACCGCATGTGCCATGAGCGCGACGCCGATTTCGGTTCGTTACGCCGAAGCAGAACGTTGGTCACCCGCAACGTGTGGCGCCGGTGTCTCGGTCGCGAGCTCCGGTCCGGTACAGCCGATCAATTTCCACGAGGCGCCCAGCTGGCACCCACCTCGACGGTGAATTCGTCGACGTCCGGTCCACCTCGCCCGATGTTGATCGTCTCTCGACCGTTCGGCATCGTCTTTTTCAGCTCGAGCGTGCCGTCTGGCAGCGATCGCGCGGTCGTGTCGGAACCAGACGCGAAGAAGTAGCTTCGCGTCGCGTCCGGATCAGTCAGGTCGCCTGTAACACTGATCATGTATTGATTCGATCTGTCCTGCTCGAGCTGTAACCCGAGCTGAGCGATGGCGAAGACACGCGGCTCGTCGAACGGCACGCGTCCCCACGCGTTGTAGAACTGCAGTGACGTGGTGAGGTCGCAACCCGAAGGCGAGTCGCAGATCAGGGCTAGGCTTTGAAACGTGTGGCTCGCGTTGAAAACCAACTCGAGACGCGCGCCATCCATTTTGCCTCCGCCGTTTTCGAGGGTGATGGGTCGTCCTCCGGCCCGGATACACACGCGCCAAGGGCAAGGCACAGAACGACAAGAGCTGCGGAGATGTTGTGCATGCGGTCGCGTTGTGCAACGGCAATGCCCGTGCGGCTTCGCCGAGATTCTCGGCGCATGGGGTCTCACCGACAACTACGATTGCCAGCGCGACTGTTGGGAGTACCCGGCAACCGATCCTTCAGCGACGGCCATCGATAAGCACGTGGTTCTACGCTGCCACCACGTGACGTACGCCGCGAGCGCGCGACAAAATCTCCGGTGAACACCACAGAGGTGCATGCGGTTCGTGTGGGTTGTGTTGTTCGTGGCGTCGACTGCAGCGGCCGAGCCAGATCGCAAAGATCCAAACGCGGCACTCGGGTTGTCGATCGGCACGGCAGCAGCGGGGATCGGGCTCATCGTGACCGGCGCGGAAATTCCCGAATTCGTGCATACGGACCCCGCACGCACCGCGTGGGAGGCTTCGCTCGTCGGAGTCGGCACGGTGACGTTTCTGGTCGCACCGTCGGTGGGCAGGATCTTCGGCGGCGCTCCTCTATGGAACCGTGGCCTGCGGCTCAAGCTAATCGGCTTGGGCATCGCCGCCTCCAGCGTGCCGGCCGTGCTACTCGTCGCCGATGCCACCGGGTCGCTGCATACGACGGCGCTCATGTCGGTGATTGCTTGGGTAGGCTTGCCGCTCGTCACCGTCGGTGGCATCGGCATCGTAACGGGCACGACGATCGAGCTCGCGACTACACCAAGCGCGGTGCGCCGCGTGAATCGCGAGCTCGACGCGACGCTCACCATCGCGCCGATCGCGACGCGCGATGGTGTCGCGCCTGGTATTTCGCTCGTCGGGCAGTTCTGACACCTCAGCTCTCTCTTGTTCGACGGCCACGCGGACGCTACGAACAAGCATGCAGATTCGCGACCTCGACCCCTCCGCCGCCGAGGAGCGTGAGGTTTGCGCCCAGCTTCTCGTCGAGGAATTCCGCGACATCGCGCCAGACGCATGGCCGGTCATCGATAAAGCACGAGAGACGGTCGAAGAATGCCTACGCAACGGCCCTGTCCGCGTTGCACACAAGAACGGAACGATCATCGGCTGGATCGGCGGTCATCACGTGTACTCGCGGGTCTGGGAGCTACACCCGCTCGTTGTCGCTCGCGTGGCGCAGAAGCAGGGTGTCGGGCGTGCCCTTGTGGCGGACCTCGAAACGGTCGCGGCCGCGCGCGGCGCGATGACGTTGATCCTTGGCAGCGATGACGAGGTCGGCCTGACGTCGCTCGCGGGAATCGAGCTCTATCCCAATCCGCTTGAGCATCTCTCGCGGCTCGAAGATCGGGGCGGGCACGCGTTTACCTTCTATCTGAAGTGCGGGTTCGTGGTGACGGGTGTCGTGCCTGATGCAAATGGATTCGGCCAGCCAGATATCCACATGGCCAAACGCGTCGGTTCGCGCTGAACGCGTCGCATACTGGGGTACCGTGCGCGGATGCGCAACGCCGTACTCGTCGCTCTGCTGATCGCATGTCAGTCGAGCAAGCCTGTGTCGACCACACCGACTCTGCCAGCACCGAAGCCGGGCCCGATGCCGGCACCCGCCGCGCCGATCACGGCGACGCAGCAGTTCGACGCGTGGCTGAAAGCATTCAATACCGGCGACGGACCTACGATCGAAGCGAACTTCAAGCAGCAATTCGCCACGGATGTGGAGTGGCCGCCGATCGAAGTGATCATCGGGTTTCGCGAAGAAACCGGCGGCTTCGACGTGATCAAGCCCGAAGAGACTACGCCGACGAAGTACGTCGTCATCGTCAAGGGCCGCGAAGACCAGACATTTGCGCGCGCGACGATCCAAGTCGATGCGTCGCCGCCCAACCGGATTCGCGGATTCAACATCCTCGCCATGCCGCCGCCGCCCGAATTTGCACCACCGCCACTCACCGAGGCCGAGGCACTGAAGGCCTTGCGCGCCGAGATCGAGAAACGTGTCGCCGCCGATCAGTTCTCCGGCGCCGTGCTGATCGCGAAGGATGGCAAGACGATCTTCGCCGAGGCGTACGGGTTCGCCGATCGCGAGAAGAAGGTCGCCAACACACTCGACACGCGCTTTCGCATCGGATCGATGAACAAGATGTTCACCGCGGTGGCGACGCTGCAGCTCGTACAAGCGGGCAAGATCAAGCTCGACGATCCGATCGGCAAGTACCTCAAGAACTATCCCAACCAAGAGGTCGCGACGAAGGTCACGATTCACCACCTGCTCTCGCATACCGGTGGCACGGGCGACATCTTCGGTCCCGACTTCGAGAAGAAGCGCCTCGAGCTCAAGACGCACGACGACTACCTAAAGCTGTATGGCTCGCGCGCGCTCGCCCACGAGCCCGGCACCAAGTTCGCCTACAGCAACTACGGCTTCGTGCTCGCCGGTGCGATCATCGAGGCGGTAACGAAGAAGACGTACTACGACGCCGTGAAAGTGAACGTGTTCGCGAAGGCCAAGATGACGAAGACATCGTCACCGCCTGAGGATGCGAACGAGGCCGGTCGCTCGATCGGCTACATGCGTGAGAACCGCAAGGCACCATGGAAGCCAAACGTCGACACGCTGCCGTATCGCGGCACCGCGGCCGGTGGCGGCGATTCGACCGTGAAGGACCTGCTCGCATTCGCAAACGCGCTCACGTCGAAGAAGCTGCTCGATGCGAAGCACCTCGAGCTACTCACGACCTCGAAGATGAAGCCCGAGTGGCCGATGAAGTACGCGTACGGCATGACGCTGCAGGAGATTCGCGGTGCAAAGTGCTTCGGTCACGGCGGCGGCGCGCCCGGCATGAACGGCGAGCTCACGATCTGCGACTCGGGGTACACCGTCGCCGTGCTCTCGAACTTGGATCCACCAGCGGCGGGCCGCATCGCCGAATACGCGCTTGCGCGTCTCCCGATGAAGGCGAAGTAACGTTTATTTCTGCGGCGTGCGGAGCTTCGCAAGCTTGTCCTTCGCAAGCTGCGTAGCCTTGTCGAGCGCCTGGTCCGCCGGCACCTTCACGTCCGGCTGAACGCCACTGCCCTCCCAATCGGTTTTCGTCACCGCGTTGATCGGGCGCGCGGATGGCACCATGAGCACGAAGTGCTCATCGAGTGGTACCGGATGCGTCGGGTGCGCGCCGCCGCCGGTGACCTCGCCGACGATCGTTGCGCGTTTCGCGCTCTGGAGGTCGTAGGCAAATGCCTCGGCCCCCGAGAATGTACGCGCCGCCGTCAGCACGTACACCGGTTGCCTCGCGAGCTTCTTGCCAGCGACGGTGGGGTTGGTCCAGATCGGCGTCGTCTTGTTATTGTCGCGCGTGTACATGTCGTAGACGTGCGTGCGCTTCGCGAACAGATATGACTCGACGTACGTGATCATATCCGGCGCACCGCCGCCGCAACCGCGGAGGTCGAAGATCACCGCGTCGACATCGGCCAGCGTCGCAAACGCTTCGGTCGCCTTCGCACCGCACCACTCCGCCGGTCCGAATGCGTCGAGCTTGATGTAGCCGATGTTTCCGTCGAGCTGATCGACCTTGACGAACCCGCAGTTCATCCGCTCGAGCTCTTCCTTCCATTGCTTCTCGTCGTCACCGCTCCCCGGCGCCGCGATCCGCGGTTGCCATTCCACGCGCACGTGGCGATCGCGACTGACATCCTGCAGCTGCTGCGTCAGCACAAATGCGAGCTCGGGCCCCGTTGCGATCGCCTCGTCGTCGCCGTGGTTGAGGTGTTCGTGAAGTGCCGCTGCCATCTTCTTCGCGAGCGCGGGATAGACGTACTGAGCGTTCAGCGTCTTGTCGATCGCGTCGACGATCCGCGACGGAGTCTTCGCGTCGATGTCGGTCCGAACGCCCGCCGCCTTCATTCCGCGTGGAATCTGCACCAGCGTGAAGCGCTCGATGACCGCGGGATCGCCGCTGGCGACACGCAGAAATCCGAGCTGCTCCGCCGTGCTCGCCTTCTCCTTGACGACGAACGTGATGCTGCGCGGTTCGCTCTTCAAGATCGCGACGACATCGAACCCGCCGGTCACTTCGCGAACACTCGCGATCCACCGACTCATGGGATCCTTGTACCGATTGCCGAACTCGGACATGCGCGCCGCGTCGCCGCTGTTGAAGGCGTCGAGCCACGC
>Ga0070698_100000912_pt1 | contig 32323 bp, 30 predicted proteins | sample KBSK1502metaG_FD_65477 | JGI IMG/M metagenome (GOLD analysis project Ga0070698, IMG submission 65477) | Corn, switchgrass and miscanthus rhizosphere microbial communities from Kellogg Biological Station, Michigan, USA - KBS K1-50-2 metaG | ecosystem: Host-associated > Plants > Roots >... | reverse complement strand
CTCATGGACAAGGTGGCCTGCGTTGCTCTACGGGCTCCGGCAGCGGAGCCAAAATCGCGGGCGTCAGCGGCTTCTTCGGCACGAACAGGGTCCGTGACCACCGCTCACCGGGAACTTCCACGAGATAGTGCAGCAGGGTCGCCACGATTACGGACGCGATCCCGGCCGCGATGACGCCGCCGAGCGTGCTCCAGCCTTGCTCCACGCCAAAACGAATGATCAAGTATCCCAACACGACGTGAACGAGATAGAGCGGATAGGATATCCGTCCGAGAAAGACCAGCGGCGGCGATATGAGCCACCTTCCATACTTGCTTGCGGCAAACCAGACGACGATGGCGAACGCGGCGGTGAGCGCTAAATAGAGATAACCCGACGCGTAGAATGCCTGCTCGCCGCCGCCACGCACGGTGACCGCAATGGCGCAAACGAGAGCGACATAGGTAATCAGTCGTGCTGACCGCGCATGGATGCGGTAGAGGCAGATGCCGATCAGGAAGAAGTTGCTGTAGCCGACCAGCAGAACGATCGAGCTACGACGATGGAGTTCCATATCCGCTGTCGCCAACAGCAGGCAGCTGACTGCGACTGCCAGGAGGCCGAACCATTCGATCGAGCGCAGCAGGCCGAAGCGCAGCGCCAGCGCCATAAACCCATAGAACACCAGCTCGTAGGTCAGCGTCCAATAGGGCATGTCTACGGGCTTCTCACCGAACAGACTAGGCGCCATGGTGAGATTCGCGAGGAATTGCCGAAGCGTCGGGGTATCGAGCGGCGGCATCGGCCACAGGGTCAGAAGCGTGGTCGCCAGGACCAGCGTGGTCAGGAAGGCCGGCATCAGCCGGGCGAAGCGCGAGGTTGCGAACTCGCGGACAGTCTTCTTCCGCTCGATCGTCATCAGGATGACGAAGCCGCTGATGATGAAAAACAGCTCGACGCCAAAATGACCCGGCCCCAGGTCGATCGAGAGCGGCGTCCGTCCTTGATAGAGCACGTCGTAGTAGTCTCCATGATGGTGCAACATCACTGCGGCGGCAGCACAACCCCGAAGCACATCGAGGCCGGCAAGGCGTGCTCGATCTGTTGGCACGTATCTTCTCTCCAGCGGGATAAAACAAAGCGGTCACGTTCCGTCAAAACATCGCGAGCTTCGTCAAAACATCGCGAAGGACCAAGCCATAGCCTCGTTTGCCTGGATCAGCGGTGGCCAGCGCGTGACCATGGCTCGACCCCTTGCAACGGCAGTCATGTCTTGCCGGTCGCCGCGGACGTGAAGGGAAGATGGCTAGGCGGCGATGGCCGCCGCGGGCTGGCGCAGGAGCTCGTGGATGGCACGATAGATCACTGCGCCGATATCGTTCTGATAGAGCCACAGGCTGTTGGCCTGGCCGTCGAAATTGGGCTCACCGCCCATGCTGGCGGGCAGCCTGTAGCCGGTGCCGAGGCCGATGCCGAACAGGTTGGGCGGGCTCGTTCCGTCGCTGAGCAGCAGGCGGCAGTCCTCGCCCACGGCCGTGCCGCCCTCGTCGGCGCTGAGCGCCAGCCGCGCGCCATCCTCGTCGAAGATCGGCAGCATTGTCGAGCGATAGCCGAAAGAGGGCACGACCAGCGCCGCTTCCGCCATCATCGCGTGCAGCTGGGCGGCGGTGAGCTGCTGCAGGGGCACGGTGACGACGCGCGGCTCGGGCTGTGTCCCGGGACGAAGCGCGATCTGGCGCCACATCTCACGACCGAAGCCGCGCAGGCCGCCCATGCGGTTGACCCTTTGGGTGCGCGGGCAGATGTCGCCCGGCTCGACGTCGTAGAGGTCGTCGCGTGCCGCCTCGCGGTTGGGGTAGAAGATGCGCGGCTCGCGGCGCTGGAGGATGACGATCTGCCCGGCCGCCAGCCGCTCGGCCGCCGGCAGTCCGAGCAACGCCCCGGCCACCGAATAGGCGCTGTGCGAACCGCCGAGGACAAGGATTTTCCGCGCGCCTGCTTCGGCCAGGATGCGGTTGGTTTCGGCGAGCCCTTTTGCCGACAAGGCGCGGTCCGATGGCATCAGATGGCGGCCGCGACAGTTGGCGAGCGCTAGGCCCGGCCCTAGCGTGCTTTGCTGCCAGAGCTGGCGGCCGCCCAGGGCGACCACGGCGGAACGGGCCAACAGCGTGGCTTCGCTTCCGTCCGGTCCGATGGTGTCGACCGCGACCGAACCGTCGGGGCGGAGCCGCACCGCACGGGCCTCGGTGCAAAGCCGCAGGGCCGAGCGTTCGGCCAGCATTGTCCCCAGCGCCACCCCGATTCGGCGCATGAAGCGGTCGACCAGGGATAGCGGTGGAAAGCTGTCGCGATATGCTTCCATCTCGCGCGCCACGGGATCGTGGAGGAGGGGCTGCAGCGCCGGCGGCAGGCCGGATGCTTCAAGGCATTCAAGGTAGGATCCGCCGAGCGAGTCGGAGTGGATGCCGAACCGCCCCAGCGTGCCGCCGAGATGGGCCTGCCGCTCGACGACCACCACGCCGCGGTCGAGCCAGTCCGGCAGCAAGCCCTTTTGCGCGGCCCAGATCAGTGGTCCCAAGCCGCCCGGGCCACCGCCGATGATGATGGAAGACAACATGGCGCGTGGCCCCTTCGGTCAGCTAAGCGTCTCGTGGAACACGCGCGCGACGCGCTCGACGATTTGCTCGTCAACGGCTCTCGACGTCGGCAGGTTTATGCCGGTGGCGGAGAGCTCGACGCTGTTCGGACAGACGCGGCCGTACTTTTCGTACGGCGGCAGGGTCGAGAGCGGATGGAAGAAGGGCCGAGTCTCGATCTTGGCCTCGTGGGCCGCGCGCATCAGCGGCAGCCGCTTGTCGGCCGGCACCTGCACGCAGGCCATCCACACCACGGGTTCGTATTCGTCGGGCAAGACCGGCGGAAAGCGCACGCCAGGGATGCCTTCGAGCGCCTCGTGGTAGAGCTGGGCGATGCGGGCGTTGCGCTGCAGTACCTCGTTGACGCGCCACAGCTGCGATTGGCCGATCGCCGCCTGCAGGTTGGTGATGCGGTAGTTGTAGCCGACCCTCTCGTGCCAATAGGAGCGGTCCGGCGACATGCCGTGGTCGCGCAGCACGCTCAGCGACTTCGCGAGGTCCTCCGAATCGGTGAGGCACATGCCGCCTTCGCCCGTAGTGACGATCTTGTTGGCGTAGAAGGAGAAGCAGGAGACGTCGCCGAATTGCCCGACCGCCCGGCCGCCGTAGCGCGCCCCGTGGGCTTCGGCGCAATCCTCGACCACGGCGATGCCGCGGCTCTTGGCGAACTCGGCGATCGGTCCGATCTCGGCCGGCCGGCCGTAGAGATGGACAGGAATGATCGCCTTGGTCTGTGCCGTGCAGGCGTGCTTGAGCGTTTCCAGCGACATGCACCAGGTCAGGCGGTCGACATCGACGATCACCGGCGTGGCGCCGCAATAGAGCACCGCGTTGATGGTCGCCGCGAAGGTAAGGTCGGGCACGATCACTTCGTCGCCCGGGCCGATCCCCAGGGCGACAAGCGCCAGGTGCAGGGCGACGGTGCCGTTCGACACGGCGACGCCGTGCCGGACCCCCACGAAACGGCTGAATTCTCTCTCAAATTTTTGCACGTAGGGGCCCCTGCTCGAGATCCAGCCGGAGATGAAGGCATCCAGCAGCGAGCGGAACTCATGGCGGGTCATGTGGGGCATTGCGACCTGCACGGGCTGGATCGATCGATCGATCACAACGCCGGTCAAATAGCCGCTGGGATCGACCACCGCCTGGAGAACGCCGTCGTGAGCGATGTCATTGCGCAACCGCTTCGCTGAGGCCGCGCCATTGGCTCCGGCCAAGTGCCATTCCAGGGTCGGGTCGACGATCGCCGTACCGTCGATTAAGCCTCGCCGTATGTCATCGAGCGAAATCCGGCCGACCAGCCGCTGGTCGTCCTCGACGATCAGGCAAGTGCCCAACCCATTGTCGAGGCATTTCTCGATGACCGAGAGCATGCTTTCCGACTTGTTGCAAACGAACGCAGCTGCAAGTGACGCTTCTGCAAGTGACGTTTCCTCCAGCGCGGCCAGAGACATTTAGCCTCCCTTTCGTGAGACACACTCTCACGCAGCCCGGAGATGGCGGGCCTGATACCAATGTGAATGCGTCACCCGCCAGGGGGCCAGTGTTCAGGTTGTGGCCGCCGCACGGTGTTGCGGCACCGCAACAGTGGCCAATCGGAGGTGGAGACATTTGTCTTGAGACTGTCATGGGTTGCGGCGCCACAACTTGATCACTAGCGCTGCGATCCCCTGCTGGACATCGTCTTGGGGTACGAGAGGTTGCGATGCACTGCTTGTGGCTGACCCTTGCCGACCCCGACCCGGCGACCAACGGCCAGCTCATCTACTCCAAAGGGCTGATCGAGGCGGCATGCCGCGCCGGGGCGTCGCTCACGGTGATCGGCCTGGCCCGTCCCGAGCATCCGCGGCTGTCGGCCGATCCGCGCGGCATCGAGTGGCGCCTTGCGGAGGAACGCGCCAAGCCCCTGTGGCGGCGGCTGCTGTCGCGCGATCCGCTGGCGACCCAGCGCGGCGCGCCGGCCATGGTGGAGATGCTGGAGCGCGCCCTCGCCGAGCGGACGTGGGACGCGGTGGTTTTCGACAGCATTTGCGCGGGATGGGCCTTGCGCCGCGTCATGCGCCATCGCGCCCGCAGCGCCCGGCCGCCGAGCATCGTCTACATCGCGCACAATCATGAAATCACGGTCGCGCGGCGCATCGCCGGAACGGCGCGGGGCTTGCGTCGCCTCGTGAAGACGATCGATCGGTGGAAGGTGATCGATTGGGAGCACCGCATGGTTTCGGCGGCGGACGTCGTGACGTCGAACACTCCGGAAGACTGTCAGCGCTTTGCGACGGACTCGGGCGGACGCGCGATCGTCTTCCTGCCACCGGGCTATGATGGGCCGCGAATCGCCGCGCGCGCGATCGACGCCAGCGTGCCCCGGCGTGCCATCCTGGCCGGCAGTCTCGATTGGCAGCCCAAGCGCGTCAGTCTGGAATTATTTCTGCAAACGGCCGCCGCCCGGCTGCCGAGCGCTGGGATCGATCTGCAGATCGTGGGCGAGGTCGAGGCGGCCTATCTCGCCGATCTCCGCCGGCGCTTCCCGTCGGTCGACTTCATCGGACCGGTCGCCGACGTCCGGCCGTACCTGCGAAATGCGCGGGTGGCGCTGGTCCCGGACCTTTTGGGGGGCTTTAAGCTCAAGGGCCTGGACTACGTGTTCCATCGCCTGCCCATCCTGGCCATGCGGGTCGCCCTGCCGGGCATGCCGCTGGAGGACGCCCACAGCATCGGCCTGTTCGACAGCCACACCGCGCTGTCCGAAGGCGTCGTCAAATTGATCGACGATTTTCCCGCTCTCAATGCCCGCCACGAACGCGCTTACGCCGCCTGCGCCGATCGTTTCGACTGGGACCGCATCGGCCGCCGCCTCGTGGCGGAGATGGGCGGCGGCGCCGACCGGCGGGTCAGAGCTGGGTCAGACGATCGGACAGCCGACGCAATGTCTCGGTCGGCTCGCCTGGTGGCAGGAAAATGAAATTGTAGATGTAGCGTCCGAACCGCTCGCGCTGCTGCAGCGGCGCCGTCAGGTCGGGCAGGTTGGCGGGCTTCTGCAGCTCTTCGGTCGAAAAGCGCTCGATCGGCTCGAGCCGTCCTTGGCGCACGTAGTAGCCGCGATAGCCGAGATCCCTGAAATAGGCCGTGGCGCGGGCCAATCCGCCCGGCGAGAGGCGTTCATCGACCTCGACCAGCAGGCGCGGCTGGCAGCGCCGGACCGTCTCCACCGCGCCGTCCAGCACCGCCTGCTCGTGGCCCTCGACGTCGATCTTGATGAAGCCCACGTCGTCGCCATAGACGTTGTCGAGGCGGTCCATCGGCACCTCGAGGGCGCGATGGCCGGGATAGGTGGCCGATGCCGTCGACGAGACCGTCGAGCAGCCGGTCACCACCACGCCGTCGACGACCGGCATGCGCAGCGAAACCGTGCCCGCGCCATCGGACAGCGCCATCGACTCGACCACGACGCCGCGTCGAAACTTGCGGCGCAGCCCGCGGGCGAGGACCGGCATCGGCTCGAAGGCGATGACCCGTTTGGCGTGCCGCCTCAGATAGTGCACGTAGCTGCCGTCATTGGCGCCGACATCGATGGCGTCGCGATCGCGTTGGCACAGGAATTGGAGCAGGTGCAGCTCGACCTCGCCGTAACGCCCGTAAAAGCGCGCTTCCCGCCAGTTGAGCAGGGCCTGCGGGCAGAGCGATCGAAGGGTCTGCCGGACGTCCTTGTAAAAACTGCCGTGCCCCGGCAAACCGGGAATCGGACCTTCGGCCTTGGCGGTCGCGCTCATGGTGCCCTCGCGTTGTGTCGAGAGAGCTAAATAGTGTGCCCGCGGGCCGTTGCGCGGTGATCAGGCGGTGATATGCGGCGGACTACGCCGCCGCTTTCAGGATGTCGGCCGCTTTCTCGCCGACCATGATCGAGGGTGCGTTGGTGTTGCCCGACGGCATGGTCGGGAAGATCGAGGCGTCGGCCACGCGCAGCCCTTCGAGCCCGTGCACCTTGAGCTTGTCGTCGACCACCGCGTTCGGCCCCGGCGCCATGCGGCACGTGCCGACCGGATGGTAGGCGGTCTGCGAATTGTTCCTGATCCAGGCCAGGATCTCGCCATCGCTGGCGACCGACGGGCCGGGCGAGAATTCCTCGCCGCGATAGGCATCCATCGGTGCGGCATCGACGATCTGCCTCATCAGGCGGAAGCCGCGCACCATCGCCTGCTGGTCGATCGAGTCGGCCAGGAAATTGAAGCGGATCGCCGGCTGCGCCTTGGCATCGGCCGAGCGGATATGGATCGAGCCCAGGCTCTCGGGACGCAGCTGGTAGCAGGCGATGGTCATCGACGGGAAATCCTGCAGCTTGCGGGTCTTGGGGTCCTTGATCGAATAGGGCACCAGATGCATCTGCACGTCGGGCGTCGCCAGCTCCGGCCGTGTCTTGAGGAAGGCGAGCAATGGCGCCGACGGCAGGCTCATGAAACCGCCGCCCGTAGCGAGGTACTTCATCATCTGGGTGACCGCGCCCATGCCGCGCGCCATGTGGTTGTAGGAGACGCGCGGATCCTTCACCTTCCAGATGATGCGGGCGTTGATGTGGTCGCGGAAATTCTCGCCGACGGAATTGAGCTCGTGCTTGACCTCGATGCCGTGCTTCTTCAGGAGTTCGGGCTGGCCGATGCCGGAGAGTTCCAGGATCTGCGGACTGGCGACGCCGCCGGCCGACAGGACGGTCTCGCGGGCGTGGGCCTGCACGACCTTGCCGTCCTTCTCGTACTCGACGCCGATGCAGCGTTTGCCGTCGAGCAGGACGCGCAGGGTGTGGGCGTTGGTGACCACCTGCAGGTTCGACCGCTTCATGGCGGGCTCGATGTAGCAATGGGCCACGCTCATGCGCCGGCCCTTGTAGATCGAGGTCTGCGTCTTGACCACGCCCTCCTGGTCCTCGCTGTTGTAGTCGGGATTGAGCTTGAAACCAGCCGCCTTGGACGCCGCGAACAGCGCATCGTAGAGCGGGTTCTGGTCGGGCACGGTCGAGACCTTGAGCGGGCCCGACGTGCCGCGGCCGTTGCTGCCGTCGCCGTCGACGAAGTTCTCGATCCGGGTGAACAGCGGCGCGACCTCGCGCCAGCTCCAGCCGCGGCAGCCCAACTGCGCCCAGGTGTCGTAATCGAGCGGTTGGCCGCGCACCCAGACCAGGCCGTTGATCGAGCTCGAGCCGCCCAGCACTTTTCCGCGCGGCACCGGGATCTGGCGATTGGCCGTGCCCGGCTCGGGCTCGGACTGATAGCACCAGTTGGCGGCGGGATTTTCGATCAGCAGGCCGAAGGAAAGCGGCATGCGGCAATAGGGATGACTTTTCGCGCCGGCCTCGAGCAGCAGGATCTTGTTGCCGGGGTTTTCACTGAGTCGCGCCGCCAGCGCCCCGCCGGCCGAGCCCGCGCCGACGATGATGTAGTCGTAATCGGCCATGGTCTTTGCGTCCTCCCGGTCACGGCTTGGTGCCTTCCTGCCAGCCTAGCGCACCTCTGGCACGCGTGAAGGGGGGAATATCGGCGGCAAACAGAACCCCGCCCACGGGCAGCGAGCGGGGTTCGTTAGGGACATGGTCCCCTCCCTGATTTCAGGAGGTCGGCGGGCCGGCGTTGCGGCTGCCGGGGACGGGCGGGTCGCGGAGTTGTCGGTGCCGCGTCACCGTTTTATGCCCGGTGGAGTCATAGGCTGTCCCTACCTCCTGCTGCGGTGTTCGCCGAGGCTAAGAGACCGGCCGGTGGACAATCAAGACAGCGAAACTGACCTTCTTGCCGGAGCGCGGACCTCCAGGTCCGCATCATGATCATGAGCGGACCTGGAGGTCCGCGCTCCGGCAAGACGCAGGATGCGCTTGCCCTTGAGCAGGTCGGGTTGAAACATCTCTCGCTTCCTATTTCTTGATCTTGGTCAGGGCAACGCCGGTGGTGACGAGCATGTCGATCTCGGCCGCCGAGTAGCCGTGCTCGGCCAGCACCGCTTTGGTGTCGGCGCCGAATGTCTTGGGTTTGCTGCGCGGGCTTGCCGGCGTGCGCGAGAGCTTCACCGGATTGCCGACATTCCTGTAACCGTCCTTCTCCCACACCATGCCGCGATGTTTGGTGTGCGGATGCTCCATCACGTCGGGCACCTCCATCACCGCGCCCGAGGGCACGCCGTTCCTCATCAACTCATTGGCGAAGGCCTCGCCGTCGCGATCCTTGGTGAGCGCACGCAACTCGGACTCGAGTTCGGGCTTGTGGGCGAGCCGGTCCTTGTTGGTTTTGAACCGCGGATCGTCGGCCAACTCGGGCTTGCCCAGCATCTGCACGAGCTTGCGGAACTGGGCGTCGTTGCCGGCGCCGACCACGATGTTGCGACCCTTGGTCGGGAAGTTGGCGTAGGGCGCCAGATTGCCGTGGCTGTTGCCGTGGAGCTTGGGCTTCTGGCCCGCCATGAAATAGTTGGGCGCGTGCGGCTGATGCAGCGCGAGGGCGCTGTCATAGAGCGTGGCGTCGACGAACTGGCCCTTGCCCGACCGGGTGCGCTCGTAGAGCGCCATCAGGATGCCGATGCAGGCATTCATGCCGGTCGACAGATCGACCACCGGGACGCCGATGCGCACCGGTCCGCTTTCCGGCGAGCCGTTGACGGAAACCAGGCCCGATGACGCCTGCACCATGGCGTCGTATCCCGGGAAGCCGCCGAGCGGGCCGTCGGCGCCGAAGCCCGAGACACGGGCATGGATCAGGCGCGGGAACTTCTTCGACAGCGTGTCGTAACCGACACCCCACTTCTCCATCGTGCCGGTCTTGAAGTTGTCGATCAGCACATCGGCCTGCTCGACCAGCTTCAGGAGGATATCGCGGCCTTGCGGCTTGGCGAGATCGAGCGCGATCTTGCGCTTGTTGCGATTGATGCCGGCGAAGTAGGCAGAGATGCCTTCGTTGTCGAACGGCGGCCCCCAGCCGCGCGTCTCGTCGCCCTGCGGCGGCTCGACCTTGATCACCTCGGCGCCGTGGTCGGCCAGCATCTGGCCGCAATAAGGCCCGCCCAGCACGCGCGACAGATCGATGACTTTCAGGCCGTCCAGTGCCCCCGGCATCCCGTTCCACTCCTCCGATTCCATCGAGAGCGGCGGTTATAGACCATGGGGGATGGGACCGGTACCGTCCGCAAAAGAGGAGCGCCCATGCTGAACGGAATCCATGGACACCAGGACATCGACCGCGTCGTCTACGGCAAGCCGGCCGGGCCGGCGCTGCTGGCCGAGGCCGAGCGGCTGGGCGCGCGGCGGGTGTTCGTCACGACTTCGAAGTCGGTGGCGCAGAGCGCGCTGCTGGCCGATGTGATCCGCGATCTCGGCGAGCGCTACGCCGGCGTCTACTCGGGCATCACCGCCCATTCGCCGCGGCCCTGCGTGATCGAAGGGGCCAAGCGCGCGCGCGAAGCCGAGGCCGATCTGATCGTCGCAGTGGGCGGCGGCTCGGTGATCGACGCCACCAAAGTGATGTTGATCGCGCTCTGGCAGAACGCCACGACGATCGAAGATCTCGACCTCTACCGTGCCGGCCGGCCGAAGGAAGGTGCGGCGCCGCCGTCCGAGGCCATCAAGCCGCCGTCCGACCCAGTCCGCATGATCGCCGTGCCGACGACCTTGTCGGCGGCCGAGTTCAATGCGTTCGCCGGCGTCAGCGATCCGCGTCACGGCATCAAGGAAAGCTTCGGCCACCGCCTGATCGTGCCCCGGGTGATCGTGCTCGATCCGGCGGCGACCTTGGCCACGCCGATGGACCTCATACTGTCGACCGGGCTCAAGGCCGTCGATCACGCGGTCGAGCGGCTGTGCTCGCAGCAGGCCCATCCCTTCGTGCTCGGCACCGCGACCGAAGCGCTGAAACTGCTGGCCCGCGCGCTGCCGGCGCACAAGGCCCGGCCGGAGGACATGGCGACGCGGCTCGACCTGCAGTTCGGCATGTGGCTGTCGATCGGCGCCGGCACGTCGGGCGTTGGCGTCGGCGCAAGCCACGGCATCGGCCATGTGCTGGGCGCGGCCTGCCACGTGCCGCACGGCCATACGTCGTGCGTGATGCTGCCGTCGGTCTTGCGTTGGAACCTGCCCGCCAATGCCGAGCGCCAGAAGCGGGTGAGCGAGGCGTTCGGCAAGCCCGACCAGCCGGCCGCCGACCTCGTGGCCGGGCTGGTCAAGACGCTCGGCCTGCCGGGCCGGCTCGCGGCGGTCGGCGTCGGCAAGGAGCGCTTTCGTGAGATCGCCGAGAAGTCGATGCACGATCGCGCCGTGCTCAACAATCCGCGGCCGATCAAGGGCCCGGCCGAGGTCATGGAAATCCTCGAGCTGGCGGCGTGATGACCCCATGAATTCTTCTCGTGGGCCGGCCGGCCTTTAACGCGCTAAAGGGCACCCGATCTTTTAGGGGCGAAACGCTGACCTCAACGGGTGCGACCATGCCGTCCGTTCGTCGTGCCGAACCAGCCGTACGCGCTCCGATCCAGGCCTGGGTCGAGGCGCCGGTGAACTATCTCGCCGACCTCAGCATCAAGCCGGTGACCTACAATCCGCCGCCGGGCACCGGCATGCCGCGCCGGCTCGGCAACTACCGCGATTTCAAGGTGCGCATCCACGACACGCGGCCGATGGTGGGTGAGCTCTCGCTCGATCGCCAGGCCTTCATCCTGACGCATCACGATACCGCGGTGCGCGACTTCTACGACGAGCAGGAAGTGCGCACCAGGTACCACGCCGAGGTCGAAGCGCTGATCAAGCGCGAGACCGGGGCGGCCAAGGTCGTGGTGTTCGACCATACCGTGCGCACCGCCGATCGCGCGGTCGAACGGGGCCTGCGCACGCCGGTGCGGTCGGTGCACAACGACTACACCGAGAAATCGGGGCCGCAGCGCGTGCGCGATCTCCTGCCGGCGGACGAGGCCGAGGCACGCCTCGGGAAGCGCTTCGCCGAGTACAACGTCTGGCGCAACATCGCCCGCGATCCGGTCGAGATGACGCCCTTGGGCCTGGTCGATGCCGAGAGCATCGCGCCGCGCGATCTCGCGGTCTGCGAGCTCGTCTACGCCGACCGCACCGGCGAGATCTACCAGGCCGTCTACAACGCCGACCACCGCTGGTGCTACTTCCCCGGGATGACGCGCGACGAAGCGATCCTGATCAAGTGCTACGATTCGATGACGGACGGCCGCGCGCGGTTCTCGCTGCATTCGGCGTTCGACGATCCGACCTCACCCGCCGATCCCAAGCCGCGCCAGAGCATCGAGGCGCGGGCGTTCGCCTTCTTCGATTAAGCTGGGCGCGCGCGACTCCAGTCGCGCGTCTTCGTCGACACCACAGAATGATCGCGCCACTGGAGTGGCGCGCCCCCAGCTATGATTTGGCGATCGCCTCGAGGTGCTCGGCCAGTTCTTCTGAATTGCTGAAGAACGGCGAATGGCCGCATTCCATGGTGATGACCTTGCACGGCGTCATCTTCACCATCAGCCGCTGCAACTTGATGCGCACGGCGTTGTCGAGCGTGCATTCGATGTACCAGCGCGGCACCGAGCCGAAACGCTCCTCGGTCAGCGTCACCGGCGTGGTCGAGATGGACAGCGGCTGCGGCCGCAGCCGCTCCATGGCGCGATAGCGGTCCTCGGGCGAGACGTCGGCGTAGAACAGCGCCGGCAGCTTGTCGCGCGCGAAGGTGTAGGTGAGCCCGTCGGGGCTGACCTGGCGCGACAGCCGGAACATGGTGTCCGGCTCGAGCGACGTCATGTCCTTGCCGGACTTGCCCGATGTCGGCAGCAGGGCGCAGAGATAGACCAGCGCCTTGAGCTTGCGCCGCCGCGCCTCGGCGAGCTGGCTGATGGTGATGCCGCCCAGCGAATGGCCGACCAGAACCACCGGCTCGTCCATCTTGTCGAGAAGCCGCGACAGCTTCTCGACGTTGTCGGCCAGGGTGACGTTGGCGGGCGGCGTGTGGTCCTTGCCCAGACCCGGCAGGTCGGGCGCGCAGACGCGATGGCCGTTGGCTTCCAGAAGCGGCGCGACCTTTTCCCAGCACCAGCCGCCGGTGCACGCGCCATGGACCAGCATGAACGTCGCCATGGCGGCGGCTAGTTCCGGCCGACGACGGTGCGCGCGCCGGGCGCGGGCACGAAGAAGTCGGGCATCAGCGGCGTGCCGGGCGACACGGCGTATTTGTCCAGGTCGGTGATGCCTTCGGCGGCCAGCACCTCGTCGTCGATGAAGAAGTTGCCGGTGCAGCTCTTGGCCGGTCGATTGAAGATGGCGTGGGCCGCGTCGGCCATGATCTCGGGCTTGCGGCAGCGCTTCATGCCGTCCTCGCCGCCCAGGATGTTCTGGATGGCGGCGGTGGCGATGGCGGTGCGCGGCCACAGGCAGTTGAAGGCGATGGCCCCCTTACCCTGAGCGTCACCTTTGAACTCCGCCGCCATCGCCCAGGCGTAGATCGACATGCCGAACTTGGCGAGCGTGTAGGCCGAGTGACCGGCGAACCATTTGACGTCGAAGTCGAGCGGCGGCGAGAGGTTGAGCACGTGCGGATTGGCGGCCTTCAGCAAATGCGGGATGCACTTCTGCGACACCAGGAAAGTGCCGCGCGAATTGATCTGGTGCATCAGGTCGTAGCGCTTCATCGGCGTGGCGAGCGTGCCGGTGAGGCTGATGGCGCTGGCATTGTTCACCACGATGTCGATGCCGCCGAACTTGGCCACGGTCTCGGCCACCGCTTTGTCGACGCTCTGCTCGTCGCGGATGTCGCACGGCAGCGGCAGCGCCTTGCCGCCCGCCTTCTCGATCTCTTGGGCGGCGGTGAAGATCGTGCCGGGCAGCCGCGGATCGGGTTTCACCGTCTTGGCGGCGATGGCGATGTTGGCGCCGTCGCGCGCGGCGCGTAGCGCGATGGCCAGCCCAATACCCCGGCTGGCGCCGGTTATGAACAGGGTCTTGCTACCCAAACTCATGGCGTCCCCAAGAATACCCCGGGCTCTATAGCCGGCCCGTGGCGAGGCGGCTAGTGTCGGAAGTGCGCAGGGGAGACATGCATGGATCCGTGTTTTGAGACCGCGACGCGGCTTGCGCGCGCCATACGAAACGGCTGCCTGAGTTCACGCGAAGTGACCGAGGCGCACCTGGACCGGATCGCGCGGCTGAACGGGCCGCTCAACGCCCTGGTGGTCGTCGATGGCGAGCGCGCGCGGCAGGCGGCACGGGCGGCCGACCGCAGGAAGAATGCCTCCCTGGGTCCGCTGCATGGCGTGCCGATCACCATCAAGGAAGCGTTCGACGTCAAGGGACTGGCCACCACGTCGAGCCATCCGCCGCTCAAGGGCAACATCGCCCGCGACGATGCAAGCCTGGTCGGCCGCCTTCGCGCGGCCGGTGCGGTGATCCTGGGCAAGACCAATGTGCCCGAACTGTGCGCCGACTTTCAGACCGACAGCCCGCTGTTCGGCACGACCAAGAATGCCTGGGACACGCGACGGACGGCCGGCGGCTCGACCGGCGGCGGCGCCGTCGCCGTGGCGGCGCGCCTGTCGCCCCTCGAGCTCGGCAGCGACATCGGCGGCTCGGTCCGCAACCCGGCGCACTACAACGGCATCTTTGCACTGAAGCCTACCGAGTGGCGCGTGCCCGGCCACGGTCACGTGCCGGATCTGCCGGGCCGGACACGGACCACCCGCTACATGGGCGTGTTCGGTCCGCTGGCGCGCTCGGTCGAGGATTTGCAGACAGCGCTCGGCATCATCGCCGGACCTGACGGCCACGACGCCGAGGCCGCGCCGATGCCGCTGGGGCCCGTACCGGCGCTGAAGGCCAAGGACCTGCGCATCGCCGTGGTCGAGAGCAATCCGCTGGTGAGGGTGTCGGCCGACACGGCGGCGGTCGTGCAGGCGACGGTCCGGCTGCTCGCCAAGGCCGGCGCCAAGGTCAAGCGCGCCGAGCCCGACGGGCTGGACTGGCGGCAGGGCTGGGACGACTGGTCCGATCTTTTCCTGTACCAGGTGCGCGCCCTGCAACCGCTCAGCGAGCGCGAGCGCAGTTTCGCGGCCGGCGAGTCGGCCGATCCGTCGACGCGCTCGGCGGCGCGCACGGCGCGCCTCGACCTTGCTGAATTCTTCGCCGTGCTCGATCGCCGCGACCGCATCATGCGCCAGTGCGAGGCCTTCCTCGACGACTACGACGCCTGGTTGATGCCGGTGATGCCGGACGCCGCCTTCATCCGCCAGAAGCAGAGCGAGCCGCTCCGGATCGACGGCGTCGAGCATCCATATTTCTTCGCCGGCACGTCGTACAACTATCTCGCCAACCTGACCGGCCAGCCCTCGATCGTGCTGCCCTGCGGCTTGTCGCGCGAGGGATTGCCGATCGGCCTGCAGCTCACCGGCAAGCGCTGGGGCGAGGCCAGGCTGCTCGGCATCGCCAAGGTGCTGGAGAAGCTGTTGCCGCCTTGTCCCGTGCCGCCGGACTACACGTCGTAGCGCGCCGCGACGTTACTCGATCTTGACGTTCGCTTTCTCGATGATCGGCTTCCATTTGGTGAATTCGGCGCGCTGGAAAGCATCGAAGGCGGCGGGCTGCATCTGCTCGGGCGTCGGTATGTCCTGGCCGAGATCCTCGAGTCTGCGGCGGACCTCGGGATCCTTCATCGTCGCGACCGCCGCAGCGTTCAGTTTGGCAATGATGTCGGCGGGCGTGCCCTTGGGCGCCCACAGTCCCTGCCAGATCGTGACCTCGATGCCGGGGAAGCCTGCTTCGGCCGTGGTCGGGATGTCGGGCGCGGCGGCCGATCGCTCCTTGGAGGCGACGGCATAGGCCCTGATCTTGCCGGCGCGCACATGCGGCAGCGAGTTCGACGACTGGTCGATCATGATCTGGATCTGGTTGGCGATCAGGTCCTGCACCGCGGGGCCGGTGCCGCGGTAGGGCACGAGCTGGTAGTTGATGCCGGTCCCCGTCTGAAAGGCCAAGAAGCCGATATGCGAGCCCGAGCCCATGCCGGCAGTCCCGCCCGAGACCTTGTCGGCGTTGGCCTTGAGGTAGGCGACCAGCTCCTTCATGTCCTTGGCCGGCACCTGGTTGGAGGTCACGACCAACAGCGGATTGGACGGCAGGCGCGCCACCGGCACGAGATCGCCCAGCAGGTCGTAGTTCAGGTTCTTGTAGATGATGCCGTTCACCACGTTGGTGCCGAGATGGCCGATGCCGATCGTGTAGCCGTCGGGTGCGGCGTGCGCGAGCTTGCCCATGGCGATGGTGCCGGCCGCGCCCGTGACATTGTCGATGATGATCTGCTGGCCCAGTTCCTTGCCCATGCGCTCGCCGACGATGCGGGCCGTGATGTCGGTCGGCCCGCCGGCCGCGAACGGCACGATCATGGTGATCGGCTTGCTGGGATAGGACTGGCCAAGCGCCGGAGCGGCGAACGTGATGGCGAGCAGGGCAAGAATCGATCGGCGCAGCATGAAGCCTCCCATAACCTCTTTCATTGGCCGAGACTAGTCGCACTGTTCGGAAGCGACGTAAAGTTGCTCAACGCAGCTCGATATGCAGACGCTTGCCGACGGCGGAAGCCGCCCGGCGCAAGGTCAGAAGGGTGACCGACGGATTGCGCGGATCGAGCAACCGGTCGACTTGGCGACGGCTTGTCCGCATGCGGGAAGCCATTGCGCTCTTGGTAATCTTGCGTTGTCGCATCGCCACGGCGATCTGATCGGCGATGATCTCTTTGAGCGCGCCCGCCTCGGCTTCCTCCAGAAGACCTTCGCGTTTCAAAAACTGGTCGAACGTCTCAGTCGAGACGCGAGAATGCGGTACGGCCTTTCGTTTCTTGCTCATCGTCGAATGTCCTTCACCCGGCGAAGCGCCAACGTCAAGGCCGGTTGATCAACGCCATCGCAACACCGAGCGCTCGACCGAACCCAGCCCCCACGAGATCAGGAGTCCGAGGATCGACAGCATGACCACGCCGGCCAGGAGCTGGTCGGTCTGCATCAAGTTGCCGGCGGCGAGCACGAAGGCGCCGATACCGTACTGCGCGCCGATCATCTCGGCCGCGACCAATAAGAGAAGGGCCACCGAGGCGGAGATCCGGAAGCCCGCCAGGATGCCCGGCATGGCGCCGGGCAGCACGATCTTGGCCACGATGTCGGTCGCCGGCAGGCCGAAGCTCTGGCCCATGCGGATCAGGTTGCGCGGCACCGAATCGCAGGCGCTGTAGGCCGAGATCACCGTCGGGAAGAAGACGCCGAGGGCGATGGTGGCGATCTTGGAGGGCTCGCCGATGCCGAACCACAGGATGAGGAGCGGCAGCAGCGCGATCTTGGGGATCGGGAACAGCGCCGACACGATCGGCAAGCCAGCGGCGCGCGCGGCCGAGAAGATGCCCATGGCGAGGCCGGCTGCGAGGCCCACGCCGGTGCCGATGATCCAGCCCGGGATGATGCGGCCCAGCGAGGCGCCGACATGCTGGGCGAGGGTGCCGTTGGTCCACAGCACGTAGAGCGCATCGATGACGGCGGCGGGGCTGGGCATGAACAGCGCCGGCAGCAAGCCGGCGCTCGAGGCCGCCTGCCAGGCCGCGATCAGGAGGAAGAACACGATCCACGGCAGCAGCCGGCGCGGCACGGGATTGAAACCGCCGCCACGGAACGGGATGGCGCGCCGCTCAGACACGCTGCATCTCGCGGTCGGCGGTGGCTGCCTCGTCGCGGATCAGTGACCAGAGGCGCCGGTGCACATCGAGCAGCAGGCCGGCATGCTCGGAGCGGCCGCGTTCGGCCACCGGCACGTCGATCGTGATCACATCGCGGATGCGGCCGGGGCGGCGCGACAGCACGACGATCCGATCGGCGAGCCGCGCCGCCTCCTCGAGATTGTGCGTGACGTATACCCGCGTGCTTTTCTCCCGTGCCCAGATCGCCAGAAGGTCCTCCATCAGGAGTTCGCGCGTCTGGGCGTCGAGCGCCGACAGCGGCTCGTCGAGCAACAGCACCGCCGGCCGAACCACCAACGCGCGGGCGATGCCGACGCGCTGACGCATGCCGCCGGAAAGCTGCTTGGGATAGGCGGCCGCGAAGTCGCTGAGGCCGGTCATGGCGAGAGAAGCGGCGATCCGTTCGCGGCGCTCGCTTGCGCCAAGCGCGCGGTGCTCGAGCGCCAGGGCGACGTTGTCGGCAACGCTGCGCCACGGCAGCAGGGCGAAATCCTGGAAGATGTAGGTGAAGGGGTTGAGCGAATCGGCCGGCGGGGCGCCCGACAGGGTGACGCGGCCCGAGCTGGGCTGCAGCAGGCCGCCCAGGATACCGAGCAAGGTGCTCTTGCCGCAGCCCGACGGGCCGATCAGCGCGACCGTCTCGCCATCGGCGATGTCGAGCGAGACGTCGGCAAGCGCTTCGACCGGGCCGTAACCGTGGGAGACCTTCTCAATGTGCAGCGGCATCGGCCGCCATCGTTAGCAGAACGGTGCGGTTGGAGACTTGCTGGCCTTCCTGAACGGCAACCGACTCGACGGTGGCATCGAGCACCGCCTTGAGCTGGTGCTGGATCTTCATGGCCTCGAGCACGATCAGGGTCTGGCCGCGCGTCACGCTGTCGCCCGCCGCAACCTTGATGGCGACGACACGGCCGTCCATCGGCGCACGCAGCTTGCCGTCGCTGCCGGCCATCGCCGCCGTGGGCGGCGCATAGGTCTTGTCGCTGAAGCGCACCGTGTGCGTGTCCAGATCGACGATGATGTCGTCGCCGTCGATGTGGAACGGCATGTTCGTGTCGACCTTGGCCGCTTCGTCGGCGGCCACCGCGATCGTGCGTTCGACGTTGCCGACCGCGAGGCGGATCGGCGTCGGTTCGGGATTGGAGTTGCGCCAGCCGCGCAGCGCCGGCGGATAGCGTTCGGCCGACTGGCGCCACAGCAGCGCCGCCGCCAAGGCCCAATGGCGCTCCGTCACCGCCGGCGGCTCGAGCGCATCGCCGGAGAAATGCTTGCCGATGAAGGCGGTCGTGGCCTTGCCCGCGGCGAATTCGCGATGCTCGAGCAGGCGGATCAGGAAATGCCGGTTGGTGACCGGCCCCAGCACGACGGTCTCGCGCAACGCACGCACCAGCCGCGTGCGCGCCTCCTCGCGCGTGGCGCCATGGGCGATCAGCTTGGCGATCATGGGATCGTAGAAGGGCGAGATCATGAGCCCGTCCTTCACGCCGTGATCGACGCGGATGCCCGCGCCGGTTGCCGGCCGCCAGACGTCGATCCGGCCGGTCTGCGGCAGGAAGTCGGCATAGGCATCCTCGGCATAGAGTCTCGCCTCGATGGCGTGGCCCGAGAACTTCACCTGCTGCTGGGCAAGCGGCAATTTCTCGCCGGCCGCGACCTTGAACTGCCACGCCACGAGATCCTGTCCCGTGATCGCCTCGGTCACCGGATGCTCGACCTGCAGGCGAGTGTTCATCTCGAGGAAATAGAACGCGCCGTCGGCGCCCACCAGGAACTCGACGGTGCCCGCCCCGCGATAGGCGATGGCGCGCGCGGCGGCGACGGCGGCCGCACCCATGCGGGCGCGCAAGTCGGCGTTGACCGCGGGCGAGGGGGCTTCCTCGATCACCTTCTGGTGCCGACGCTGCACCGAGCAGTCGCGTTCGCCGAGATGGATGACGTTGCCGTGCGCGTCGGCGAAGACCTGGATCTCGACATGCCGGGCATCGACGACGGCCTTCTCCAGGATCAGCTCGCCCGAACCGAAGGCGCTTTGGGCCTCGCTGCGCGCCGTGCGGATAGCGTCGAGCAGATCGGCCGCGCGCTCGACCAGCCGCATGCCACGCCCGCCGCCGCCGGCCGCCGCCTTGACCATCACCGGCAGGCCGATCTTGCGCGCCTCCTGCTCGAGGACGGCGTCGCTCTGGTCCGCGCCCTGGTAGCCCGGCACGCAAGGGACTCCGGCATCGATCATGCGGCGCTTGGCGGCCGCCTTGTTGCCCATGGCGGCGATGGCGGCGGGTGGCGGGCCGATGAACACCAGGCCCGCCTTCTCGCAAGCCGCGGCGAAGGTCTCGTTCTCCGAGAGGAAGCCATAGCCCGGATGGATCGCCTCGGCGCCCGACTTGTGCGCGGCCTCGAGGATGCGGTCGATGCTGAGGTAGCTCTCGCTCACCGCGGACGGGCCGATGTGCACCGCCTCGTCGGCAAAAGCGGCGTGTGGGGCATCCTTGTCGGCGTCGGAATAGACCGCGACGGTGCGATAGCCCATCGCCTTCGCCGTTCGCATGACCCGCCAGGCGATCTCGCCGCGATTGGCGACCAGGATCTTGCTGAAGGTCATTCCAGGCGTCGCCCGTCTGCCGTGAAGTAGCCTTCGCCGCGTGCATCCTCGCGGTAGATCATGTCGATGTCGGAATAGTGCGCGATCTCTTCGCTTGTGCGCGTGCCGATCTCCAGGAGACGCACGACCGTTGCGGAGCGATTGACGATATGATGGCCGTTGCCTGAGTCCGCTGGAAAGCCCGCGACCATTCCCGCGCCGAGCGTGGTCTCACCCTCGTTTGTCACGAGGGTGGCTTCGCCTTCGAGCACATACACGAGCTCGTCCTGGCGTTCGTGCCAGTGGCGCTGGGACGACCATGCACCGGGCGGCAACTCGAGCAGATTGACCCCGAACTGCGACAAACCGAAGACGTCGCCCAGGCGGCGACGACAGCGCTCGCGGCAGGGCGCTGCGTGCGGCGGCGGGTAGTCCGTCCCGACGCGCTCCGGCAGGTCGGCTGCGTGCACGGCAACAGGTCCGGTGGGCATGCTTCGCACCTCTCGCGTCATTCGACCGCCCATTTCGGAGGGCGCTTCTCGGCGAAGGCCCGCAAGCCTTCGGCGGCCTCCGGGCTGCGCCGTGCCTCGGCGAACTTGTCGGCGGCGAAGTCCAGCACGGAGGACAAGGGCTCGCTGCCGACCTTCATCACGACAGCCTTGGTCAGGGCATTGGCCAGAGGGGCGCAGCGGTCGATCTGCTTCAGCACCTCTTCCAGCTTGGCGTCGAGCGCTGCGGAGTCCTTCACCATGTAGTGCGCGATGCCGAGCTGAAGCGCCTGCGGACCCTTGAAGCGGGCCGCGGTGAGCGTGAGGTGTCGGGTGTGCGGCACGCCGATACGCGCGGCGACGAAGGGCGCGATCTGGGCGGGGACGATGCCGAGGGCGGTCTCGCTCATGGCGAAGCCCGCGTCCTCGGTGCAGATCGCCACGTCGGACACGCACAGCAGGCCGAAGCCGCCGGCGATGGCGTAGCCCTCGACGGCGGCGACGACGACCTGCGGCGTGGTGTTGACCATCTCGAGGAAGCTGCCGTACTCGCGGTTGTTGAGCGCGATCGGATCCTTCTCGCCGGCCCTCGGCGGTTCGGCAAAGCTCTGCTCCATGTTCCTGAGGTCGGCACCGGCGCAGAAGGTGCCGCCTGCGCCGCGCAGGATGACGACCTTGATGTCGCGACGGTCGCGCAGGTTCTCGAACACGGTGCGCAACTCGCCGATCAGCACCGGATTGAGCGCGTTCTTCACCTGCGGCCGGTTCAAGGTCACATGGAGGCGCGCGCGGTCGCGCCGCAGCAGCAAGGTCTCGTACTTGGAGGCGAATTCAGCCATGTGTGGTTTCCCTCTTCCCGTCACCCCGAGCGAAGTCGAGGGGCCTGCTCTTCCGTGCCGCCAGAGGAGGTCCCTCCACTTCGCTTCGCTCCGGTCGGGATGACGGAATGAGCATCAACGATTGCCCAACCGCGGCAGCGTGCCCATCAGCTTGGAGATGATCTGCAGCATGACCTCGTCGGCGCCACCGCCGATCGAGGCCAGGCGCGAATCGCGGAAGGCGCGCGCGGTCGGCGATTCCCAAAGATAGCCTGCGCCACCCCAGTATTGCAGGCAGCCGTCGGTCACCAGGCGCATCATGCGGCCGGCCTTGAGCTTGGCCATCGAGGCCAGCATGGTGACGTCGGTGCCGTCGAGATACTCCTCGCAGGCGCGGTAGCAGAGCGAGCGCACCAGCTCGACCTCGGTCCTGAGCTCGGCGAGCTTGAAGTGGATCACCTGGTTGTCGAGCAGCGGGCGGCCGAACACTTTGCGCTCGCGGGTGTACTCGATCGTCTGGTCGATCAGCCGCTCCATGCCGACCACGGCGCTGATGGCGCCCCACAGCCGCTCCTCCTGAAACTGCTGCATCTGGTAGACGAAGCCCATGCCTTCCTGGCCGATCGTGTGGCGCACCGGCACTTTCACCTCGTCGAAGAAGATCTGCGCGGTGTCGGAGCTGCGCATGCCGAGCTTGTCGAGCTTCTTCACCACCTCGACGCCCTTGGTCTTCATCGGCAGGCAGATCAGCGACTTGTTCTTGTGGACCGCGCCTTCGCCGGTGTTGGCCAACAGGCACATCCAGTCGGCCTGGGTGCCGTTGGTGGTCCACATCTTGCCGCCGTTGATCACCCAGTCGCCGGCCACCCGCTTGGCCGTGGTCTTGAGCGAGGCGACATCAGAGCCCGCGCCCGTTTCGGAGACGCCGAGGCAGGCGACGTAATCACCGGCAATCGAGGGCGCCAAAAACTCCTTGCGCAGCTCGTCGCTGCCGTACCGGGCGAGCGCCGGTGTCGCCATGTCGGTCTGCACGCCGATCGCCATGGGCACCGAGCCGCAATTGATGTGGCCCAGTTCCTCCGCCATCACCATGGCGTAGGAATAGTCGAGTCCCATGCCGCCATAGTCCGTCGGCTTGTTGATGCCGAGCAGACCGGCGTCGCCCAGCTTCTTGAAGACGTCGTGGGCGGGGAAAATGCCGTCCTCTTCCCATTGGTCGACATGCGGATTGATGTCCTTGTCGATGATGGCGCGCAAGGTGCGGCGGATTTCGGCGTGTTCAGGGGTGAATTGCACGGCGTGCCTCTTTGCTGGGAGCGCGCCACTCCGTGGCGCTCATGTACTTACGAATCGCCAAGAAAGAGCGCCACGGAGTGGCGCGCTCCCAGCAATGAGCGGGCCTGGAGGCCCGCGGTCCGGCAAGAAACCTCATCGGTTGCCCAGGCGAGGGAGTGTCCCCATCAGCTTGGAGATGATCTGCAACATGACCTCGTCGGCGCCGCCGCCGATCGAGCCGAGGCGGCCGTCGCGATAGCTGCGGGCGACCGGATTGTCCCACAGATAGCCCGCGCCGCCCCAGTATTGCAGGCAGGCGTCGGACACTTCGCGGCGCAGGCGGCCGGCTTTCAGTTTGGCCATCGAGGCCAGCATGGTGACGTCGGTGCCGGCGAGATAGTCCTCGCACGCGCGGTAGACGAGAGAACGCAAGGCCTCGACCTCGCTCTTGAGCTCGGCCAGGCGGAAATGGATGACCTGGTTGTCGAGCAGCGGACGGCCGAACACCATGCGCTCGCGCGTGTACTCGATGGTGGCGTTGATGATGCGGTCGCAGCCCATCAAGGTGCCGGCGCCGGCCCACAGCCGCTCTTCCTGGAACTGCTGCATCTGGTAGATGAAGCCCGCGCCGGGCTGGCCGATCGTGTAGCGTACCGGCACCTTCACCTCGTCGAAAAAGGTCTGCACGGTGTCCGATGCGCGCATGCCGAGCTTGTCGAGCTTTTTCACGATCTGCACGCCCGTCGCCTTCATCGGCACGACAATCAGCGACTTGTTCTTGTGCGCCGGACCGTCGCCGGTATTGGCTAAAAGGCACATCCAGTCGGCCTGCGCGCCGTTGGTCGTCCACATCTTGCCGCCATTGATCACCCAGTCGCCGCCGACGCGGCGCGCGTTGGTCTTGATCGAGGCCACGTCCGAGCCCGCGCCGGTCTCCGACACGCCGAGGCAGGCGACGTAGTCGCCGCTGATCGAGGGCGTCAGAAACTCCTGGCGCAGCTCGTCGCTGCCGTAGCGGGCGAGCGCCGGTGTGGCCATGGAGATCTGCACGCCGGTCGCCATGGGGATCGAGCCGCCATTCACCAGCCCGAGCGATTCCGCGCAGATCATGGCATAGGAGAAGTCGAGCCCCGAGCCGCCGAACTGCACGGGCTTGTCGACGCCGAGAAGGCCCGCGTCGCCCATCTTCTTGAACAGCTCATGGGCCGGGAAGGCGCCTTCCTTCTCCCACTCATCGACGTTGGGATTGATCTCGCGGTCGATCAGCGTCTTCCAGGTCTGGCGCAGCGCCTCGTGTTCGGGGGTGAACTTCATCTCTACATCCTTGCGACGCCAAAGGTGATGGGATTGAGCGGCCGCACCAGCGACTCGCGGGCGATCGACAGGGTAAAGGCCAGGATACGCCGCGTGTCGCGCGGGTCGATGATGCCGTCGTCCCACAGATGCGCCGTGCCGTAGAGCGCCGTCGATTCGCGGTCGAACTGATCGACGATGCCCTTGTACATCTTGTCGATCTGCTCCTTGGGCGGCTCCTTGCCTTCGCGCAAAAACTTCTGCTCGGTCACCGTCTTCATGACGCCGGCGGCCTGCTCGCCGCCCATCACCGCGGTGCGGCTGTTGGGCCAGGCGAAGATGAAGCGCGGATCGTAGGCGCGGCCGCACATGCCGTAGTTGCCGGCGCCGAACGACCCGCCGATCACCACCGTGATCTGCGGCACCGTCGCATTGGCCACCGCCTGGATCATCTTGGAGCCGTGCTTGACGATGCCGCCGCGCTCGGCTTCGGTGCCGACCATGTAGCCGGTGGTGTTCTGCAGGTAGACGATGGGCGTGCCCTGCTGGCAGCAGAGCTGGATGAATTGCGCGGCCTTGACCGAGCCCTTGGTGGTGATCGGCCCGTTGTTGCCGATGAAGGCCACCGGCTCGCCCTCGATCTCGGCCCAGCCGCAGATCGTCTGCTGGTCGTAGAGGCCCTTGAACTCCAGGAAGTCCGAGCCGTCGACCAGGCGGGCGATGACCTCGCGCACGTCGTAAGGGTCCGTGTACGAAGGCGGCACGACGCCGCATAGCTCGTCGATGTCGTGGATCGGCTCCTTGAACGGCCTTTGCCTGCGCGGCGGCAGCTTGTCGTTCCAGTGCCACTTGGCGATCACCTCGCGCGCCATGCGGATGCCGTCTGAGTCGTTCTCGGCCATCCATTCGGCGACGCCCGACACGGTGGCGTGCATCTCCGCGCCGCCCAACTCCTCGTCGGTGGCGATCTCGCCGGTCGCCGCCTTGAGGAGCGGCGGGCCGGCCAGAAACACCTTGGACTGGTTGCGCACCATGATCACGTAGTCGGAGAGGCCGGGCAGGTAGGCGCCGCCGGCGGTCGACGAGCCGTGCACGACGGTGACCTGCGGAATGCCGCGCGCCGACATGCGCGCCTGGTTGGCGAAGCCGCGGCCGCCCGGCACGAAGATCTCGGCCTGGTATAAAAGGTTGGCACCGCCCGATTCGACCAGGTGCACGAGGGGCAGCTTGTTCTCCAGCACGATCTGCTGCACGCGCTGGCCCTTGCGCTGACCCGATGGCGCCACCGTGCCGCCCTTGATGGCGCTGTTGGAGGCCGAGACGACGCAGCGCACGCCCTCGACATAGCCGATGCCCGCGACCGAGCCGCCGCCGGCGCTCGAGCCGTCCTTGTCGTCGTGCATGCGGTAGCCGGCGAGCGGCATCAGCTCGAGGAAGGGCGCGCCGCGGTCGAGCAGCAGGGCGATGCGTTCGCGCGGCATGAGCTGCTTGCGTTTGGCGAAGCGCTCCCGCGACTTCTCGGATGTCGCTTGAACGCTCGCCTCGGCTGCGCGGAACTCGGCGATCGCCAAAAGCATCTTCTCGCGATTGCGCCTGTAGTCGTCGCTGTTGGTCTCGACCTGGCTTTCGAGGATCGGCATGGTCGTTCAGCCGCCCAGCACTTTGGGCGTCTTGGCGAGATGGAAGCCGTCGAAGGGATTCAGGCGATCCACCTTGGGCAGCTCCATCGAGCGGTTGCCGAGCGGCACGCCGCCGTCGATGCGGATCTCCGTGCCGGTGATGTAGGCCGAAGCGTCGCTCAACAGGAAACAGACCGCGGCCGAGACCTCGCTCTCGGTGCCCAGCCTGCCCAGCGGGCAGTAACCTTTGAGCTTGGGGATCCGCTCCTTGAACTCGCCCTGGTAGGTGTCCATGCCCGAGGAGGCGATCCAGCCCGGCGACACCGCGTTCACCCGCACGCCGGCATGAGCCCATTCGTAGGCCAGCGTCATGGTGAGGTTCACCATGCCGGCGCGCGCCGCGCCGGTATGCGCCATGTTGGGAAAGCCGTTCCTCATGTCGGCCGCCATGTTCACGATCGAGCCGCCGCGCTTTTCCATCGATTGCGTGAACACTTCGCGGCTGACGATGAAGCCGCCGGTCAGGTTGTTGCGCACCACCACGTCGAAGCCCTTGGCGCTCATGGCGGCGGCGGGCGAGGGGAACTGCCCGCCGGCATTGTTGAACAGGCCATGGATGCGGCCGTTGCCGGCGACGATTGCGGCCACCGCCTCCTTGACCTGTCCTTCCTCGCGAATGTCGAAGGCGTGCGTCTCGCACGAGCCGCCGGAGGCCTCGATCTCGCCTTTCACCGTGGCGAGCTTGTCGGGCTTGCGGCCGGCGATCACGACGTGTGCGCCCAACGCGGCTATCTCGTGCGCCGTGCAGCGGCCGATGCCGCTGCCGCCGCCGGTGACGAGGATGGTCTGGCCCTCAAACAGCCCCGGTTTGAAGACCGAGCGGTACGACATGTTTCCTCCGACGACGTGAACGGCCGTTCATCGGCCTCTATTTGACGTTTACGTAAAGGTCAAGTAAGCCCCCCGGACCACCGGCCGACCAGAGGAAACCCGCCATGACCTTGCAGGAACTCACCGCGAAAATGAAGGAAGGCGCGTCGAAGAAGTCGGCCTTCGGCAACACCGTGAAATTCAGCACCGACCAGGGCGTGGTCTATATCGACGGCAACCAGAACCCGCCGGCGGTGACCAACGACGACAAGGCGGCCGACTGCACGATCAAGATGGATTTCAGCGATTTCACCGACATGATCGGCGGCAAGCTCGACGGCATGACCGCGTTCATGACTGGCAAGCTCAAGATCGAGGGCGACATGGGCGTCGCCATGAAGCTGCAGAGCATCCTGCGCTAGCGCCTTTCACTGGTCCTGGGCGAGTCGCGCGGGCGCTGCGAACTCGCCCGGCGTCGCGGCGGCGCGCGGGAGTTTCCGCAGTTTCCGCAAGCGCTAGGCCAATTCCAGCTTGTGTCTGCTCGCACTGCTTGCCCCAGATATTGAGCCCGTCGGACGTCGAAGGGGGAGACCGTCGGCATTGTCAAAAAACTATAGTATCACTATGGTAAAAGCCAAGTATTATTTTGAGCGCTGTGTTGCGCACGAGCCGGAATTTCTGCGCACCATGCTGCGCAAAAACTCGCCTTTTTCGGTCGGCGGATGCGTCGCCATGAACCGGCAGGGCATTTGCCCCCTCTTCAATTCGACGCTGCCTTCGCGACGAATAGCCGGAGGCGTTTGACCAGGGCAAGCGCGTCGCTGATTTCGTCCATGGTCGGCGGCACGGTATCGCCATGGCTCGGATAGCGCGTCAGCACTGCCCATGAGGTGATGCTCTCGATTTTCTCGGCCAGCGGCTGGACATCCGGTCTTGCCTTTGTCGCAACGTCCGAGAGTTCCGCCAAATCATGTACGCGCGGCGGTTCAATGCTGGACGTCGAGATGAGAGCCTTGAGAAGCTTCTCCGCTGCCTGCTGAGAGTGAACTGCAGCCACATTGGCCATCCGTTCACCGGCCGCCAGACACAATTCGACTGCCTCGATATCTTCGTCGGCCTTGGCGATCCAAGAACTGGCGGAATGCCTACTCCGCGGCTTGGGCACGACGGGCTCGATCGAAGACGACGACGCCATCCGCCTCGGCAATGTGCGGCAGCGTTCCGACGACGCCCAATTGATCGTCGTATGTCGATTGCCGGTACGGCACGATATCGACAGCCTTGCGATAACGCTTGCGAGCTTCGTACAGCGCGCGCCAATGAAGCTTCTCAGGTGGAATGTCGTCATCCACGATGACCAGGAGGTCGTGATCACTATCACGGCGTGCGCCAGCGCGCGCCCGCGAGCCGAACAGGATTACCTTGCGCGGGTTGAAGTGATCGACAACCGCTTGCAGCAGGTCAGCAGGGACTTTGCGCGAAGCCATGCTGCTATTATAGCCCTTTGGGTTATTGCTCGCGACTGCGATGGTAATGCCGCCGCGGCTGCTAGTGGCGACTTTTCACGCCCCCGGTCCTTCAACGCGCTAGCGTTGGCCGTCACCGCCGAGAACGCCCGCCTTGCCGAGACCATCGGCCATGTGCGCGCGGGCGGTAGCGTCGGAATAGCGGTCGAGATACCAGCTCGCGATTTTGGCGCTGCCATCCGGCAGGGCGTGCAGCTCGGCCAGTACCTCGGCGGCCTCTTCATTGCGCCCGAGCTGGGCGCAGCTCGCGACCAGGACAAGCGAGCCGTAGGCGTGGGGCTGGATGCGCCGAGCGGCCGCTGCCGCCTCGATCGCCTCGGCGTAGCGCTGCAGGTGATAAAGCGCTCGCGCCTTGTTGGCGAGCCAGGTCGACATCCGGGGATCGCGCGGGCTGAGGCGCAAGCCCATCTCGAGCGCTTCGAGAGCTTCCTGATGGCGGCCGCCGAGGTTCAACGCGACCCCCAGGTAGAAATGGCCAAGAGCGAAGTTCTCGTTCAGCTCGACCGCGCGGCTCGCATAGGCGATGGCCGCCTGGGCGTCGCCCGCCCAGTGGCTCGTCTGGGCAAGCACGTATTGGGCATATGGGTTCTCGCCATCGAGCTCCGCCGCGCGAAGCGCGGATTGCCTGGCCTCACGCACCAAGGGAGCGAAGTCCTCAACCGAGCCGTAGTCCCATTGCACGATCAGCGCGCGGGCAAGCCCGAGATGGGCCTCGGCGAGTTCGGGATCGAGCGCCACGGCCGTCTTGAACAAGCCATAGGCTGCCGCTCCATCGGTTCCCGTGAGCTTGTTGAGGTGCCAGAAGCCGCGCTGGCAATAATCCCAAGCCCCCATATGTTCAGGCTGCTTGGCGGCGCCGCGCTTGGTCTCGGCGCGCGATAGTGCCGGCTCGATCGCGGCGACGACCCGCGAGGTGATCTCGTCCTGTACCGCGAAGATGTCGGTCAGATCGCGGTCGTAGCGCTCGGCCCACAGATTGGCGCCGTTCGTCGCATCGAACAGCTGGCAGGTGATGCGCACGCGCCGCCCGGCCTTGCGCACGCTGCCCTCGAGGACGTAGCGAACACCAAGGTCGCTACGAACCTGCTTCAGATCGACGGACTTCTCCTGGTAGGCGAACGTCGAATTGCGGGCGATGACGAGAAACCAACGCCATTTCGACAACGCCGTGATGATGTCCTCGGTGATGCCATCGACGAAGTATCCCTGCTCGGGATCGCCGGTCACGTTCTTGAACGGCAGGACGGCAATCGACGGCCTGTCGGCCAGCGGCCGCGGCGCCACGGTCTTTGGCGGAGTCGAGGGTGGGCGTGGGCTTTCAGCGAGAACGGCGCGATAGGCGCGCACCGGCCGGGCGATGTTCTTGACCTGCTGCTCACCCATGCTCTCGAACGAAACGGCGAGCTTGTCGCGCACCTGGTCGCGCACGACCCGGCTGACGCAGATCCCTCCCGGTTCGGCCAAGGCTTCGAGGCGCGCCGCGACGTTGACACCATCGCCGAAGATGTCCTTCTCGTCGACCATGATGTCGCCGAGGTTAATGCCGATGCGAAATTCGATGGATCGATCCTGCGGCACGCCGGCGTTGCGCTGCGCCATCTCGCGCTGGATTTCGACCGCGCAGCGTACCGCATCGACCACGCTTGCGAATTCGACAAGCAGGCCGTCGCCACTCGTTTGAACGATGCGGCCGCGATGCTCCGCGATCTTGGGGTCAATGATCTCGCGCCGCACTTTCTTCAACGCAGCGAGAGTGCCTTCTTCATCGACGCCCATCAGGCGGGAATAACCGGCGACGTCGGCCGCCAGGATCGCCGTCAGGCGCCGCTCGACGCGTTCCTGTGTCATCGCCGCCGCCTTAGGGAATGGCCCAAGAACCTATCCTGACGTGCACCGCTCGGCGCCCGCCCGCAGCAGGTCAGCACGGACGCGCGAAGCTACGCCGGCACTATAGCCCTTTGGGCTATTGCTCGCGACTGCGATGGTAGTGACGCCGCGCCTTGGCGCGGTTGCCGCAGCTCTGCATCGAGCACCAGCGCCGCTTGCCGGCGCGGCTGTCGTCGAGGAACAGCCAGCCGCACTCCGGATTGGCGCAGCGGCGCACGCGATCGAGCCGCGGACCGGCCAAAAGGTCGCCGGCCGACCACAGCACCGGGGCGAGCAGCGCCAGCGCCGTTGCCGACTTGATGTCGACATCCCAGCCATAGGCGCCACGGTCTCGCCGCAGCGTCGTGCGGGCAGGTGCCGCCGCCAGCGCCGCGTTCAGGGCGTCCAGGTCGCGCGATGCCGCGGTCTTGTCTTGGGCCTCGGCGTCGAACAGGCGATGCAGCGTCTCGCGCATTTCGATCGCCCGCTCGAATTCGCGCCGCGTCGGCAGCTTCGACGAACGCAGTCCGCCGTTGGCCGCCGTCCAGGCGGCGAGGTCTTCCGGTGCCTTCAGCGTTTCCGTGGGCTCGGCCTGGCCGCGCCAGAAGCGCGTGTTGACGAACTCCAGGCAGAGATCGGGGCGATTCATCGTTCAGACTTAATAACCGGTTGACCGGTTGACAAGGCGCGTCTTCCTTTATAACCATATAACCAGTTAATTAGTTACAGAGGAGGAAGCCATGTTCGACCATGTATCCATCGGCGTCGCCGACATCGCCCGCTCCAAGAGGTTCTATGACGCGGCGCTGAAGCCGCTCGGTTACAGCCGCCTCAGCGACGGCGAGACCTCGCTCGGCTATGGCGACAAGGCGGTGGCGCTGTGGCTCGGCGCCAGCAAGAAGCCGGTGAATCCCAATTTGGACTCGGGCCTCCACTTCTGCTTCGTCGCCAAGGACCGTGCGGCGGTCGATGCCTTTCATACCGCCGCCCTCAAGGCCGGCGGCAAGGACAATGGAGCGCCTGGCCTGCGCGCTGACTATGGCCCCAAGTACTACGCCGCCTTCGCCATCGATCCCGACGGCTACCGCATCGAGGCTCACTGCGGAAAATAGTCGGCGTCGTGCGTGCACTCGCGCTGAAGCTTCGCCATTGAGCCCGACGCTCGCCGCAGCGCGGCTTGCCAAGGCAAGGAATTAGAGACCGGTTGGCTGATTCCGATGTACAAATAGGCATCTGGGACCGCCTACCGAGGAGACTTTCTTGGCCGATGAACGGCTCGACCGAAGGCTTTCGGCCGTTCTCGCCGCGGATGTCGCGGGCTACAGCCGGCTGGTGGGCGCCGACGAGGAAGGCACGCTGCGGCGGCTGAAATCCCTTCAGGCTGACTTGTTCCTCCCCAGCTTCGCCGAACACCGTGGCCGTCTGGTGAAGACCACGGGTGACGGCTTGCTGGCCGAATTCGCCAGCGTCGTCGACGCGGTCCGCTGCGCCGTCCACCTGCAGCGCTGGCTGGTGGTGCAGAACGCCTGCCTGGAGCCCGACAAGCGGATCGACCTTCGCATCGGCGTCCATGTCGGCGACATCGTCGTGGAGAAGGACGGCGACATCCTGGGAGATGGCGTGAACGTGGCGGCCCGCCTCGAAGGCCTGGCGCCGCCCGGCGGCATCTGCGTCTCGGCACGGGTGAAGGAGGACGTCGAAGGCCGGCTCGATGTCGCCTTCGCCGACCAGGGCGAGCAGCAGCTCAAGAACATCGTCCGGCCGGTGCGCGTCTATCGCGTCGTGCTCAACGCGATGGAGGACGGACAGAACGCCGCGCCCGCGATGGCGGCGCCGGCAGCGGACGCGGCTGACTTGGCCGACCGGCCGGTGATCGCGGTCCTGCCGTTTCAGAACATGAGCGCCGACCCGGAGCAGGAGTTCTTTGCCGACGGTGTGGTCGAGGACATCATCTCCAGCCTGGCGCACTATCGCTATTTCGACGTCATCGCCCGCAACTCCACCTTCACCTACAAGGGCCGCGCGGTCGACGTGAAGCAGGTCGGCCGCGAGCTCGGCGCCCGCTTCGTGCTCGAGGGCAGCGTCCGCAAGGTTGGGCAGCGCATCCGCATCACGGCGCAGCTCATAGACGCCGCGACCGCCAACCATATCTGGGCCGATCGCGTCGAGGGGATGGTTGACGACCTGTTCGAGCTGCAGGACCAGGTGACGGCAAGTGTCGTTGGCGCGATCGAGCCGGAGATGAGGCGCGCCGAGATGAAACGGGCGGTTCGCCAGCCCCCACCGATCTCGATACCTACTTGTGCGTCATGCGCGGCCTGGCCAGCCTCAACAAGTGGAGCAGGGCCGGCTTCGACGAGGCGCTGCGCCTGGCCTATCAGGCGATCGAGCGCGATCCCGGATTCAGCTCGTCGTACGCCCTGGCTCTCGGCTGCTACATCGTGCGCGACGCCAATGGCTGGTCGCCCGACCCCGAGCGCGACAAGGCCGAAACCAGGCGGCTGGTGGAGCAGGCGCGGCTGGGCGACCGCGCCGATCCCTTGACGATGAGTTTCACGGGCTTCGCGATTGCCAAGGTCCTCAACGATCTCGACGCGGGCATCGCGCTGATCGATCGGGCGTTGGCCTTGACGCCCAATCTGGCGG
>Ga0070698_100000911_pt1 | contig 32333 bp, 31 predicted proteins | sample KBSK1502metaG_FD_65477 | JGI IMG/M metagenome (GOLD analysis project Ga0070698, IMG submission 65477) | Corn, switchgrass and miscanthus rhizosphere microbial communities from Kellogg Biological Station, Michigan, USA - KBS K1-50-2 metaG | ecosystem: Host-associated > Plants > Roots >... | reverse complement strand
CAAAGGAGTCTCTAGGGACAAAATTAAGGCTTGAATTGTTAATGATAGGTTGTTACTAACTAAGTTCTCCCTTTAGGGAGACAGGGGGTTTTTAATCTAACGGAACATTCAATTGCCCGAGAATTTTATTCAGCTCGTCCATTGAATAATATTCGAACATGATGGAACCGCTGTTGTCCTTACTATGCTTCAGCTTTACCCGGGTACTGAAATGCGATGCTAATTTATCTTCAATTCGCTGAAAACCCTCAGGCAATGAACTTTTTGTATGTTTTTTCATTCCACCTCCGGCAGCACTGTCTTTATACAGATTGCGAACCAGCGCCTCGGTTTGACGAACCGATAATCCTTTTTCTTTTATTTGATCGAAAACGAAAAGTTGCTTATCAATAGAGTCGACATTGATAAGTGCCCGTGCATGCCCCATACTGATCTCGCCAATACGGACAGCAACCTGGATATCGGGTGGCAATTTTAATAAGCGAATAAAATTGGCGATAGTACTTCTGTCTTTTCCCATTCTTTCCGCTACCTGTTCCTGTGTGAGGTCCAGTTCTTCCATCATTCTTTTGAAGCTGAGTGCAACTTCCATTGCATTCAGATCTTCACGTTGCAGATTTTCAAGCAGCGCCAACTCAAGCAATTGCTGGTCGTTGGTTTGACGTATATAAGCGGGAATATCTTTAAGCCCGGCAATTTTTGATGCCTTTAAACGTCTTTCACCTGAAACTAAACGATACCTGCCGGAAGGCATCCTGGAAACAGTAACGGGTTGAATAATATCATGCGTTTTAATTGAAGAAGCTAGTTCATTTAATCCCTGTTCATCAAAATAACGACGGGGTTGTTTGGGATTAATATCGATTTCATCAAGAAGAATTCGAAAAGAACCTGTAGCAGTTTCTACTACAGTAGGTTTCAATTGTCCGCTGCCTGTTTTCAAATCGGCATCGATACTTTGCAGTAAGGAACGAATTCCCTTTCCGAGAGCTTCCTTATTTTGATTATGTTTGGGAGGGTTCATGTGATTTTAGATTTCGGATTTCGGATTTTAGATTGACGAACAAAAATCCGCAATCTAAAATCTCCAATCTACAATTCAAGTATCCTTTCTTCCTGTTTGATCTTCGTCATATTATTTTTCTGAAGAACTTCTTTGGCGAGATTAAGATAGTTCATAGATCCTTTACTACTGGCATCATATAAAACAACGGGTTTACCTACACTGGGGGCTTCGCTTAATTTTGAATTGCGATGGATGATGGTATTAAAAACAATGTCTTCAAAATGCTTTCTTACTTCACTTACTACCTGGTTGCATAAACGAAGCCGGCCATCATACATTGTCATTAAAATTCCTTCGATCTCAAGATTTATATTCAGCCTGGCTTGAACGATCTTAATAGTGTTAAGCAATTTGCCCAACCCTTCCAATGCAAAAAATTCGCATTGTACCGGGATGATCACTGAATCCGAAGCCGTCAATGCATTTACAGTGATTAAACCAAGCGATGGCGAACAATCAACAATTATGAAATCGTAATCATCTTTAATGGGATCAAGAATATTTTTTAAAACAAGTTCCCGGTTGGGGTAATTTATCATTTCAATTTCAGCGCCTACCAGATCAATATGGGAGGGAATGAGATCGAGATTAGGAATTTCTGTTTTTAATAAAATATCTTTTGCGACGGCCTCATTTACCATGCAGTCATAAAGACTTTGCGTGATGTTGTGCAGATCAAAACCAACGCCTGTTGTACTGTTAGCCTGCGGGTCGGCATCAACCAGCAATGTTTTAAATTCAAGTACGGCAAGACTGGCCGCCAGGTTAATAGCCGATGTTGTTTTTCCTACTCCACCTTTTTGATTTGCTACACCAATGATTCTTCCCATGCTTTTTTAAATTGTAATTGTTTCACCGATTTTGATCAATAATAATTCAGCTCCTTTATCTGCAAAAGCTTTTTTAGCTTTTTCGTGATCAATTTTAATAAAACCAAAAGTATCGTAATGGACGCCTATTATGGTTTTACAATTGATCAAGCTGGCACATTCCGCAGCATCCGCAGCGTCCATGGTAAAATTGTCGCCGATCGGTAAAACGGCAAAATTTAGTTTTGCCCATTTTGCAATCAATGTCATATCGGTTGTAAGGGCTGTATCGCCACTGTAGTAAAAGCTTCCCTCATTACTGGTAACAATAAAACCCATAGGGTTTCCACCATAGCTGCCATCAGGCAGGCCACTTGAATGTTGTGCCACGGTACATTTCACCGTAAACTCGCCAAAATTCCATTTACCACCAGTATTCATTGGGTGAGTGTGTTTAATACCGCGATGATTCAGCCACTCATGAATTTCCCAATTGCATACAACTTTGGCATTTGAATTTTCAGCAATGGCAATGCAATCTGCAATATGATCACTATGGCCATGAGATAAAAGAATAAAATGCGGGATGATCGAACTAATATCAATATTCTTCGCCAGGTCATTATAAGTAATGAATGGATCGAACAAGATCTTTTTCCCCGATGTTTCTACCATGAAGCAGGAATGGCCGTAATAAGTAAACTTCATATTTTATTTAGTTTGAGGTTCGAAGTTTGATGTTTGAGGATATGCGTGGTTGTAGCCTGTACATTGTTAATAGGTTTTACAACTTCAAACCTCGAACCTCAAACTTCAAACCAGTTCGGCAAAAGTAAGTTTTGTGAGTGAAGATCGGATTGGATCACATTGTGTAATTATGCTAATTTTGAAGACTATGAGAAACTCAGTTTTTTGGTGGGCACTTATCGGCTTTATGATATTGCTCGATTTTTATTTTTTCCAGGCTTTAAAAACAATTACTCAAACCACTAGTTCAAAAGCAAGACTCATCATCTTTATCTGCTATTGGGCGATCTCTGTCAGTGCTGTTATACTGTTATTGTTATTACCTTATTTAAATTTTGAGAACAAGCTTTTCAGGAATACTTTATTTGCCATCATTGCCGGTTTGTTTTTTTCAAAACTGGTGGCTTCAGCAGTTTTTCTTGTTGATGATATTCGCCGTATTATTCAATGGCTTGCTGGTAAAGTCTTTTTTTCAAATACTGAAGGTGAGGGCTATCAAGCCGGTGAAAAAATTTCCCGTTCTGTTTTTCTTAGTTGGGTAGGAATGCTGGTGGGAGGCGGCTTATTTGGATCTCTTATTTATGGTTTTGGGAATAAGTATCGTTATCAGCTTCGGCGCATACAACTTGCTTTTGAAAAATTACCTCCATCATTTAAAGGTTTGAAAGTTGTACAGATATCAGACATACATTCCGGAAGTTTTACTGATAAACATGCAGTGAAAAAAGGCGTGGAAAAAATTTTAAAAGAAAAACCTGATCTTATTCTTTTTACAGGCGACCTGGTAAATAATCGCAGTAATGAAATGAATGATTTCATAGATATGTTCAAGGAAGTAAAAGCGCCAATGGGTGTTTATTCAATTTTGGGAAATCATGATTATGGAGACTATACAAAATGGGATTCGCCGGAAGAAAAGATCGCAAATCTTGACCGGCTAAAACAGATTCATAAAGAGTTGGGTTGGCAATTGATGCTTGATGAAAACACCCAGCTTGAAAGAAATGGGGAAAAGATTTCGTTGATAGGCGTTCAAAACATAAGTGGTAAGTCGGGGTTCAGAAGTTATGGTGACCTGGCAAAAGCCTATCAGGGGGTTGAAGAATCACATTTTAAAATATTGATGAGCCATGATCCATCCCATTGGGATACTGAAGTGAGGAAGAAATATACAGGTATCGACCTAATGCTTTCCGGGCATACCCATGGTTTCCAGTTTGGTATAGAAATACCGGGATTTAAATGGAGTCCCGTTCAGTATGTGTATAAGCAATGGGCAGGCCATTATGTCGAGGGAAATCAGCAATTGTACATAAATCGGGGATTTGGCTTTCTTGCTTACCCTGGCCGGGTTGGCATTTTGCCCGAAATAACTGTAATTGAGCTGATCTGATAAATATTTTCGTATATGAAACTAAATAAAGCAGCCCATACCAGCGTTTTCAGGTCTGATATTATAGCTTTTAAACTATCTAAGTATTTATAAGTCACAGCATTTGAATTTATTTGGCCAAATAAAAGTTACCGGACACCACTGCCGTATGTTGAAAAAGGTTATCATCATACTTCCCTTATTCTATTTATGTATGACCTCGTTTGCCCAAGTCTCATCTTCTGACAGCACAAGGAAAAAAGAGAAAGCAAATGATTGGGCTATTGATTCAACTATTGATTATGATCTTTTGTTGCAGGACATGGAAACATTTCTTGATTCTATTTCATTACCCCATAGTTATCTTTTAGGAAGCGTAGCTGTAGGCAGAGGTTATTTTAACTATACAAGCAAATCAACTGCATCACTTCAAACGCAGAAAAATTTTACATATACACCAACACTTGGATTTTTTCATAAAGACGGTTTAAGCTTCACTGCAACTGGAAATATTGTTAATAGTAACAGCAAGCTAAATCTTTATCAAATAGCCATAAGCCCGGGATATGATTATCTTGAAAACAAGGACCTCGCAACAGGCTTTACTTATACAAGGTTTTTTACAAAAGATTCCTTGCCATTTTATACTACGCCATTGCAAAACGAATTGTATGGTTATTTCACTTATCGCAAATGGTGGATAAGACCAACAGTTGCTGTAAGCTATGGCTGGGGCAGCCGTACTGATTATATGGAAAGGGAAGAATTGATACAGGATCTTCGTCTTCGCCGCAGCGGTGTCACAAGGATCAACTCAAAAGAATCTATCAGCGATTTTTCTCTTATCACTTCTGTGCGACATGATTTTTACTGGCTGGGAGTTTTTTCTTATAAAGATCATTTCCGTATTACACCGCAACTTTCTTTTATCAGCGGTACGCAGAAGTTTGGGTTCAATCAATCAGCAAATACATACGCTACAATACTCCGTACCGGGGCAAATGTTTTATATAATTCTGAAAATGTTTACCTGGATGATCAACTGGATTTTCAACCACTTTCCCTCACTATGTTTTTAAGAGGAGAATATTCTATTGGCAAATTCTTTATTCAGCCCCAGCTTGTGTTGGATTATTATTTCCCGACTGATCAAAATAATTTCAGCACCTTGTTTTCAGTGAATCTCGGAATGATATTTTGATACTTTTACATTTTGTTACCAAATAGCCGGCAATATATTTTCAGAGAAGGAGTTAAAGGATTGTATTTTAAAGATTTTAACAGCGCAAAACTCCTGGTGGCATTATAGTTGAAGTTTTACACACCAAACAAAAAATCTCTTGACATGAAAACAAAACTTGCTATCATGGCCATTGCATTGCTTACAATGCAGGCAGCATCAGCCCAATTCCGCCTTGGCGCCAAAGCCGGCGCTAACCTCGTAAAAGTAAATGGAGAATCTTTCAAAGATCAATTCAGGTATGGTTACCATCTTGGCGGCTTTGCAGAAATTGGAGTCACAAAAAAACTTTCCATTCAACCTGAAGTTTTATTTAACCAGTATTCTACAACTCTCGACAGTAATTTCAAATCTGTTTATCAGAATGTCATCAATTCAAATCAAAGTCATGTAAAGCTCAATTATCTTTCTATCCCGATCTTACTTAATTATAAATTGATCGGACCTATTTATCTGCAAGCTGGTCCTGCGTTTAGTATATTAATGGATCAGAGCAAAAACTTTTTACAAAATGGCGGCGATGCATTTAAGAAAGGAGATTTTTCAATGATTGGCGGCGCACAAGTGAGAATAGCGAAACTCTATCTTTCCGGCCGATATGTTGTTGGCCTTGCCAATATCAATGATATCGACGATAAAGACAAATGGAAAAGCCAGGCAATACAATTATCCGTAGGATTGTCTCTCTAAGATCATATATCTGTTGAAACTATCCCCCTCGCTACTGCCTGGGGGATTTTTTTTGTCCCGGATTTATTAGATTAAAATTCTCCATGAATTCCCCGGAATCCGTATAAATCCTTACAAACTGCGATTAGCGGGCATAAAACTTGACAACTATAGATTCACTATGTATTTTTAACCCCCTGGCCAATTAAGTGTCAGGTTGTCAAAACGAAGATCAACTAATGAAAGATTCTAATTTTTTTCTGCGTCCCGAAGATGAGATGGATTTTATCCCGATAATTCCTTTGAATGAAAGCGATAGCGAAACCGGCGATGGGACTGATATTCCCGATGAACTGCCTATTATTCCGCTTCGCAATACGGTGCTTTTTCCTGGAGTTGTACTCCCGATTACAGTGGGTCGGGATAAGAGTATAAAGGCTGTAAATGATGCTTATAAGGCTGACAAATTGATCGGTGTGGTAGCGCAAAAAGACAGTAACGTAGAAGATCCGGGAATTCCTGATATAGAAAATGTTGGTACAGTTGCAAGGATCGTAAAGCTGATAAAAATGCCTGATGGCGGTACTACAGTCATTATACAAGGAAGAAATCGGTTCAAGATAAAAAGCATAGTTTCTGATAATCCTTATTTCAAGGCAAGCATTGAGATTATAAAAGATGAAGAGTCACCGAAAGATGAAGACTTTGCGGCTTATGTTTCAAATATAAAAGAAACAGCATCTGACATTATCCAGCTTTCACCAAATATTCCGGCAGAAGCATCTATCATTTTACGAAATATTGAAAACCCGTCTTTTCTTATTCATTTTGTTTCAAGCAATCTCAGCGCAGAACTTAAAGACAAGCAAAAACTTCTTGAAACAAGTAATATTCGTGATAGAGCTGATATGCTGATGAAGATGCTGCAACGTGAATTGCAATTTGCTGAATTAAAAAATAAGGTAACAACAAAAACAAAAACAGAGCTGGAGAAACAGCAACGTGATTATTTTCTGCAACAGCAAATGAAGAGTATTAAGGAAGAGTTGGGTGGTGATGCAAATGATCGGGAAATAAAAGAGATGCTGAAAAAATCTGATGCTAAAAAATGGACAACTGCGGCAAAGGAATTGTTTCAAAAAGGAATTGAGAAGTTAGAAAGAATGCATCCGACCACACCTGATTATTCTGTGGTGTATAATCATCTTGACCTGATGCTTGATCTTCCATGGGAAGAATATACCGCGGATAAATATGATCTTAAAAAAGCAAAGAAGGTGCTTGATAATGATCACTACGGCATGGAAAAGATCAAAGAAAGAATTCTTGAATATTTGGCTGTATTGAAATTGAAAGGCGATATGAAAAGCCCGATACTTTGTTTTGTTGGCCCTCCGGGTATTGGGAAAACTTCATTGGGAAAAAGTATAGCAAATGCTATCGGCAGAAAATATGTAAGACAAAGTCTTGGCGGTTTGCATGATGAAAGTGAAATAAGAGGTCATCGCAAAACATATATTGGCGCTATGCCGGGACGTATCCTGCAATCTATACGCAAAGCGAAAACTTCAAACCCGGTAATGATCCTTGATGAAATAGATAAAGTAGGGAATGATTTTCGCGGTGATCCTTCTTCTGCATTGTTGGAAGTTCTCGATCCCGAACAGAACAATACTTTTTATGATAATTATCTTGAATTGGAATATGACCTGAGTAAAGTTCTTTTTATTGCAACCGCTAATAATATTCAAAACATTCAGCCTGCTTTGCGTGATAGGCTTGAGATCATTGATCTCGGTGGATATGCTGTTGAGGAGAAACTGGAAATTGCAAAACGTCATTTAATTCCAAAACAAAAAGAGGCACATGGATTAAAGACCACCAATTTTACTATCAATGATAAAGTGATCGAAAAAACTATCCAGGAATATACAAGAGAAAGCGGTGTTCGTGAATTAGACAGGCACCTGGCATCTATTATGCGCAACCAGGCCAAAGAACTTGCCCTGAATGAAAAAGTAAGAGCAAACATTTCCAATGCAGATGTAGAAAGAATACTTGGCAAGCCAAAATATAGTAATGACTTGTATAAATCAGTAAATATGCCGGGAGTGGCGATCGGTCTTGCATGGACTTATGTTGGCGGAGATATTTTATTCATTGAGACAAGTCTTAGTGAAGGCAAGGGCGAATTAAAAATGACGGGTAATCTTGGAAATGTGATGAAAGAAAGTGCAAATACTGCGCTGAGTTATTTGCAGGCAAATGCAAAAAAATACGGTATTGATCAAAAACTTTTTGACAAAAGAAATATACATATCCATGTACCTGAAGGCGCCGTTCCGAAAGATGGCCCCAGTGCAGGTGTTACCATGATGACCTCACTTGCATCCGCTTTTACAAGTAAAAAAGTAAAACCGTTTCTTGCTATGACTGGCGAGATCACACTTCGTGGCCAGGTGCTACCTGTAGGAGGTATAAAAGAAAAAGTGCTGGCCGCAAAACGTGCCGGCATCAAAGAAGTGATCCTTTGCTCACAAAATGAAAAAGATGTGGATGAGATCGATCCTGATTTTATAAAAGGATTAAAATTCCGTTACATAAAAAACATGAGCCAGGTGCTGGATCATGCATTAGAATAAAAATATTTTTAGGTCCAGGCAACCTTAGCAGGTGATTTTTGTTATTAGATAATACACAAATTTCTCCATGTTGGTTGTTTTAAGGGTTTAAATAGAATTTCCCCTGGTTCTCCGGGGGAAATTCTATTTAAACATGGTTTTAAACTCTGCCTAAGTTTTCTCAACTTAGCTGTTTGCGCCTGGTCACAATAATATTATCCGTTTTGGTTTCTTCATCCCTGTTTGCTCAAACTATTGGCGGCAGTTCAGTTTTTAATTTTCTAAAACTTCCTAACACAGCACAGCTTACTGCTTTGGGAGGAACAAATGTATCCGTAACATCAAATGATGTCGGGCTGGCATTTAATAACCCGGCATTGCTTAAAAAGGAAATGCATACACAAATGAATGCTGTTTTCAATAGTTTTTATGCAGGCATAAATGCATATCATTTATCATTTGCATACAGACATGAAAAGCTGAAAACAAATTTTGGCGCAGGGCTAACTTATTTTGATTATGGAAAAATTTCTGAAACAGATCCTTCTGGTAACATACTTGGCGCAATCAAGCCAACTGATTGGGTGATGCAGGTATCTGCTTCACGCAGTTATTTGCAAAAATGGAACTATGGTGCCAGCTTAAAATTTATTTCTTCTAATTATGGTATTTATCGTTCTAATGGCATTGCTATAGATGTTGGTGTTTTATATACAGATACTGCAAATCTTTTTTCTGCATCGATAGTTGCAAAGAACATGGGTTACCAATTAAAAAAATATGTGGGGACAGAAGCAGAAGAGTTGCCATTTGATATGCAGGCAGGTATCACAAAGAAATTGAAGAATGCCCCGTTGGCTTTTTCATTCACAGCTCATCATCTTCACCAATTTGATATCAGGTATAATGATACAATGTTTAACAACGAAAATAATTTTGGCATAAATAAGGATGGCAAATTTGCTTTTAATAAAGTTTTCAGACATTTTGTTTTTGCTGCGCAAATTTTCCCGGTACCGCAACTTGAAGTAACAATTGCATATAACCATCTCAGGCGACAGGAATTGAATATTAGTAATACTACGAATGGCCTGAATGGCTTTTCAGTAGGAGTGGGGCTGGTTGTAAAAAAAATACAAGTCCGTTATGCAAGAGCTCATTACCAAAATAATACAGCCTACAACCAGTTAGGGTTGAACCTTCAATTGAATGAACATTTTGGATTGGGGAAATTTGGAGAAAGAATTGGATGGTGATTGTGGCAAGAATTAAATAAATTTACATTTCCTCCCTTTGAAATCCCTCCCGTACTTTTCATTAATATATAATGCGTTTATTATTTATCATACCATTGGTGCCGCTTTTTATTTTTCAATCTGCTGCTATTGGGCAGAAATCGAAAAATAAAAAACCTAAGATTGAAGAAAGGGGTCCTAAAATATTTGAAACAGTTGGAGACAGTCTTCGAACCGATTCTATTGTTTATTATAAAACTGAGATTGGTTTCGTTATGCCGGATCTTAACCCAAAATTCAAAGGTAAATGGATGATAAATGTAATGCGTAAGCAAGCAAGGGCTGTCCCTGATTCATTAACTGAAGCTTACCTGGAATTTTATGAGGATACTCTTTTCTCGGCGTATGTTGGCTGTAACAAACTTTCGGGAAAGTACATTATAAAAGGGCCGACAATAAAGTTTACGATTCTTGATACATCATTAACAGCTTGTCCTCAAAATGATATTGAAAGCTGGTTTATTAAACTTATAGAAGACCGGGTTAGTTATTTTGGTATTGATGAAAAGATACTTTACCTCAAAGATGTGGCTTCCAATATTGTTTTTGATTGCTCCCGGCGAAAAGAAGAAGAAACAAAAAGCACTACTTTTCAAAAATAGCTAAGATTTGTTTTTGGCGTTAATGCCAGTAAAGTCTCATACATCAGTTTTATTGTGTTCTCAATATCATCCTTGTGGATCATTTCTACTGTTGTATGCATATATCGTAAAGGAATTGATATTAACACAGAAGGACAGCCGTCATTTGAATATGCAAACGAATCGGTATCTGTTCCTGTACTGCGGCTTAATGCCCTCCATTGTACTGGTATCTTTTTCTTTGTTGAAACATCTTCAACCAAGGCCAATAGTTTATTATGTATAGCAGGTGCATAAGCAAGCGATGGCCCTTTACCACAAGCGATTTCGCCTTCAACATGTTTGCTGATCATTGGGGTAGTAGTATCATGAGTTACATCTGTTACAATTGCTATATCCGGTTTTATTCTTCTTGCTATCATTTCTGCGCCACGTAAACCGATTTCTTCCTGCACTGCATTTACAACATATAAACTATAAGGCAATTTTTTATTGGCTTGTTTTAAAAGTCTTGCTGTTTCTGCGATCATAAAACCACCAACACGATTATCAAATGCACGGCCGATATAATAGTCATTAGCCAATTCATCAAAACCATCCTGGTAAGTAACTACTGCGCCGATATGAATGCCAAGTTGCTCAATTTCTTTTCTGTTTCTTGCACCACAATCCAAAAAAACATTATCAAGTTTTGGCAAAGGTTCTTTATGATCAGGATTATTTAATCTTGTATGAATAGCCGGCCAGCCGAAAACAGCTTTCACAGGTCCCTTTTTCCCATGAATAAGGACACGCTGTGCAGGGGCGATCTGCACATCAACGCCACCATTTCTTTTTAAATATAAAAGCCCTTCGGGATTTATATAATTCACAAACCAACTTATCTCATCGGCATGTGCTTCAATGACGACTTTAAATGCGGCCTTGGGATTTATAACACCTACAGCTGTTCCATAAGGATCAGTAAAATTTGTGTCAACATAAGGATTTATATAATTAAGCCAGAGTTTTTGGCCGCTTGTTTCGAAACCGACCGGGGAAGCATTATTGATATAATTTTTAAAAAATGAAAAAGAGTTATCGGTAAGGATCGACTTTGTTTTTTTAGAGGAAGCTTTTGCCATAGAATAATTTTATAAAGTTCAAAAGTAATTAAAACCTGTTCATCATCCACAATAATAAACCGGAAAACATCATTAGCCCATCCAGCACAAAATAATACAGGTAATCAGAAAAATTTCCTTTTGCATATTTATATAAGCTTATCAGCAGCAAAGCAGGTATAAGCAGAATAATGATATTTATCCACGGTATACCTGTTTGTTTCAGCAATAAGCTTAGGACAAAAAAAACTGTAATTGAAATCCCAAAAAGAATATCAATGCCACGTTCATTAAAAAAAGTGATCATGCTGCGAATGCCCTCTGATCTATCATCTTCCCTGTCACGAAAATCAAAAAGGATGCAAATAGAATAAATAAAAAAGAATTGACCTGCGCAAAAAAAAATGTCTTTTTCAAGAGTTCCGTTGCTGCCTTCAATTAATATTGGGAGAACCGCGGTTACATAGGTCCATGCCATGGCAAGAAAAATTGTTTTTCCTATCGCTATTCTTTTCAACCATTGAAAAGGAGAGAAGGATATTTTCGGTGCCGAGTATAAGAATGTTAGTATCGCCGCAATACTAATATAAAACCAATGTTCTTTTATAAAGAAAAAAGAGAAAACTGCGCCAGCAAGACCGGCAATTGATAGAAGCAGGTGATAGCTTTTATGTTTCTCATCCCACTGCAAACGCTGCGATGGCGCAAGGGAATGAGGCGTTAATGCCCAATGAAAATTATAACTGCAAACAGTAGAAAAGAAAACAAAAGCAGTAAAATAAGAATTAACAGGTTTGCCTATAATAAGTGTATATGTTTGATACACCATTATTACAGCACAGCATGAAACAAACAAGCTGGTAAATAAAAAGAAGTCAAGAATTTTTTTGAAGAAGATATTCAACCTGTCAACGGGTTACATAAACATTATCCACTACAAGAGTATCGCTTTTGTTTCCGGCTTTGTCTTTTGCCACGATTTTCAGCCGCAGCGTATCAATTTCATTTCTCACAGGATTGCTGCCGGTTATACGAAGCGGGCCTAAGCCGAAGATCAGGCCAAACTGGTAAGCAAGAGATATTTCAAATTCACCTTTATCTGTTTTAGGAAAGTCCGGAATATTGTAGGGGCTTGCAGGCAATTGTACCTGGCCCCGAATATTCAATCGTTGTCTCACTATAAAAAGCGAATCACTCACATCGCCTTCCTTGTCTGTATATTCAATATCTAACACCAATGTACCATTTACTGCCACGATATCAGTGTTCCTTGATTTCAATTTCAATTTCGGTACGGTCTCAAACTTATCTTTGCCGCAGGCGATCATTCCAAAAGCAATGATCAGGGCAAGCCATATCCTGATTTTCATATTGTGAGTTTAATTGTAAACAAATTTAAGATTTAACCTGATACCAGCCTATAATGATTGGTGAATGGCATGATAAAATATTTTCGGTAACAGAAAAAGACTTCAGGCAGCTTGCTTTGGATATCTTTCATTTTCAATACCAGGCCAACGGGGTTTACAACTCCTATGTAAATGCCCTTGGAATAACACCCTCAACTGTTGATGAAATTGAAAAGATACCTTTTTTGCCTATCAACTTTTTTAAGACAGACGAAATAAAAACAGGAAAGTTTAATGCCGAAGTAATATTTGAGAGCAGCGGCACCACGCAAACAACAAACAGCCGGCATCATGTAAAAGAAGTTTCAATCTACGCTAAGAGTTTTACTAAAACTTTTGAAAAGATCTATGGGAATTTGAGTGAATGGTGTATTCTTGGTTTATTACCATCTTATTTGGAAAAAGGAAACTCCTCTTTGGTTTATATGGTTGATAGTTTCATTAAACAAAGTCAACATTCTCAAAGCCGTTTTTATTTATATGATCTTGAAAAGTTAAAAGAAACCTTGCTTTTATTGGAAAGATCAAATCAAAAAACCTTGTTTATTGGAGTAACATATGCATTGCTTGATTTTGCAGAAAAATTTCCTCCCGATAGCTATCGGGAACCATTAAAACATACGATCATAATGGAAACAGGCGGAATGAAAGGCAGGAGAGAAGAGTTAACCAGAATGGAAGTACATGATCAATTAAAGAAAGCTTTTGATAAAACAGAAATTCATTCAGAATACGGGATGACTGAAATATTATCGCAGGCGTATGCAAAAAAAGAAGGACGATTTGAATGCCCGCCATGGATGAGAGTAATGATAAGAGATGAGGAAGATCCTTTAACAGTATCGGTGCCACGTTTTGAAACCGGGGCACCGATAAGTGGTGCAATTAACATCATTGATCTTGCTAATGTTTATAGCTGTTCTTTTATAGCCACGGATGATGTTGGGAAATTATATGCTGATAATAACTTTGAAGTATTGGGCAGAATGGATGGTAGCGATCTTCGTGGTTGCAGTTTACTTACGGTTTAAATTCCAATGATCTCCTGCAGTTTTTTTTCTTTTTCAATAATTTTTTTGAGTAACCTGACCTGATTATTAGCCCGGATAAAATTATGGCCTTCATATTTTGCGCCATAGTATATATCATTATTCAGATGATCGGTTAAAAAACGAAGGGCCTGCATATAGATCATAAACTTTCCAGCATACACTAAATATTTTTTTTCTGTGGCGGATAGTTCATTTCCCATTTCACTTAGATAACCGTCAGCAATAGCTTTGAAATAATCTTCTCTTATCCCGATTTTAGAAAGATCTTTTTCTTCTTCGCTAACCGGTGAAAGGTAGGTCCGCATCATATCGCCAAAGTCACTGATAAAATAACCGGGCATTACGGTGTCAAGATCGATCACGCAAAGTCCATGATCGTTGTCATCAAAAAGTACATTGCTTATTTTGGAATCGTGGTGTGTTACTCTTTTTTTGAAATCAATATTGTTACTGATCTGTTCACTTATTGTTACGATTTCAGATCGTTCCTTTAAAAAGTTGATGATTGTCGAAGCCTCATTAATTCTTTTTTTGTTGCCCTGTTCTATTGCTATTTCAAATTGAGAATAGCGCAATGGCAAATTGTGAAAATCAGGCAATGTGATCTTTAATTTATCAACAGGGAATTCTGACAACAAATTTGTGAATCGCCCAAACTGCTTAGCCGCTTCATAAGCCTGTGATGGAGAAATTACAACATCGGTAGTATGAGAGTTTTTCACAAATGGGAAAAACCTGAAATAGCCTTCATCTTTTATAAAGATCATTTCATCTCCGGCAATAGTTTTACGGGGGCAAGTAAATAAATAGCCGGGATGTTTGTCTTTTACATATTCACAGATCAACCGGATATTTGTGGCGATATCAAAAGGTTGTTTAAATACATTATGATTGATACGCTGAAGTATAAGATCAATGCCTTTATCGCTAATAAGCCAGGTATTGTTTATCAAACCACTACCAAATGGTTTAATTAATGCATCAGCGCTAATTCCATATTCTTTAAATATTGCTTCAAACATTAAAGGCCTGCTTATTTAAAGATGAAATTATCAAATGAAATCCATTAAAGCTCATGCAAGCGATTGCGGAAAAATGAGAGTATTAATTTTCGATATATTCAACTTTTACAATATTTCTAAAGCTTTGCACCTGTGACCATTTTTGCGGAGCATCATATTCCTTTTTAGTTTCAATTACGATGGTATGATTATCTTTCCAATAGGTTTTTATACCCAAATTCCTTCCATTAGTTGAATAAACCCCAGAACCTGTAGAACCAAAGTCTATTATTACTTGAGTATAGCAATCAGTACTATCATATCCATGCTCAGTTAATGTAAGCTTCCATTTACCATTCGGTGACCAACTCGAATGAAGAATTTTTGAAAAATTAGATGGCTCCTCTTCTTGTTCAGCGCAAGAAGTGGCAAATAGTATTAATAATAAAAAAATAAATGATTTCATAATACTGGTGAATTAAATGTACACTACTTATAATAAAATAAAAAAACCGAAGCAATGCTTCGGCTTGTGCCCGGGACCGGATTCGAACCAGCACATCCTTTCGGACGCTACCACCTCAAAGTAGTGCGTCTACCAATTTCGCCACCCGGGCTGATTGTTTGAGGTTTGAAATTTGATGTTCGAAGTTAATAACCTCAAACTTCAAACGTCGAACCTCAAACAATTAGGACTGCAAATGTAAGCGGTTTACTTTTTCAATACAATTCTGAATGTGGTTCCCTTTCCGGGCTCAGAACTTTTTACAAAAATTTCCCCTTTATGGTATTGCTTAATAATGCGTTTTGATAAACTAAGCCCAAGCCCCCAGCCTCTTTTTTTTGTGGTGAAACCAGGGTTAAAAACTTTTTGCTGCATCGAAAGTGGAATGCCCTTCCCGGAATCTTTTAGATCAATATGTACTTTATCAGGCAAACTTTCTATGTTGATCTTTATATCGCCGGTTCCTTCCATCGCATCTAAAGAATTTTTTAAAAGATTTTCAATTACCCAATCAAACAAAGGTGGAGAGATGCTTGCAAAAATTTCTTTCTCATTTCCCGTGTTAATTGAAAAATTCACTTTTCCCGGCGCCCTTTTCTTCATATAATCTACCATTGATGTTATCTGGCTGATTATATCATGTTTTTCTAATTGGGGAGAGCTGCCGATCTTCCCAAACCGATCACTAACTAATTGCAACCTGCTGACGTCTTTTTCCAATTCAGGAACAATTTTGCTATTGTCAGGGTTTTGTTTCAGCATCTCCACCCAACCTTGTAATGATGACACCGGCGTACCTAATTGGTGAGCAGTTTCTTTTGCCATACCAGCCCATACCTGGTTCTGTACAGAACGATAGCTGCTTCTTAATGCAAGCAGCGTAATAATGATAAACAACCCTACGATTATAAGTTGCACAATCGGGTAATAACGAACTTCGGTTAATAATTTTGATTCTCCATAATAATAGAGATTGCGCTGGTTTGAATCAAGTGGGTTTATCCAAACGATTGGTTCGTTTTGCGACTTAAAATTTCGGAGTTTTTTACTTAAGTATGATCCGTCATTTGCAACCTTTACAGAATCGAGATTAATAAACTGTATGATGCTGTCTTTTTCATCAGTTTCAATGATCGGAACATCATTTTCATTATTCTGTATAATTTTAAATGGAAGCCTTGTATCAGCTTCATTAGAAGCATCTATAAGAAATTTTCCCGCTTCTACCCATTCTTCCACCTTTTGTTTTTCTTCAATTGCAATCTTATTGGCCAGGTACCTGGAATACACAATTGTGCCACTAACGATCAATATTGCGATGATAGCTATTAGTGTCCGCCAGTTAATTATTTGCTGAAACATTTTCCGAATTTAATAAGGATAAACCGCATCCCTTATTTTTGAGCAAATTTTTTACAAACGATTGAGCAGATCCCCTAAAGTTGCTATTGTTATCCTGAACTGGAATGGCCAAAACTATCTTGAAAAGTTTTTGCCTTCTCTATTGGCAACTACTTACGATAATATGGAAATTATCGTTGCAGATAATGACTCTACAGATGACTCAGTCTCTTTTTTAGAGAAACGATTTCCGCAGGTCAGTTTGCTCCGATTTACCGAAAACAATGGTTTTGCAAAAGGATATAACAGGGCCCTTGAAAAAATCGATGCAGATTATTATGCACTTGTCAATTCCGACATAGAAGTAGAACAAGACTGGCTTACACCTATTATTAACTTGCTTGAACAAGATAAATTGAATGCCGCATGCCAACCAAAATTGCTTTCATACAACAATAGAAACCTGTTTGAATATGCCGGTGGTGCCGGCGGCTGGCTGGATAGTTTTGGTTATCCTTTTGCAAGAGGAAGGATCTTTGATATATGTGAAGAAGATAAAGGTCAATATGATACAACTGAAAGGGTTTTTTGGGTAACAGGCGCCGCAATGGTTATTCGCAGCAATATTTTCCATGAGATGAAAGGGTTTGATAATTACTTTTTTGCTCATCAGGAGGAAATTGATCTTTGCTGGCGAATGCAACTTGCAGGATATAAACTTTATTGTTGTCCTTCTTCAGTTGTTTATCATGTAGGCGGCGGCACTTTGCCCCGTGGCAATTCACTTAAAACGTATCTCAACTTTCGTAACAATCTAATAATGCTTTATAAAAATCTCCCCTGGTCACAGAAATGGTGGAAGGTACCATTCCGTATTTTTTTGGATGCAGTATCTGCCTTGAAAGGGCTTTTTGTGGGAGATGGAGGTTATTTTCTTTCCATTTTAAAAGCCCATTTTTCTTTTTTCAAATGGGTATTGTTCAGCCGGGGGCAAAGTGTTTTCCCGGAAAAAAAAGTTGCAAAACCTGCCTGTATTTATAAAGGAAATCTTGTTTGGCAGCATTTTGTAAAGGGTAAAAAATATTTTTCACAGTTAATAAAATAAAATCAATTTAATCGCTGAACGCTTATTTTTGCAGCACAAATAACCAGATATGAAGTATCAGCAGGAATATCAAGAGGAACTCCAAAAAGTACATGACAGGGACTTTACCCGGAGCTGGGTATCTTCATCAGCATTTTTATTTTACCTGCAGGTAGCTTGTATTGTAGCTTTTGTTTTGGGTGGCTGCTATATGCTTTATACCAAGCGTTTTGAAAAGCCCCCAGTGAAAGTGCAGGAAAGTACTTTATACACTCCTAAGTATAAATAAGGGATTCAAAAATTTTTTTCAAAAGGGCTCGTTGCTTATTTTTGCAGCCCTTAAGTTCTTTATTGGTTAAAAAACAAGCGGAAGTAGCTCTCCCGATATCTATCGGGATGATAGAACACTTCAATTTGAAAAGCGGAAGTAGCTCATTTGGTAGAGCACGACCTTGCCAAGGTCGGGGTGGCCGGTTCGAGCCCGGTCTTCCGCTCATAAGTCCATCAGTTTCCGCTGGTGGATTTTTTTTCTTTGATAACAGCCCCGGTGCCTCGATTAAATCGGGATGGGCAGTAATACAGGCATACTTACTTTGGGGTACAAAAAAAGTTCTTTAGTTGTTAATATAAAATCGCCGCGTGCCCCGATTGAATCGGGGTGGTAGACACGTCCCGATTAAATCGGGATGGGCAGTAATACAGGCATACTTACTTTGGGGTACAAAAAAAGTTCTTTAGTTGTTAATATAAAATCGCCCCGGTGGTGGAACTGGTAGACACGCAGGACTTAAAATCCTGTGGGCCGTAAGGCCTGTACGGGTTCAACTCCCGTCTGGGGCACGATTTCAGCCGATCTTTAAGATCGGCTTTTTCATTAGGTACAACATGGGTACAACAAATTATTTGTTTAAATAACCCGCACTTCATTTAGGCTCTCGCTAAAATCTGTATTTGAAAACATATCCTCTGGAACCTATTTGATAAAGATGAGGAACTTTTATTCCGGTATTAAATGGAGATATTACGTAAGTCAAATTCATTTTTAATAATCTACCACCATCCAGTAAGGAAAAACATCTAGTCATTTTTTCTGCAATTTGGTCATTTTAAGTAGTTAAAATATTTAGCAACGGGAAACTAAATATAATAGCATGAAAAAATGTCAGAGAATTGTGACAGGTATAATTGTTGACGAGAGTTTATTTTTAATAATCTAAATATTAATAATTAATAAAACTAATAACTTATGAGCCATCAAATTAAATGTTACCCTTTAGGTAATGCGGACACAACCTTGATTCTTCTTGAAAGTGGAAAAAGGATTTTATTTGATTATGCAAATACAAAAACAGACGATGATGATGACAAAAGAATTGATTTACCTACTGAGTTAAATAAAGATGTTGAAAATGATTTCGACGTGGTTGCATTTACGCATGCTGACGAAGATCATGTTACTCGATTTTCAGAATATTTTTATTTAGAACATGATTCAAAGTATCAGTCTGGAAATAGAAAAAAAATAAACGACTTATGGGTTCCAGCCGCTGTATTGTTACAGAAAGATGCAGATATAAAACATGATGAGGGGAAACTTCTAAAAAAAGAAGCATGTTACCGTCTCAGAAATAAAAAAAGAATAAAAGTCTTTTCTAGTCCTGACAAGCTAAAAGATTGGTTGAAAGATGGAGGGATAAAGTATGACGAAGTAAAACATTTAATTGTAAATGCTGGCCAGTTGGTTCCAGGTTGGTCGTTAGACAGCGAGAGTATTGAGTTTTTTGTACACTCTCCGTTTGCTGAGCATGTTGATGACCGGGATATTGATAGAAATGAGGCATGCATAATAGTTCAGGCGGTTTTTGGAAACTCTGTATCTAGCAAATTAATTTTTGGAGCAGATGGCTTATGGGAGGTATGGAATGATATAGTAGATATTACCAACTATTATAAAAGAACTGAACGTCTCGAATGGGATATATTTCATATATCACATCACAGTAGCTATTTATCATTAAATAGCGAAAAGGGTAAAACAAAGACAATTCCAACCAAACAAATAAAATGGTTATTTGAAACCCAAGGCAAAGAGGGTTCTTTATTGATTTCGCCAAGCTGTCCAATACCCGCAGACTATGAGGCTACACAGCCTCCGCATTTACAAGCTGCAAATTATTATAAGGATGTGGCTGGACTAAAAAAGGGGGAATATAAGGTGACAATGGAACATCCAACAAAAGAAACCCCCGAAACTTTAATAATCGATATTGATGATATGGCGGGAGCTACAATTATAAAGGCAACTTCGAGCTTTGCATTTGTAACCAATAGACCAGCACCTAAAGCCGGATAGAATGGAACCTGAGTATATTGAAGTGCCGATTGAAAAAATTAAACAATCGCTTCCTGAATTACCAAAAACAATTGGTGTTTTTAATGCTTTGCATGAATCACCTTATTGCTCTAATATTAAATGTTTTCATCTAAAAAACGAGGGCGAACTGATTTCATTTGACACCGAAGTTCAGGTTGGACAGGTAACGGTTAATGATATAAAAAGAAAAGAAAGAATTTCGATTTTATTTACAAAGGACGACTCATTTATACCTTTAGTTTTTGCTTTAAGAACAGACTTTCCAGAAGTTCCTCACAGAATATTATTCCCCAAAGGATGGCCCTGTTGCCTATGTATTTATTATATCTCATATGATGAATTAAAAATTACTTGGTCGCCGACTGCATTTGTTGAAGACATTAGAAACTGGTTAAAAAAAACTGCAAAGGGTGAATTGCATCAAAATGACCAACCCCTTGAACCCCTTCTATTGGAAGATCAAGGTTCCATTATTTTACCAAATGATTTAAAACAAAATGAATTATTAAATACATATGTTGTCAGGTACTCCGATGATAAAAAAGTTCATTTACTTGTTACAAGAAAACCATTTGAAGGTGCAAACAGTATTCTTCATACAATATTGTTATTGAAAGGCCAGCCACAGACTCATGGTGTAATAAGTTATACACCCACAAATTTTTGGGACTTGAATTCATTTTTAAGTAAAGCCGGTATTAATTACACTAAAGAAATTACGGAGTTCTTAAAAAAAATTAAGGAATCTTCTCCTGTCTTATTAAAGACCCGATTACTCGTTTTAATTACATTGCCAAAAACAAGAGAAAAAAATGGCGAAATAGTACAGGAAGATATTTTCGCATTTATCACAATTGATGAAGTTTCAAAAATTGGTATTACACTTGGCCTATGGGAAATGTTTAAGGAATATAACATCCTTACTGATATTCTTCTCCCAGCAACTCCTGATGAGGCTAAAATGAGTTTGGTGAAAACTGGTTTACTAAAGCCATATCTGTACTTTAATAAACAAATGGCAAATGATCTTAATAAAATCAAGAGAGACCAGGAAGATTCGAATTTGTTTGCAATAGGGTTAGGCGCATTAGGATCTCAGGTATTTATGAATATGTGCCGAAGTGGATTTGGTAAATGGACTCTTCTGGATGATGATGTATTGCTTCCACATAATTTAGCAAGACACTCACTAACTTCAGCGTCAGTGGGGTATTCAAAAGTTACCTCATTAGCTTTTGAAGCTAACAGCCTACTCAATGATGAATCTTTTGCTTTCCCTATTGAAGGTAATATCATACAAGAAAAAAATAATGGTAGGCAAGAATTAATCGAACAAAAGATATTAGATAGTAATATAGTTTTAGATATGTCTGCGTCATTGGCAGTTTCCCGATATATTTCAAATGATAATAAATTCTCTGTTAAGCGCCTAATAAGTTGTTTTCTTAACCCTAAAGGAACAGATTTAGTTATATTGGGTGAGGATAAGAATAAGGAATATAAACTCGATTTTTTAGAAGTCTGCTATTACAGAGAGCTAATACATAATAAAGTATTAGCTAACCATTTTAATCAGTTGGATGATGATATTAGATACTCTGCTTCATGCAGGGATTTAGCCGGACGAATTCCACAAGGTAATCTTGCTTTGTATGCTGCTTCTGCTTCAATGTTTTTAAAAAAATTCATTTACCAGGAAAAAGCATCCGCGACAATTTGGAAACTTGATGAAGATAAGCTCAATATTAGCAGATATGATATTCCCATTAGTAAATCATTTGAAAGGATAATAAATGACTGGACCATTGTTTATGATGTGTCGTTCTTAAATAAGATCGACGCTCTGCGAAAGAGCAAACTACCTAAAGAGACCGGTGGTGTTTTAATTGGTACATATGATATGGAAAGAAAAAAAGTATTTCTAAGTGATACTATTATCCCGACAGATAATTCAGAATATCCTACTTTCTTTTATCGAGGTATTGGAGGATTAAAAGAAGAATTAGGAAGCATACGGAAGATTACTTCAAATATGTTAACTTATGTAGGTGAATGGCATTCACATCCCAAAGGGTTTTCTATAATGCCAAGTACTGATGATATGAAGTTGCTTGCATGGTTATCTCAAAATATGAGTGTAGAGGGTTTACCTGCTTTAATGCTTATCTTAGGTGACAATAGCGCTTTTACTATTTGTTTTGCAGAATAAAAACAATTTTTATGAAAGATCTGATTGACAAAATATCTTCTTATAATATATTCAACTATCTACTACCCGGAATCATATTTGTTGTCTTTTCAAAAGAAGTAATAGGGTACAATTTTATTCAAGAGAATAATTTATTAGGAGCCTTTTTATATTATTTTATTGGCATGGTAGTTAGCCGGTTTGGTTCGGTCATTGTCGAACCTCTGCTTAAGTATTTTTCATTTGTAAAATTTAAAGAATATAAGTCGTTTGTTTGGGCTTCCAAGCAAGATACAAAGCTTGAATTATTATCCGAGGTAAATAACACTTATAGGACGACTTCCTCGACTTTTATTTTATTAATATTGACAGCAGCTTATAAAGCCTTAGAGAGTAGGTTTGATATATCAAACAGAATATCGTTATCTATTCTAATTATTTTGATACTAATATTATTTCTTTTGTCTTATCGCAAGCAAACAAACTATATTACTAAAAGAGTAGATGCGAATTCGAATTATAAACAAATTGACAATGATTCTGATTCTGACAGACCAAAATGATTCTCATGCCAAATATACAATCGATAAGATTTCCAAAAGAGGTCTGCCCTTTTATAAATTCTGCGTTGATGTTGAATCTTTACAAAAGACCTATGTAACTTTTAGAGAGTCTTGGGAAGTAGTTCAAAATGGAAGCTACCTAGATTTTTCAAAAATTAAATGCGTTTGGTGTAGAAGGACTTTTGTCGAATTAATGCTTGAGGAAGAATATGATCAATCAAATGATTTTAAAATTTGGAAAAATGAATGGAATAAAACATTGATTGGGATTTACAATTCTTTGAAATCTTTACCATGGTTAAACCCCTGGAGAAACGCATATAAGGCAGAGAATAAATACTTTCAAATGGAACTGGCAAAAACAATTGGTTTAAAAACCCCTAGCACAATAATCAGTAATAAAAAAGAGGACTTAGTACATTTTGCATCACAACATGAGGATGTTGTTTTAAAATTAATGAACCAAGACTTTTATAAATCCGATACTAATCAGTATTTAGGTTTTTATGTGAATAAAATATCAGGTAGTGATTTGAATAGGTTTGGTAATTCAATTGAGAGCCCTATTGTCTTGCAAGAATATATATCTAAGGATTATGAGGTTAGATATACTGTCGTTGGATCATCACATTTTGTTTGTAAAATTGAATCGCAAAAGTCTCAGATCGCAAATGTAGATTGGCGTCGCTATGACATACCTAATACGCCACACAGTGCGATTGCTCCTCCAGAGCAAATTAAATCCTTGGTGAATGAACTTATGAAAGGGCTGGAATTAGAATATGGCGCATTAGATTTTGTGATTACAAACAAAGGTGAATGGGTCTTTTTGGAGATAAATTCTATGGGACAATTCTTGTGGATAGAGGAGCTATCAGGCTTAAAAATTTCTGATGAAATTATTAGTTGGCTACGTAAATATTTATAAATTTGTGCAACTAAATCCATTAAAATGAAAATCTTTGCAACCGATTATTTAGAGGAATTAAGAAATGAGTCAGTTGAGCCAGTTGAAAAGTGGAATTGGCAACCATCAAATCCTAATGTAAAAGATATTTATGCTTCGGGTGGTAAAACTGCAACCCGCTCATCAACATACCATAACGAAAAAGATAACGAAAGCGATAGCGATAGACCAAATGAAGGCCGCTAGGTCATCATTCATTTGAATCCTTTTTGGTGTTGCACTATCTCAAGAGTGGCGATTGACTTCATCTTTTTCAAGCAACTTACAGATCTGGAATTTGAGTGATCAACCAGGCTATATATAATATCAATTTTGCTCTACAGTGTTTGCAATATTTATAACTTCCCCAATTGCATTATTTATTCTGATTGAATAAGACTCACCTTTTTCATTTCTTAATTCTCTTTGAATGGAGATTATGTTGAGTTTTTCAAGAACAGAAAGAGTCAAGTATTCTGGAATAACAAACCAAAGTGGGTGAGCTCCTTGTCCTGGATACCCTCTTTCATTCTCACTCTCTCCATTCCATCGGGTTCCCAAACAGAAATTTCCTTTATATTGACCCCAAACTGCTGAAAATTCTTCATCGTTAAATATTACTTCGTGATTTTGCCAATCAACTGGGTTTACAAGTATGGGGTTCATTTTTTTGTATTTTGATGAAAAAAGTAAATAAATTTAGTAAGTTTTATTCTTTTTTGAAATCTATTTACTAAAGATTAACAATGGAAGTAATTTGTTTAGAAGATGAAGCCTTTTATGCGCTTATAGATCAGGTCGTGGAGCGTATTAAAGAGGCTCAAAAAATTAAGGAAGACAAATGGATTTCGCCCGAAGAAGCCATGAAGAAACTTCGTATTACAAGTAAAACAACCTTACAGAAACTTAGAGATGAGGGCAAAATCCGATTTTCGCAGCCAGAAAAAAAGCATATTCTTTACGATACAGTTTCCATCAACGAGTATCTTGAAAAACATTCCAAAAACACTTTTTAATAATATGGAAATTCAGGAACAATTATATATCAAAGGATTTAATTCTGGATATCTATTGGCTAAACATATGCCAACTCTGTTATCCAAAGTCGTAAAGAATATGAGTCCAAAGAATGACTTCTCCGAAGGTCTTTTTTCAGGCAAGCATCAATATGAACTTGAACATTCCAAGAACCAGGCAGATGAATTGAAACACCTGCGAAACAAATCCCAGAATCGAGATAAAGGACATGAAAGAGAATAACTGTCCTTTAGGAACTCTTGAACTTATAAGCCTCTAAGAAGCTTAGCTGAGAGATTTAGCCCGACATACCCACTCTAAGAACCAAAGTGGGTTGGCGGGTCTAAATCGCTCAATGGAGGGTCAATTAATCATTGACACCGCTATCTAGTTAATCAATCGTCAGCCAAAAACCCCAAAAATGAAGTACGGATTGAGTCGTACTGCTATTATTAATTAATGCTCTTGCAAGATTGCATTTCACTTAGTGAAATGCATCTTGACGAGGGTTGCACCCCCGTGCCCCCAAAGGGATTTAATGCAGTTGATTGATGGAACACTAAAGTTTATTCCATCTCTTGGGTGAGCTCATCATCTTCTAACTCTTTGGTTTCATCTTGTTCTTCACCTCTACTTTTGAATTCTTCATTGGCGGGGGCGATGCTACGATCTTCGTTGGTATCGCCCCCGCCGATCTCTTTGTCTTCATTATTACTGGGAATTACAGAAATCTCTTGTGGTTGCTTTTCATTTCTGTTTATTGCGATAGAAAAGCGTTTATTGAGAGATGATTGAGCAATACTTCTTTTTTGCTCTTTGCTTTTTCTCGATCTGAGACTTTTTAGTTCACTCAGAGTTTTATCCTGAGCCGCTTTAATCTTATCTAAAGCTTGTAGCCTGGCTTTATCAAAGCCTAATCGACTAAGGCGAAACTTCATTTTGCCCTCGTATCGCATTCCTTGAAAATTGCCATTGCGGAAGTATGGTTCATGTCCTGATTTTTTTAGTTGAGAAAGAAACTGTTCTTGTGATTTAGAATTTGAATAAGCTTTTTCCAGATATTCAAGTAAGGCTTGCTTATCGGTTTGTCTTTCCGATTTTACTTTTTGTACAATGGCATCTTTTTCTATTTGTCGTGCCTTTTTTCCGTGCTCCGGGAGTGAGTGTAGTAACTGAGGATATTTTTCTAATTGAAAATTCTGAAGAGCCAACTTTATTGAATGAAATTTTTGTTTGCTGATCCTACTGGAGCGGCCATTAAGTTGAGTGCCAGAAATTAATAAGTGAAGGTGAATGTGATCTTTGTTTTCATGTTTGGTCCCCGCATACATGTTGTTAAGTCCCCGTTCTTCTATAAATTTTTTTGCAATATCCTTTAATATTTTATCAGTGACTTGTTCTTTGTCTTTGTTAGAGAAGGAAATAATAGTGTGAAATAACCTGACACTATCTTTCCTATGCACTAATCTGAACGACTCATTTTCTTTGAATTCTTTGGTGAATCCTTTTACAGACCTTGAGCGGATATTGTGTCTTATTATAAATTTATTCTTGTCAGATTTTTCAGGTGTTATACGAGGTGTATTTTTTTCTGACTCTTTGAAGACATACTTAAATATATAATTAACCAGTTGTCCGGTGTTAGATTTTCTTGAAAGGCTTTTAATGATCACGGGGTCTTATTTAAACAATGAAATGAAAGCAAATACTTTTTCTTCAATCTGTGATGCTTGATTTAAAAGTTTGTTTGCCATTGATTGAGAGAAATCAATTTCTTCTATAAGATTTATTAAAGTGGTGTGATGTTGAATTACTAATTCTCTTATTTCCCCCACAACGATCCAATCAATAACGTTTTGTTTATTCGCAAGTGCCGATTGCTTTATATAAGCAGGTTCGCTACTGTGATATTTCTTTGCTTGTCTTGTAATAACCTCTGCTTCTTTGAAGCTAAAAAAGAGTTGAAATGATTTATTCTCCTTGCGTTTTCTTTTATTATACTTTTTTCTAACTTCCTTCCAATACTCTTTTTTTGCGTGTTCAATTTCTTTAGCCGTTCCATTTTCCAGTAAACCGGAAGCATCCAGAAAAGCGTAAACACCAACATTCTTTTTGATACTCCTTTTCATATCAGATTAAAGGAATGAGGGGTGGATCAGTAATTTCTTTTTCCGGTAGCTGATACGGTGATAGTGATGTAAGACGACTCAACCACATATTTTTATAATAAGGAACTGTCCTACATTTCAAGGGAGCTTTATTATTAATTAAAATAATCGTATCATCGCACATTCGGATTTCGTCAGGTGTAAATAACTCTCGAATTTTCTCAACTCCTTTGTCATTAACATGAGTATGTTTTCCTAGTATCTGTGATAATTCTTTGGCTGTATGGAGTGGCTGGCCTTTGAGATATACCTGAGTACCACAATTCGTTTTTATCTGATGCGCTTCAGCCTGGCCGTATTGAGAGATTAAAGCCATTTCATCTTGCATACACAGTAATATACCTGCTTTAAATTTTCGAATATTGGAAATGGTTATAGATAAATCGGGAAATTTCATAGTGGCTGCTTCATCTATCACAAAGAAAATCGATCTTTCATCCTTTCCAGGGATTCGTGAGAGGACATGATTAAATAAACTTTGAAAGAACAATGCTGATAGCGGTTTAAAATATATCAAGTCTTTTAGAGGATTGCAGACATATAGGGCAACAGGTTGTTTTCGTAAAAGACTAAAATCAATGGAATTGGTTGCAGTAGTTCTGCAGACTTCGGGATCACAAAAGAGACTTAAAGATGTTCTTGCCGTTATTATTACCGACTGAAGCGTCTTGTCTCCAACAACTATAGTGGCTTTGTATGACGATAATAATTCAGAATCTCCTGTGTTGACAAACAACTTATCAATAGCTTCTCCATTGACAGCAAATGTTTCAATCAATCTCAAAACATTTTGGAGTGTGCGAAATTCTGGTTCAGTATGAAAGACAAGATAACGGGCAAATAAACTGATAAGCATAATTGCACTCTGATCCCAGAAGGGGTCTCCTTTTGCAGAGCCGATTGAATTGCGAAGGATGAGAGTTGCAACCTTTTGAATATCTGAAATAGATTCACATTCCAAAAGCGGATTAAATGTTTCTGATTTTTTAGAATTTGAAAAATCAAGTCTCATTATTTGATAACCTTTCTCAGCCAAAAATGTAGATGTACGCTCAAATACTTCATTGGACACGTCATTAAAAATTATGCTGGATTTTCCTTTAGCGAGTGACGCTGCGGAACTAATAATCGCTATGCTACTTTTCCCACTACCGGTGGGACCACACAAAAAAACGTTTTCATGTGATATATTTTTTGTTAATGCTTTTGAACCTGTAATTGCAAAACCCTGGTTAAATCGAGACAGGTGTTCAAAACTTTGCCCCCACTCTGCGTTGTATGAATGATTATTCTTATTATTTGTTAATCCGATAAAATAAAGTAGAATAATAATAATGCCTGATATAATTATAAAATTCATTTTTCACATAGTTTAAAGGTTAGTTCGCTTAGTTTGATGAGTGCAAGGCCGACAATCTTGCAACAGCAGGCAAATGCAATAGCAATAAGTTTCAAAAATGCGATACAAAGTATTCGAAGTGTATTCATGAATATTTTTCCAATAGACGATTGTGCCATTATCGTTGAATTTTGCTTTACTAAAAGTTCAAGTCTGCTCCGACATAAACTTTTGCTCCTGCATCTATAAGAATTTGTTTAAAAAGTTTGGACATCAATTCAAACCCATTATTTTCTTCTTTTGAAGTTGGATTGCAGATTAAAAATATCCGCAAACCATTGAGATTATTTGGTTTTTCAACTTCTTCAAATAATTCTCTTACTTTTTTTGGATTCACTTTTAGTGAATCCAAATGGTTTTTATTGTATGCCGAAAAAATTGAGGAGTTCTCTCTGCAATCAGTAAAATATACCGCTATTTTATTTTCAGCTGTCGACCTTGCAAGCCTATTCAAATCCCTAATCATAGGGCCATAAATGCTTGATTTGGGAAGACCTTTAGCTTGCAGTGATACTCCATCTAGCTTTGTACAGAAGCAATCTTTAAACGCTTTTATTGCAGAATCTCTTTCTTCTGGATTTGATAATAAGAGAAATTTAGCCGGTAATTTTAATGTAGAGGAACTGTTATAATCAAAGTTGGAAAAGGTATTTATCTTAATTTTTATCTTGGCATATTTGTATTTATCAAGGTCCAATGCGGAATATATTTCCATTCCGTTTGGGTCTGGTCTCAGGCTGTCTGTCAAATCTATAGCAATCGATACCTCCGAACTGTTCTTGTTAAATGAATTCAATGAGATATATATTATGATTGTAATGACAATTACGCATCCGGAACCAAAAAATATTCTCTGTTTCATAAAATTTGATTTAGGTAAATAATAAATTGTCTGCATCAAATCTTCCAAGTGGGTCGTGTTGTATTTTAAAGACTTTTGGGAAAAGGCCATCAGATCTTTTCACAGTGTTTTCGAGTTTAAATGCACCGACGGCTTCTTCGTATAGATTGTCTGTACGTCCATGTAAAGTTTCTTCTGCATGTTGAATCTTTAGTCTTAATTCAGCTAAAAACTCCCGCTCTTCTAATAATTCCCTTAGTTCTGTCTTTAAAAAAGTTTGTTCCTTTTTAACTTTTTCAAGTTCTATATCAATTTTCTTAAGATTATTTATTTTTTTTAGTTCCTCTCGTGTCGGATAATAGTAATAGACAACAAAGGCAGTGGCGATCATAAATAACAAATTGATTGCCGCAAAAGTGAAAGGGTTTATAAAAATGAAAGGAATATTGGCACCATGCATAAACCAATATCGTAACAACCCAAGCAGAAGACTAAAGCCACTAGATGCCGAGGTCATGTAAATAATATTCCGGTTTCTTTTTATTCTATCCTCAATTTCCTTTGTAATTAATGTAAAGGTTTTAACTGCCGATACTTGTGCTATACCAATAATAATGGCCGCTGCAACTGCAAGTAAAAGGATGTCGCCAATTTTCAAAAAGGCAGTTATGTTCCAAATAACATCACCCAATGACAATACGCCAACAATAAAACGTGCTTTTCCATATAAGAGTTGATCATGGCCTACATGAATTCTTCCACGATCGGTGAGAAGATGATTTTCTTTTACATTTAAAATCTCTATCTCTTTTGATTTTTTATCAATTTTTTGATTGGAGGTAGAAACATTTACAGCTCCAAGAGTTTTTTGAACTCCCCCCTGTAAACTAACGGAAACCTCCTTTTTTAAATTTTGATAAGCGCCTCTGATAGTGTCCAAATAAGGCCCTAACGATTCATCGTCATCTCGTGGGAGGTTTTTGTTTGCATAGCTTCTCGCCTCGAAAAGTACAATCGTTATCAATATATTCTTATGCATTTTTGTGACATAGGAATTTATCTTTTCGATGAGCTTATCAAAGAATCTGAAGTCGGTGTAGCGATTTCTGTTTTTCATTTTAAGTATGTTTTAGGTTAAAAATTGAAATAAAAAACCAGGTCTGAAACCGGACCTGGTTAGCGGAACCTGCATTAAGAATTTTGTCAGTATTGCGTAATTCTCTTAGCTTCGATACAATATTTATATCGGGTCTCTGCTTTTCCAGTTATCCGATACGTTTGGTCTTATTGGTAGTAAGGCCAAACATAATCTTAGCCTGCAGCCTATGGCGGCAGGCTATTTTCTTTTACCCATTCAATAGTTTGAGTTAAGGAATAATTTTCATTTTTTGCAATCGTTGTCATATTACACTATTTTAATAGTTGTATCCCTACTCTATAGAGTATACATATAAAATTATACAGCTGGTTTTAGGCGTAAGCGATTTACCTAAGAAAAAATATTACCTTCTTTTTTGGAATTCTTTCAGGGGGTTCGGGATGGGAGAGTTAGTAAGTAAGTATATTGGGTTGTGTGCAGTTATTATCAAAATTTAAACTCAGATTAAAACATAGGGCTTGTTACGATTCTTTTGAACTTTTCATACTGCTTACGAAACTTCATCTTTATCCTTGCCTTTTCGCTTCTATGTGTACTATGCTGACACTTCTTAACGCTATAAATGTACATATGTCAAGGATATAAAACAGGGAATTTTCTGAATATTTTTGAATACATTTAAGAATGCAACCACTATAAAAATTCAATAAAATTCAATTGAATATTAATTTATTAAACCACCATCTATGACCGATCGACAAAAACTCGAGCTCCGAGACTGGATAAATGAACTTATAAAAAAGTTAAGTACTCCAATCGTACAAAGTATCCTTGGCCTTACTGATACTGAAATTAATGACGCCAAAGGAACACATTATAGCGCGGAAAAAAAACTAGAACGGATATATATTAAAGTTCAAAGACTATACTTAAGGGAGTCAGCTGATATGAAGTCAAACAACCCTAATGCCATACGAGATTATTTATATTACTACTATTCTTCAAAATATGAAACAGCAGTAGCAAAAATCAGGTTTCATTTAAACATCACTGAAGATGATTGGCATGATGGAACTTTAGAATATTTGGAGTCAAATAAAGAAGGCTATAAAACAAAATGGACTTTTAGTCTTAAAAGAATTTGGCCGGGCGAAGGACCCGACAAGAATACAAAAGCAGCTTTTTATACAGCAAAATGTATAACACCTCCATTGGATGAACAGGTTAATTTTTTTACTATTAATATTAATAGCAAAAAACTTGATGACAGGCGGATTTCATTTTTAACTTATTCAGTATTGGAAACTGACGATAAAAAACCATCAGCAGGAGTTGGATTATTGATTGAAGAAAAAGACATTTACAAGAAATTAGAAAACATTCATGATTCGGAAATTGATCCATGGATAATTAATGCTCTTAGAAATAAAAAACATACTTTGGATGGATGGATCTCTAATGTGTATAATAATGAAACGAGAATATTAGGAAACCCAGATGCGAATATCAAACCAGAAGACAAACAATTTCATAATATCAGTGCAGTCAGTGGTTTTTACAAGGCTTACTATTTAAGAAATGATATTCCAAGCACTTGGAAAGGGGTTAACGACTTAGGAGGAGTTGCATGTGTGGTTATTGAAATAAGAAAGAACGGCGAAGCCTTTGTCTACTATAAACTATCGGGGAGTAAAAAAATAGACAAATACCAAGGATTTGTTTTCTGTCCTAAGGAGGATAAAGAAATTTTAAAAATCAGCATGGGACTCGATAAAACCCATCGACACTATATGTTTCTAAAACAAATGGATAGCGATAGACATGTTTACAGAGGTGTTTTTTG
>Ga0070698_100000910_pt1 | contig 32369 bp, 36 predicted proteins | sample KBSK1502metaG_FD_65477 | JGI IMG/M metagenome (GOLD analysis project Ga0070698, IMG submission 65477) | Corn, switchgrass and miscanthus rhizosphere microbial communities from Kellogg Biological Station, Michigan, USA - KBS K1-50-2 metaG | ecosystem: Host-associated > Plants > Roots >... | reverse complement strand
CCAATTATCACCTTATCCGCCATAGGTATGAGGTGCTCTAGAGCGCCTATCTTGTCCTTTATCTTGACTCCCCCAACCACCAACGTAAAGGGTTTGACAGGGTTTTCCTTTATCATTGTAAGATACGCCAGCTCTTTGCTTAGATTAAATCCAGCGAGCCTGGTGTCAAAAAGAGTCGCCGCACCATAGGTAGAGGAGTGTTTTCTGTGTGACGTGCTAAATGCGTCGTTAACGTAAATATCAGCAAGTGATGCGAGCATCTTGCTGAACTCTGGGTCATTTACTTCCTCCTCCTTGTGGAAGCGCAGATTTTCGAGTAGCATAATGTCACCATCGTTCATCTCTGCGGCCTGCTGCTCGACAGAATCCCCAACACAGTCCTCAGAAAACCTGATTGGAGGTCTTGACTTTCCCACTATTTCTGAGAGCCTTTTTGCAACAGGCGCGAGAGAATACTTGGCTTCTCTGCCTTCGGGCCTGCCTAAATGGGAGGCAAGAATAACTCTAGCCCCTCTGCTTGCAAGGTATTCGATAGTGGGGAGGGACATGCGGATTCTGTAATCCTCTCCAACAGTCCCACTGTTAACGCTGACGTTAAAGTCAACTCTAACGAGGATCTTCTTGCCCTTATAGCGCGAATCCTCAAGATCTGGCAGAGTCTTCAGATTCAATCGGATTGCTTAAAAATAATAGGGCTTATTATGTTTATGACGCAGAAACCGCTAGTCGGCTGACGCTGCTAACTACAGTCTTAAATAGAATAGCCACGAAGGTACAGAATATCTTGAGTGACAAACCGTCCTCAGGCATGCTATCACCTAACGTCATGAGCGAGGGGCTTGTAGCTGGCCAACGAATAGCAAAGATTTCTGTCGTGACCCTCTCGGCCATTGGCGTTGTAGAGATTGTGATGGGGTTCGTAAGCGGAAGTGTTGTAGCTACCGCAGATGGCATCGATTCTTTGTCCGATGCAATGATTTCGCTTATCGTGTTCTTTGGGCTGCGAATGGCACACAGGCCCGCCGACAGAAAATTTCATTTCGGGTACCACAAGGTTGAAAGCTTTGCCGCGCTTATCGCGTCCATCGGCATGATTGCGATAGGTGCCTTCATTCTATACCACTCGTACGAGGCTCTCTTGGCACCTTCGGAGATAAGGCAACCCGTCCCTACCATGATCGTGCTCGCGACGGCTGGTGGTATCTCGCTCTTCAGAGCGTATCAGATGAATGGTATTGCGAACAAATATCGTCTGCTATCGCTAAAGACCGACGCCAAGAATTCGATAAAAGATGGATCCGCTTCAGTAATTGGTTTCATCAGCGTTTTGATTGCGAGTCAGTTCGGCTTTCTGCAGATGGACGCAATAGGAGGGATAATAATCGCCGGATACATCTTTTCAGTGTCGTATATTTCAGTAAAGCAGTCATCGCTTATCCTTGTAGATTCCTGGCAAAACCCGCGCATAACGGAGGCTGTCCAAAAGATAGTTGAAGAAAGATTCAAAGAAGATAACGTCATGGTAAAGTCCGTATTGCTGCGGCCCGCTGGCGCGTTGGCGCAGGCTGAAATACACCTAGAAATAGACGGCAACAAGAAACTTTCAGATGTGGAGCTGCTCCTTGTAAGGATAGAATTGGCCATCCGGTCTCAGATCCCCATAATAGGAAGGATCTCATCAATTCCTCATTCGCGTGGGCAAGTAAAGCCGGAGCAAAGCAGAAGATTCTCTATCTTTGATCGTAAGCATTCTGCAGGTGTCATATAGAATAAAACGCACATTGCAGCGCAGTGTAACCTTCCTGTTTCGTCAGTCCCCGATACGAGGTCATCATGTTCAGATTCAAGCAACTGCGTTAGTCTATATCGCGAGGAACATTAATAAAATAAACTACAAGAACCGTCATTGTGAGCGAGTTCGTTCCAAAGAAAGTTACTGGCAAATTCATGCACATTACTGACGAACCTCTAAAGAGATCAACCGGCAAGTCACTTGTGTTCTTTATGGGTGCGGGTTTTTGCCCTTTCTGCGCAGCGGAGAGATGGGCTATAGTTGAAGCACTGAAAAATTTTGGCACCTGGGAAGGCTTGGTTGAAGACAAGAGCGCCGGACATGACGAAAAATACATTAATGTGCCGACCCTAAATCTTGCGAGCGCGAAATACTCGAGCCAATTTGTTGAATTCATAGGACGAGAAACCGCAGACAGAAATTTTGAACCTTTGCAGGAACTTGATGCAAAGGATTATGAAATTCTAGATACATTCAATCCGGATCAGATAATCCCTTTCCTTCTTGTGGATGGCCAATTCATGCAGGTTGGAGCTGGATATTCTCCGAAGCTAATAGAAGGGATGGATCATTCCGCAGTAAGGTCAGAACTGCAAGACCCTAGTTCCGAGATAGGCAAAGCAATAAGAGATGAAATCGACAACATTACTGCTCTAATCTGCAAGAGTATTGGCGGAAAAACAGAATCGTGTGAAAAAGAGAAAATAAAGAGCCTGACTGCAAAGATCTAGTCTTCTGCTGTCACTACCTGTTCTTTCAAGCGGGTCACCCTTACCTCTGTGGGGCAACCCAGCTTGCTTGAAGCAACCTTGAAGCCATCTTTTGCAAGTGCAAGATTACCAGTCGTCACATGTGCTTCAAAAAGTACCTGACCTGGTTTTACCCTTGCTGCCAGGCCTGTCGCCTTTCCAAAGGCCCTCCTCATCCCTTCCTGAAGACGGTCAGCACCAGCAGTCGCAATCATCTTGTTTTCTCGCAAGATCACGTGTGGATAGACTCGGAGCATGGAAAAGAAACTCATTTCGCCAACAGTGGACATTCTCTTGTTGGCTGCCAGCCTTGCTGCTTCAAGTGCATTGTGGCGAATCTGTATCTTTTCAGTCGCCAATAATTCTAGCTTGTAGTCATAGTTCGTGCCAGCCTGACCAGAAGCAAATCTTGCAATTTTTATTTGCGGCTTGCCAGCTATGTACTCACGCCTGACATAAGGCATTCCGCGCGTCTCACGATAATTTACTCCCTTCATCTTGATACACTAATTTTGAATGCTTAAATGTGGAAGTTTGCTGTGATTTAATCGTTATGTCATCAGCACCTCCGGCTGAACCATTTTCAGATTCTTCTGGTCCGGAGGAAGCACCTGAGATAGTGGAGGCCCGGCTTGCCAGTGGCGGCCAAGTTCTAGTCGATGAATTGCAATTTCAAGATGAATTGCGCACAAAGGGCTTTGGCGAAAAGGAAGATGCAAAATACGTTCTCAAACCCTATGAAGCACTGTATCTACTTCACACAAAGAGGTTACTGCTTGCAGGGCAGAAAGAAATAACGTTTGATTTTCTTTTCGACATTATGGCAAAATACGACAAGAACATCATGTCAAAGTTTCTGATTTACCGAGATCTGCGAAGCAGGGGATACGTCGCAAAGGAAGGCTTTGGCTTTGGAAATGATTTCAGAGTGTATGAGCGTGGCGAGTATGAAAAAAAGCCTGCCAAGTATGTTGTGTTTGGGATTAACGAGGGAACCAACGTGAGTGCACGGAATTTCTACGAGTCTATTGAGCAGATTGAAAGGATGGGGAAAGAGGCGGTAATTGCGGTGATCGAGCGGAGAGGCGAAGTCATTTATTACAAGGCGTCAAAAATGGGCTTTCTTGAAAATAGGCATCGCCCAGAAAATAAAGCATAAAAACGGCTTTTGAGAACCAAGTCTCGTGCAGTTCAAAGAGATTTATTGCTCCGATTGTAAAATCGTTCTTGCTCGGTATTCTACAAAGTACTTTTCTGATTCCGACATTCACGAGCTAATGAGGCTCCATTATTCCTCACACATTAAGAATGGGCATGCACTAGAAACCCGGCTTTCTGACTGAACCTGTAAACGATTTATATTCCCACACTCTTTTAACACGCATGCAACAACCGGGCCTTTCTGATCGGATTATAAAACTGGACAAGAGCATACGCTTTGTAGGTATAGTAAACGGAAGGGGCGAAGTGATTGAAGGCGGGTTCCAGGAAGGAATTCATCCATTGCTTGACGGGACTGATGAACAGCAGATGTATGTTCAATCGCTTGCGAACGTCACCGCGCTTCAGCAATTTAGCGACAGGCTCGGGAAAGTGCGCTACACCATAACTGAGCATGAAAAAGTCATCCTGCTCACTGTACCATTGGCAGACGGGATTCTATGCGTTTCCGCGTCTTCAAGAGCTGACCCCATGAAAATCCGAGACAAGGTTATGAAGGCGATAAAAGTTCGAACAAAGGGAACACGGGACCGCAAGAAATAAAGCAAAAGGTTAAATGGAATCGATGACAGCCTAATGATAGTAGCACGCTTGGCGAAAAGGTTTTGCGAAAGCTGCTTTTACCGCGGCGAAGAATCTGAATTCATGGCAGCAGCTGATTTTTGCATGGATTGCATGGGGGTCCACTCGGCATGCCCTCAGTGCAAGGCTGGTTTTCATAGCGTTCACGTAATAGAGTAAAGATATTTATCGTCGACGACTATTGTTTTTCAGGCTTCAGGGTGATGACGAAGTGAACAGTCCCCCTATTATCTGCCTTCGCGGCAGACAATATGAAGAGAATTACCGGACTGCCGAATCCTAAGGCCAATTGGTTTGCAGCGAGAAGTAAAACAATTCAGTTTCAAAAGATATCAGAATGTGCTCCGGCCGGGATTTGAACCCGGGATCACTGCCTTGAGAGGGCAGTATGCTTAACCGGACTACACCACCGGAGCCTTCGTGTGCTTCTAGACGCACTTCATAAAAACGTAACTTTATGAGGCAATATCGAGCGATCAGCCGCCAACTGTTGTAATTCGCGGTATCCAGACAAAAATTCTTATCATCTTGGCGCAGCTAGGAGGGTGTAGGCAAGCACACTTGGGCATCCCGGAGAAAATCAAGGAAATTCAAGACCAGATACACAAGACCCAGATCAACAAAGCTACAGAGTTCCATATTGGTCTACTGAAAGCCAAAATAGCGCGCTTGAAGCGAGAGATGGAACATAATGTGCATGGCAAGACAGTCTCAGGTGGAGGCGAAAATGCGGGTTTTGACGTCCGCAAGGCAGGAGATGCCACGGTCGTTCTCATTGGTCTGCCCAGCGTTGGCAAGTCCACCTTATTGAATCGAATCACTAACGCCAAATCAAGAGTTGCATCATACCAATTCACAACTCTTACCGCAGTACCCGGAATGCTGCACTACCGCGGGGCCAGAATCCAAATACTGGATTTGCCCGGAATCATCGAAGGAGCGTCTGGTGGAAAGGGTTTTGGAAAACGCGTACTCTCTGTCGCCCGAGGCGCAGATCTAGTACTTATCATCCTTGATGTTTTTCAGCCGCATCATTTGGGTGTGCTCAAGAAGGAACTTGCTGAGGCTGGTATAAAACTTGACGAGCAGCCGCCCAATGTCTTGATAGAGAAGACTTCAATTGGCGGATTGTCAGTGAGCGCGCAGGTTCCACTAAAGATATCAGAGCGGCTAATAAAGGAAATAGTCCGGCTAAATGGAATCCACAATGGCCGAGTGATAATTCGCGAACCCAACCTTACTGACGATCAGCTCATCGATGTCATGAATGGGAACAGGGTCTATCTGCCTTCGCTTACCGTTCTTAACAAAATTGACCTAGTAAACAAGGGGTTCATTCAAGAAGTTCAAGCAAAGATAGGCAATAACTTCATGCCAATTTCGGCCGATGCCGGCATCAATGTAGATGCACTCAAGGAGGCTATTTACCAAAGGCTCGATTTTATCAGAATTTACATGCGGCCCAAGGGCGGCGAAACAGACTTTGTCGAGCCCATGATAATGAAGAACGGCTCAACAGTGCAGGATGTGTGCAATAAGATTCATCGCAACATGTCCAAGAACTTTCGCTATGGCCTGATATGGGGCAAGAGCGCCAAGTTCGACGGTCAAAAGGTTGGGCTAGAGCACGGACTAATTGACGAAGACGTGCTCACTATAGTAAAAGTACCGGGAGCGGGCTAGTTGAAAGGTACCGAACGCACTCGACAATGTCCGTACGCTTGCCCATGATCCTCGACATCCGATTGGAAAAGGAACACCGATTTGCATTGAACTCAAAAAAATAACGTGTCCAACTTTTCTGCCAGCTTTTGATTTATTCCCGACATTCATTTTGGAGATTATCAGTGAGATAATAAATCATATGTGCAAACTTTCGGTATAGACTCGCCACTAAGTTATGGTGATTTTTCCGCGCATTTCTGAATGGTACGAGCAGTAGTATTCGTAGGACCCTGGATGATATCCCAAGACAGCGGCGTTAAAGTGTTGCTCCGGCCTGAGAGGGGCCGTATTAACGTTCAGTATTCCACCTGATGCGTCCTCTATTATCAAGTCGTGGGTGACAATATCCTTATTGAGCACGACCAGCTTCTTAGGGACATTCACTTTTGCTTCTATTGTAGGGTTAGTCCCGTTAAACGCACCGTCACTGGCTACCAAGAGAATCCCTTCGACGTGGATGGTCTCCGATGGCTCTGAGGGGCTAATTAGGTTGCCAATTCCCCAAAGTGCGCCAACAGCAACAAAGCTGATCACCACAATCGCTATGATGTTATTGCGCATCTTGTAGTCTTGAACAAATTTCACCTAAATTCCTTTTGGACAAATAATGAATATATACGAAACGATCATTTCTGTCTATGTTGTCCAAATATGAAGAGCTAGCCGCAAGGCGGTTCAGACAATACAAGTGGGAAAAGCGCAAGTCTGCTTTTGATCAGACATTGATCTCCCTTGCGTTCATGCTACTTCAGTGCTCGGTTCCTATATTGGAACAGACGGGCCTTACAAGAAGGCGATCGGTAGAAAAAGTAGATGTTGAATAGTAGAATAAAAAATTTAGATTTGTGCGTACGTTTGTCAGGACGCAGATTAACTCGTTGGTGCCTCTGTTGAAGCAGGCGCCGAGCCACTGACCAGCTCTGCCGTAGCAAATCTTGGTCCTACTTGGCTGATTCTGATCTTTACGTTCTGACCCACCTTGCCGTCCTTTACAAAGATGACAAACCCTTGTATCCTTGCAATACCGTCGCCCTTCCTGCTGATTTCCGTTATTTGCACATCGTATTCTTTTCCGTTCTCAACTGGCTTTGGGCCAAAGTTGTCGCTTCTTCTTCCGTAACTCATACGTGGTTGGCACTGAGCTAAAATCCACATATAAACTAAATTCAACGTGGGAAATTTGCTCTATAAGAACATGTGCAAATCGCCTTATTTTTCCTCCTCGCAGGGACTCCAATAACATCCCCGTGCTAGGAAGTGCTAGTCGCCAGAAGACTGACTCATGGATTCATTGTCATTATCTGTCCTTTTGACGTATGTGCTTCGGAAGGCTTGGCCGAATACGGCAGCTGTGCGACAGTGTCGGGTATATGCGATCGTAGAATTGACTGATGGTCTAGTATGATTTGGGCTGTTGTAATATTTCGTTACACCTGTTTAGCTTCTAGTAACACATACCAGATAGGAGATATACCGGAACGGATTAGTCGGGATCGGATGGTCGATGCTTGGAAGAAAAAATAACTGCAATTTGTCAAAAGTGCGGGAAGGGATCCATAAAGATTCCAAAAGGCTTTAAGCATATCATTTATTGCAACGTCTGCTATGCTGAGCTGCATCGAACACCTGATTCAAATTGACCAGGAGATTGTTTTTTATTTCATTCGAAATCATGCAAGTTAATGTTTCATTTCTAAAACAGCAGAAACACATTCAGTCGCTCTATGCCAACAGTCGTATATGAACATCAGGGATAAATTCAAGGCAGAAAAAATAATCCTCACATTCGAGCAGCTCTGAGATGATTGGGAGCTAGAGTTTAACAAATAGCAAATTGCGATCGAATGCTTTATGCCGGTCCCAAACTATGCTATGCAGTTATGTACCGATTCTTATTGAATCATCGCAGATTGAACGAAGGCATTCGATGGCTGAGAGGATTGCAAGGTAGCTGGTCTTTGGATTGCCAGGGCTTGGGACGTTATCCACGGAGATTTGAATTTCTCCGAAACTTCCGCTCGCAGAAATATCATGTTTGTTTGTCTTTGTATTCGGATCAGCCACAATTCTAACCCGTGTCTTTGCTGGTCCGATTCCTGCCAGGCCCAAGACCGCTGCCACGTTGACATTCGCCGGAAAGAGTTTGACTGCCTCCGAAGCAGGGCCTGTAAATATCTCTGTTTTTTGCATTATTTCTTCAGGCTTTATCCCTCTTTCTGCAAAGAACGGGGCACCCGCAAGTGCCTTCGGATGTTTCGTAGTGGTGAGCGTTACAGTCCCGATGAAATTCTTCACGCTTCTTATCGCATCAATTCCTGCAATTGCTCCACTGGGAATGTAAATTCTAGTGCTGTGTTTCTGGGCCATATCGAGCAGTTCTGTTAGAAAATGAGGGTCGGCAAGAGCGCCTACGCTCATGACCATAAGGTCCTTTCCTGATGCCAAGGCAGAATTTGCAAAACTTCTTACTGCCTGCTGCGAAGCAGCCTCCACGATCGTGTCGATTTCTGATTGAAGGAATCTGTCAAAATCACCAAAGATTTCTGCTCGATGTTCAAGTCTTCCCTGAAGGGACTGCGCATTTTCCGCTACCACATCGAATAATGATACGAGCGTTGCATTGGGAACTTTTCCAGAATCTATCGCAATAGCAAGTTGGCTACCAATTGTTCCGCATCCAATCAGGCCAACCCTTCTACTCGGCAATATGCGTCATCAAAAATAGGGGTAAAGAAGGATTTCTACTTACCTTCTGCCGCGGCGCTCTGGTTTCTTTTGTCCTGGCAACCGCTTCTTTTCAAATCGTTTGATAAAATTGTCCTTGTTGCGCAACTTTGCAACGGGGCTCAGCCTTGGCTTACCCTGAATCTTTGGCGTCTGACCTCGTACCTTGCCGGCCTTTGTCAGTGATCCGTGTGTTGGCATTGATCTTCATATCGTGTTACCGTCCCAGTTTATTTATGTGTATGGCTGTATCACGCTCAGCCCACCTTTCGAATTGTGGCAACTATTGCCTACAATTTGTAATTTACAGGCAGCGATGTCCTAGATTATACTACTTTAAATGTAAAGGCAGTACATAATTTTCTGTTCACAGATAGCATGACGATGCTTGAATTTGACTTTCAAAAACAGATATTGGCTCTTAAGAAAGAGAAGAACGCTGTTATCTTGGCGCACAACTATCAGTTACCAGAAGTGCAGGACGTTGCGGATTTCACTGGCGATTCACTTGCACTTTCAAAGAACGCTGCGTCAACAGATGCCGACATCATTGTCTTTTGCGGAGTGCACTTTATGGCCGAGACGGCCTCCATCATATGTCCCGACAAGCGTGTCTTGATACCCGACCTAGAAGCCGGATGTTCACTCGCCTCTACAATTAACGCGAATGAACTCAATGCATGGAAGGAAGAGCATCCTAGCGCCGTTGTAGTGAGCTACGTCAATACTACAGCCGACGTAAAAGCGCTTTCTGACTATTGCTGTACGTCTTCAAACGCTGTCAAGGTCGTTAGCAGCATACCTGCAAACCAAGAAGTTCTATTTCTTCCTGATCTCTTTCTGGGATCGTACGTAGCGGAAGTGACCAAGAGGAAAAACATGTACATATGGCCGGGCGAGTGCCATGTCCATGCCGGCATCAAGGCAGAAGACATTAACAAGATGCTTGCTACTTTTAAGAAAGCCGATTTCTTGGTGCACCCTGAGTGCAGCTGCACCTCTTCAACCATGTATCATATGTCAAAGGGCGACCTTGCCAAGACAGGGCACATCCTCTCAACGGAGGGAATGATGAAGCATGCAAGAACTTCAAATGCCGAGCAGTTCGTCGTGGCAACCGAAACCGGAATCTTGTATCGAATGAAAAAGGAGAACCCTGATAAAGAGTTCATACCGATCAAGCGTGACGCTGTATGCAAGTACATGAAAAAGATCGACTTGCAAAAAGTATACAATTCTTTGGCACGGGATGTCTATGAAGTTAAAGTACCACCCAAAATAGCAGAGAAGGCAAGACTTGCCATAAACCGGATGCTGTCGATATCCTAGACCGAATTCAATTCAAGGCTAAAATCTACCGCCCTTGGCGAATGAGTGATGTAGCCAAGAGAGATAAAATCCGGCTTGCTCCTTGCATATTGCTTGATGTTCTTCTCGTTTACCCCGCCAGAAATCTCTATTTTGCATTCCTTTCGCAGACCCATTGTTGTCAATCTAGCGATTGTACGTGATGCTCGCGCAGGAGAAAAATTGTCGAGCATTATGATGTCTGCTCCAGCAGAGATCGCGTCAATCGCCTCGGCTGTGTTTTTGACCTCACATTCTACTCTGATTGCAAGACCCGCGCGACTTCGAGCTTTTCTAATACAATCACTTGGCGTGCCCACAATGGCCAGATGATTGTCCTTTATGAGGACCATGTCGTCAAGCCGCATTCTGTGGGCTCCGCCCCCTCCGGTGATCACAGCCTTCTTGTCAAAATAGCGCAATCCAGGTGCTGTTTTGCGCGTTGCAAGTATCCCGACGCCTCTGGCTAGTTGTGCAAGCTTGTAAGTCTCTGTCGCAATTCCGCTCATCCTCATTATCATGTTTAGGGCAGTGCGTTCAGCCTTCAGAATTGCCCTGGCGCTTCCAGTGAGTTTCATGACCACCTTGCCTTTATCGATTCTTGTGCCATCTCCTACTATCGCCTTTGCCTCACAACCGCAAATTCCGAAAATAATCTCCGCCTCCTCCAATCCACAAACAACAGAGTTGCGCGATTTACAGATTATTTTCCCACTTGCGTGCAAATCTTCTGGGAGTATGCTTTCACTTGTGATATCTCCCGCGCCAATGTCTTCCTCAAGAAACTTGACGAGGGATTCTCTAACGTTCAGAATCGAACGCAGGTCCTGCATTGATTAGGAAACCTTTAGCGCATACTTGTTGGGGACTGTGATGTCGAGTGTCTTGGCAACCCGTGATTTTGCCGGGTCGAACACGAGTATTATTCCCGACCAGTCGGGGCTCAAGTCTGTAGACTTGCAATTTGGACAGACTTTGCCCATCGTAATAGTCTTGCACTTGCGGCAGGCCTTTTCTTTTGCCAAATTCTACTTACCTCCGGCTGCCTTTTTCTCTTTTGTAGCTGCTGGCGCGGTCTGCTGACCTCCGCCCTTCCCCTTCTTAATCTCCTCGGCAATCCACTCCATTGCACCTAGGAAAGGCTGCCTGCAAGTAATGCCTATTTTGCCCATGCCTGCCCCCTTTCCAAGGCTTACTGCAGTAATCCTTGCTCTCAGTTTCGATCCGATTTTTAGGGATCGTGCGGTCTGATTAGCTACGATTACACCCTGCTTTACGTCGCTCTTTAGGTAGTCATCCGTAATCTGTGAAAGATGGAGCAATGCATCTGTAGGACCTATCCTAACGAACGCGCCAAAGTCAGTTATCTCTACCACTTCGCCTTCAACGATCTCTTGCAGTTTGGGGTAGAATGTCAGAGCCTTGAATGTAACCTTGTGATAGGTAGCACCATCTCCAGCCACGAGTTTTCCAACCGAACTCGTGTCGGCGTCGGTGATCATGATAACATAGCCGACGTCCGGGCTTATCATGCTCTCGTACTTTTCCTTCAAGATCTGGATGGCTGCATCCTTCAATGAGTTGGTCAACCTGTTTGGAGGAATCCTTACAACGTCGCTCATGTGCACTATGGCAAACATAATGCTATACGTTGAAACCTTCTTCGGAGGTTATTATGAACTTTTGCTTTATAAGCCGTCAGGATCTCGGCGCAAATGGCAGCTCGCATTTTACCGAAGATTTAGTCGTTTCAACGACCGCCTTGATTCCTACGGTGACTTCAAAACCTGTCTTCAAATAGCCTTCCAAGAAGCTTGATCCTTTTTTTCCGAGTCCGTGTCGGACAACAATTGTCATCTGTCCTCCGGGCATGAGCCTTTCGTCGTAGGTTCCCAAGTGGCCGTAGCGGCACATGACCTTTTCAATGTATTCCATTATCCCTCGTTCTGTCAACTCCTTTTTCCAGAACATGAGAGTATCGGGCAGGATAGACCTCCCTAGTTTGCTACCAAGCTCGTAACCCTTCTCATCGTCGAGCTCATCAAGAATTGAAGTGAGCATCTCGCGATTGACTACAACCATGTCTATCTTTGACAAATATCTGGTGAACTCGGCGTACCTCTTGAGGATAATGCCAACAAGAGCATTGACCGAAATCCCCATGTGGACAGCTTCATCGTCGAGAACATTAAGCACCTCACGCTCAAATCTGAAGGATCGAGTGATCGATGCGCGCGCGTCTTCTGTTACTTCAGACATGATATACAAAAGAGCTGATTTCCTTTAAGGAGCACGAAGATGTGTTATAATACAGTGTTATGTAGCAACTTGCACCACATTGTAACTGCAGGAGCGTGGTTGTATACATGGCTCTTAAATGAAAAGTTGCAATAAACAGCTTACGATATGAGTTACAAACTCGCAACCGAACAGGACTACTGCGCTCTTTGTAAAAGCAAATCTATTGTTTTTGATGCTGAAACAAGCGAGGCGATCTGCTCCGAGTGCGGGATGGTCGTTAGGGACAACATTGAATCGATGGGGCCCGAATGGAGGTCTTATTCTGGTGAAGACGTCGAAAGCAAAAGCAGAACTGGGATGCCTTCGTCACTGGCATTTCATGATATGGGCCTTTCAACGTTTATTTCTTATTCTAATGTAGATGCAAACGGCGTCGCAATAAGCGCGGAGCAGAGAAGCAAAGTTCAGAGGATGCGGAGATGGAACAAAATTTCAAGCAACAATCGCAGTTATCATCGCAACCTAAAGAATGCTTTTGCAATCTTGAGTGCTATTAAGGACAAACTCTCACTTAGCGACACAGTGATCGAAAAGGCCGCATACAACTACCGAAAAGCCCTGGACCACAGAATTATCAAAGGCAGGTCAATACGAGCGCTGATAGTTGCGGCGATCTACGCATCATGCAGGGATCTGTCAGTCCCGCGTACGCTTGAAGAGATTGCAGTTGCAGCAAACACTGATGCAATATTCGCTGGGAAATGCTACAGGCTGCTGGTACAGAACCTAGAGCTCCGGCTACCAGTCATTGACTCTAACAAATACCTGGCTAGAATAGCCAACAAGGCAAAGGTCAGCGAAAAGACATATCGAGCCGCACTCGGGATGCTTTCCACTATCAAAAACGACACGATATCGCATGGGAAGGACCCGAATGCTCTGGCAGTCGCAGTGCTTTACGCCGCCTGTTTAAAGGAAGCAGAAGATGTGAGCCAAGCGCAGATAGCCGTAGCAGGGGATATCAGCATCGTAACTCTGAGAAAGAGGTTTCAAGATGTGCGGAAGATCTTCCCCATCTAACCTCACTTTCTGAGAAACACGAGGATTTAAATACGGTAAAGGCAAATTTTTTGTAATGGTAACGGTAGATCAGGTCCTTACCTCTTTGAAGGAAGTTGTGGATCCTGAATTGCATAAGGACATTGTGTCAATGGGAATGATTAAGGATCTTTCAATAAATGATGGCAAGGTCGCCTTTACTCTTGAACTGACCACTCCTGCATGCCCGTTTAATAGTGATATAGAGAGGGACGTCAGGTCCGCGATACAGGGACTGGGAGTGCAGGACTTGACTCTGAAGGTTACTGCGCGAGTAATGGAGGGAAGAGCTGTGAGCATGGACGAGCTCTTGCCTGGAGTTCGCAACATTGTGGCAGTAGCGAGCGGAAAGGGAGGAGTCGGCAAGACCACTGTATCTGTCAACCTTGCAATCGCGCTTGCCCAGACGGGTGCCAAAGTTGGGCTTCTAGATGCAGACATCTATGGGCCAAGCGTACCGTTGATGATGGGTCTCAAGGCCTCGCCTGAAGTCGTAAACAACAAGATCCAGCCGCCAGAGGTTGACGGGGTAAAAGTCATTTCGATGGGCTTTTTCTACGAGCAGTCCCAGCAGGCAGGGATTTATCGTGGTCCCATAGTCTCTGGAATAGTAAAACAGTTTCTGACCGATGTCAATTGGGGCGAGCTCGATTATTTGATTATCGACCTTCCGCCAGGCACAGGCGACGCTCCGCTTACCATAGCACAGACGATTCCGATCACCGGAATTTTGATAGTAACAACCCCACAAGATGTAGCAATGAACGTTGCCGTCAAGGCTATCGGCATGTTCAACAAGCTCAATGTGCCAATAATTGGAGTAGTGGAAAACATGAGCTATCTACAATGCCCGCACTGCACCGAACGGATATACCTGTTTGGTCAAGGAGGCGGCAAGAGAATAAGCGACGACTTCAAGATCCCGTTTATTGGAGAGATTCCGTTGCACCCTGCAATAAGGGAGGGCAGCGATACTGGCAAACCCACCGTTATATCAGAGCCCGAATCCACACAGGCGCGCTCTTTCAGCAAGGCCGCAAAGGTCGTTGCCGGCCGAATTAGCATTATTGCTGCTGAAATGAAAGCTCAGGAACAAGCAGAGCCCGCAAAATAGGGTCATAATGCCCGTTAGTCCCGACGACTTGCAGAGACTTAAAACTCCTTTCGGCAAGCTCATTCAGGATCGTGATGTTAGCAAGGCGCGGATCCTTAGTGCCGTAAAAGGGGCCAAAAAAGTTGTTACGATTGGCGACGCGACGACTGAACGTCTTATCTCTTTCGGGATAATTCCCGATATTTCAGTAATTGACGGTAGAGAACGAAGGTCAGCTACGGAACGTCAGTTCCGCTATCTGGCTAAAGAATTCAAGTGTGTAAACCTGCCTGGAACAATATCACGAAAAGCGCTTGATGTATTGAAGCAAGCCATTAAGGAGACTCGCCCTGCTAGAGTAAGAGTAGACGGTGAAGAAGACCTGCTTGCGCTACCGCTATTTCGCTTCGCTCCAATAGGCTCCGTTGTTCTATATGGCCAGCCACTTGAAGGCTTGGTGGTAGTCAAGATTACTCGCTCCAAACAAGAGGAAGCTAAAGCCCTAATGGAGACCATCATGAACAAAACCAATTCAATCCGTGAAGATATTCTTTGAGTTCAAGGAGATTTGTCCCGAAAACGCATTCAAGGATTCACTTCTGAACGAATAGCGCAGCTATCATCTATTGCAAGCAGAGCATACACTGTCCTGATGTTCTTTTAGCAATTGAGTTGAATGGGACCGGGGCTATTGAACAACCAAGCCAAGCTACCCCTGCCCACATAAGGCAACGTATTGATCTACTTTTGTTCAAGTTTCTTAAAGAGCATTATGGCGTGCAGGATATATCGCCGAAGTGCTTCGACAGGCATCTATTTTTCATAGGACGCCAATCTTCCAATACTAGCAGTGCATTCTGGGGATAAAATTCAGCAATTGTTACCCGATGCCATATGCGACGCCTAAGCTGTTTCAGACAACTGCTGAATCTCACTCGGTGCCCTTTCTCTCTTTTGCCCCCGCGACTTCCGTTGGTTCATTCGGAATCGCCTTTTTCTCTTCAGCCTCTTTCCGTTTTTCTTCTATTGTTTCGCTCATGGTTGGCATTGATATCGTCACAAAATGTTATCAAGGGTTCATTGTGTGAAGAGCCCTAGGCCCAGCCAGTGCAGTATTTGAGAAAAAGAAAACCGTAAAGTAGTTTGCTTTCGAAAAGTTCACATGTCAATGTCTGAATCCGAGGATAAGAAGCAAAAGAAAGATCGGGCGCTCTACCAAGGAACTACGCCTGCCGAGGAGGAAGAGGAAGAAAGAGAAATGAAGAAACAGTAATTCATGGAATCTTTGCATCAGGCCTGCGAAATTGCTGAGGGTAGATCCTCACTACCAATAATCAACATGCGCAGCCAAATCGCGCGAGACTAAAGGTTAGGCAGGTTCAAGCACGCTCCAAAAGTCTTGTCAAAAAGCGCTACACTTAATGGATGGATTTGAGATCGATTAGTTCGGGGGATGAAGAGGTGGTGGCTGAATGATAAAGATGATTATGTATACCAATTTCTGACCCCGAAATTATCAACTACTTGTCGCAACCGCAGCCGTCACTTCCCAAGTCAAACGGCCTGATATTATATTTTTTCATACAATTCGGACAGGCACTCTCGCCATAAGGAATTCTCGCATTGCAGAAAATGCATGCAGCGGTTTTGCCTTCCGCCTCGAGACTTGCCATCATCGCAAATGATGCAGGATGGCTATTAAATCTTGTTGCATGTCTGAAAACGTTCAGGACTAACTAACATAGAGAGTAAAGGCAGACCACTAGGCACTGCGAACATGTAGATTCCAAAAAGTGTGGGCAATTAATCCGAGGACTCGGTCACTGGAACGGAGTAAGCAGGATTTTGGGGCGATTAGGAGTACTGTGATGGCAACGTTTGCCGCAAAGCGGACAGTTCTTGCGGTCCAAGAACACGCACTGGCAGATGTGTGACTTCATATAGCTATCGGCAGCCTTGGTGAATTCGCCAGTACCGTTACAAAACGGACAATCAGAATCGGTAATTTCTATCAAACCCCTGCCAGAACAGACTGGGCATTTTTGGAGGTCGGTTTGAGCCATCTTTTCTACGTTAAATCAACTATAATTTAATCATTATCGACTCTTAGACAATCTAATTATAGTTTCTAAAGCTGTAAACAGGTTTCGGTATTACATAACAATGAGGTGCATTATTTTTGACTCGTGACGTTGAAAAGGAATTAGATGCCTGGCGATACCCACTGCTGGAACGGATCCTTTTTTCTGGCAAGATTGTTCAGCAAAGCATAAGCGACTACTTTGAATAGCCCAGGGCAAGTTGCATTCAAGAAACTGAGTGCATTAATAGTTCCTTTAGGAATCTAGTTAGCAATTGCCGATCGACGACGCACTAGGTCGCATTGCAAAGGGCGAAGTATTCGACGACTCTTGGAGTAGATTAGTGTACTCGGTTGACTCGAGCCATTATCAGATCATGCCCGAGATGGTAGTCTTTCCGACTGATGCGGAGGACGTTGCGGAATTGTGCAGGTACTGCACCTCCAAGCAGCTTCCAATAGGAGCCCGGGGCTCGGGCACGGGCTTGCTTGGCCAGTCGCTCACCGATGGGGCTGTGCTGGACTTTACGAAGCACATGAATAGAATCATAGAAATTGAGCAGGACCATGTCATAGCGCAGCCCGGGGTAGTCAAGGCCGTACTCGACCGAGAATTGAAAAAGAAAGGAAAATTTCTACCGCCAGACCCTGCTAGCAGCAATTACTGCAGCGTCGGCGGCATGATAGCAAACAATTCTAGCGGGATTCACTGCCTGGGTTATGGAAATACAATTGATTTCCTGCTTGGAGTCAGCGTGGTCTACGCTGACGGCTCAAAAGGGTACGCTGAAGAAGGCAGATTTGACAAAAAGTTCGCGATGCTCCGGGATCTCTTGTTTCCAAGGTTCGATACCATCCAGCGCAGGTTTCCAACGGTGAGCAAGAATTCTTGCGGATACAGACTCGACTCTGTGGTTCAGGAGGACAAATTCCTTCCACACAAGATACTAGCCGCGTCAGAGGGGACTCTTGGCCTATTGACTGAAGCAAAATTCCGAATATTAGACTTGCCGGAGCACAGATGCCTACTTGTCTTAGGATTTTCAGACTTGCTGGCAGCCGTATCCGCAGCCCCTGTCATCCTGAAATTCTCACCAGTCGCACTTGAAATGATCGACCACACGGTTGTCTCGAGTGACAGACCCGGATCGGGCTATGGTTGCATACTTTTCGTCGAGTTTGCGGGAAATAGGGCCTTGGCCGACCGCCAGTTAGAGTCTTGTGCACACGAAATGAAGAGTCGATGTTCAGTCGTGGAATACGCTTCAGACGAATCCAGTCTCATGCGAATTTGGGGCGCAAGGAAGGGTGCACTGAATAGTATCATGAAGCTCACCGTAGGGAGCCGAAAGCCTTTTGGACTTATCGAAGACACTGTAGTCCAACCTGAAGACCTTCCTGATCACGTTGGTGCACTGCTAAAAGAATACAGTCGAAATAAACTGGAGTATGTGATGTACGGGCATGTTGGTGACGGAAATGTCCACACACGACCTATGGTAGACCTGCAATCCGACGCTCAGATGAAAATGATAGAGGGAATTGCTACTCGCGTTTTCAAGCGTGTCGTCCGAGGAGGTGGGACGATCACTGGTGAGCACGGAGACGGAATTTCGCGCTTACCCTACATTCCAATGGTCTACGGAAGGCTTGTTATGAAACTTTTTGAACGGGTCAAAGAGACTTTTGATCCCAAGTACGTCCTAAATCCTGGGAAGAAGATCATTTCAAGAAAGTTGGAATAATTTAAGAATGGCACGGCTCAACTTTTGCATGTTGAAATCGCGCTCTAGGGATTTTCGGAGGCTGTGGTCTTACTCCACTGGTTTCTATGCGGTATGGGTTGCACATGTCGGGAGAAGGATGGGCTTGCTAGACATTCTCTCAAACGAACCAATGACTGCTCAAGAGTTGGCCACTTCTAGTCGCCTCTTTTTGCCGGCTGTCGAAACATGGTGTTCCGCAGCTGCTGCATACCGCTTCGTAATGAAAGGGCCTGGCGGTAAACTTCGACTCGCCTCAGGGATGAAATCACTGCTAACTGATAAAAAGCATCCAGATTACCTAGGTGGCCAGTTTTCATATCTGGCCCTGCGAAGTCTAGAATACGGAGCTTTGGACGACTTGTTTAGGTCCGGCAAGACCAAATCAATGTCAAACACATTTGATGCAATAGAAGAAGCAACGCATTGGGATCATTACTCATTGCTCAGAGCCATCAGGAAGGACAAGCGACTTCATCGGCTCCTGACAAACCGCTGCAATTTCGCCGACATTGGATGCGGGACTGGAAGTCTAATTGTGAAGTTGTGCAAAGAATATCCCAATTCCGTTTACCACGGCATCGATCCGTCGGACGTGGCATTATTAACTGCAAGGCAGAACTTGAATGAAGACCAAGCCACCATAGAGAAGATGAAGGCTGAAGAAATGCACTTCTCTAAAGAATTCGATATCGTCTACCTAGGCGAGTCGTTGTATGCATCAAGCAATAAGCAGGCGGTCCTGACTAACTGTTACCGGTCACTTAAGGAGGCAGGAACAGTGATAATAATAGAGGGACTAGTCCCCGCCAGAATGGTTACGGAAAGCGATCTGATAATATCGGGAATGCAACTGGATTTCGCCCTTCAGGGGTACAAGTTCATGACCAAACGCGAGCTCGGCGGCCTCCTGAAGACTGCCGGGTTCAAGAAAGTAGCCTTCAACCCCCTTGGGGGTGCGGTTTTTCTTACCTGCGCAAGAAAGTGACTATTCTGCGCCAAAGAACCCCAGAAGGTCAAAGCCCTCTGTGGCCTTGGCCTTTATTTCAGCAATAGATATCAAGTGGCCATCGGGGTCCTTGATAATTGCATGCTTGCCAAATGGCTCCTCTTTTGGCTTTTTGTAGAATTTCACTTTCTTGTCTTTTAGCTTCTTTACGCTTGAATCGAGGTCACTGACTTCGAACCCGACCAACATTCCTGCTCCCGTCTTTATACCGCTTTTCTTCTTCGCGGGATGTAGCGCAAGGACGGTATTGTTGTTAAAGAATTCCGTCCAATCCTTTGACTTTGTCTTTACCGGAAGACCAAGCGTGTCCCGATAGAACTTTACCGAGTTTTCCATGTTGGAAACGAGCAGTATTACTGCGCCGACTTTACTAAATGACAATCCACAGCACCTTTGAGAGAAGTCAGTAAAGGTGAATTAAGAACTTTACTTCGTGTACATGAGAGCTGATTAGCCCTTAAGAGAGAATTCCTCGTGAAATGAAAACTAGGACAAGCCGGACGCAGACCGAGAGCGTGCAAGGCCTTACGGCGTTAGGCGTATAGATATCCGCAGATGACGGCAATAGCCTCAAAGTCCTATGTGCAGCCAATTGCAGGGCGAAAAAAAGTCGAGGCCGCTTTTTCAGGCAAGAGCCACTCGCATTTTGAACTTTCTGCCTTCTGCAAAATTTGTGATTTCTTCGTCGAAGCATTTTGGACAGAGCAGCGAATCATTAAACTCTGCGAGAAATCTAGTGTCTTTGGAGCACAATCGGCATTTTTCATCCTTTTGGATTCTCCTTCTGGATCTCATGTCCAACCACCATTATTTGGGCACGCAGTTCATTTATCTCGCTCAGTGTATGGCGCCCGCACGCACTACTTTTTTCTATCTTTTGCATATAGAACTCGGTGAGCGTCATGGGTTTATCATCAATCCAGACAATCCTTGTTGTAACTAGATAGCCGGTGAATCTCACCACAAAGCATTTCTAGTTAGCCAAATAAACGCTAGCTGCCTTATTCAGAAGCTGGCAGGGAAGAAGCGTGGGATGCTCGGGAAAACATGTGCTTCCAACTGTCGTTCAGCTTTCAAAATATGTAGGCAATCTTGAAAAAATTCTATAGTACAATGTTTCAGAGCCATCCATCAAGAAATACGTACGTCGATGCTCATTATGAGATCACCATACCGAATTGATCCATACATACGTTGTTCTCGCAATACAGGAAGATCCAGTCTCCACATCCGATCTCTACCCTTCTGTGGTTGTACGGCGAATCCAACAATTGCTATCCCCTAGTCCTGCACTTCAATTATTAGTCTTTCATTTCTCGTCAGAACGTGGTTTTGAAAATCTTCAATTTCTAGACCATCACCTGATGTCACCTTCAATATCTTGTCTTGTCCCATTCCCCAAATCGAGAGGAATTCTCCAAGCGTATAATCGCGATTCACTACTGACTCTATGTGTATGGTACCGCTTTCGTCATGCGTGTGGATCGGCGCCAATAGTGCCCTTGACGGACCAAATTGGTCAAGAGAGTGGTCGTGCCACAGCTCTGAGGCGATACCTATCTCTGCTGGTAGTACTATATTTTGCCCAGAATTTCGCACTTCAATCTGGACATGAATGTGCATTACAAGAGCAGGATTAGCATGAACTTCCTCCAACGTGAATAGCTCGTCTTTCTGATCTGTGTTTACCTGATCATCGGAAACTTTTGATGCGAAAGTGCCCTGATAAATGATAAAGATGGTCGCGATGCCCGAGGCTACGAGGCCGATTCCTGCATATGCTAGCAATCGTTTCTGAGTCAAGACCACAAACAAATTGGCATGACTACGGTGCTAAAAGCTTTGTCGAGTTTAGGGATCCGCGGTCGCGACCAAAACATCCCAGGGAAATGTAATTCTGCCGTCCTGTGAAAAAACAAGAGCTCGAGCTCTCGCCTCTGCCTTGATTGCGCCTGCAACCACTTCATCCTCTTCTATCCTTTCTCTGATCGAGTTGGCGGTAGTAGAAAGATAGTCTGCCCAATACTGGTCGAATGAACCTGCCACATATTCGAAGGTCAATTTTCTGATCTGAATTCCCCTGTACCCCGCTCCGGATAGCTCCTTTTCAAGATCGCTAGGCTCTCCAAATCTATGAACGGTTGGCATCTGTGGAGGCCTTATGTTCGGAATGAACTTCAAGACCGGTTCCATTATTGTGCTAAAGTACGGCACCCCTTTGGGAGAACCATGCACAGCAATGATCAACCTTCCCGTTGGTTTCAATAGATTTCTAAGAGTCGATAGCACGCCGTGTGAATTGGGAAAAAACATCAGCGCATACTGGCAAAATATCTTGTCGAAGCGAGCACGAAGTCCGATATTCTCCGCATCCATCTGAACAATCTTGCCCCGAGGCAAAGACAGCTTGGCGATTCTGAGCGCGCCAAAAGACAAATCAAGCCCAACCAGCGATCCGGATGATCCAAGCTTTTTCATCACTGCAGATGAAACAGCACCGGTGCCGCAGGCAATGTCTAGTACTTTATCAGCTGGTTTGATGTCTGCTATGTCCACTAATTCCGCAGTAGATTTGAACGGGCCCACCCCGATACTCGCCCACGAGTTATGGTAGTCAGGGGCAACCAGATCCCAGTTCTGCATTGTTGTTATCTTGTAGTTTTTAGAGTCGAATGTCAAATTGCGGTTCTACGCATGAGGAAAGATTTAATTCCATTTTAACTTGATTATCTTGACATGAAGGAGTTCCGGATTTTGCAGAACTGCCCCATCTGCGGCGAAGGCTTTGATTCGGAGTATAAACTAACGAAGCACACTAGCTCTAGCCACCGAAAGCCTGTAAAATCGGGCTGGATGGGGGAGGAGGATTCTTGCAGTTGCGGAGGAGAACATTCACATTCCCACGGTCATTGTTGAAATGCGGGCCTGCGCGGCATGACAGCTGACAAACTTTTCTTCATCTACGTGGCAAAGAACGAAGAATGGCAAAAGCGGCAGCAAGAAGATTGGGATTACGTCGCATCGATGTCGAGGTTTTTCAAGTGGTGGAACAAGCGCTATTTTGACGTCGACATGCCGATTGAAGCAGACATCCTGCCGGTTATCCCCGGCAAACTGTTTGACAGGATGTCCCTTGCCTACCTGATGAGGGATCACGAAGGAAGAGGTAATGACGTTTTTCATTTCTATTTAGCATATTTCAAGCCCTTCTGGACCGATTGTAACACCGAGGGCTACACGGCCAAGAATCTTGGAATTTCTTGGTGGGAGAGGCCACCCGAAGGCAAATCGGAGGCGGAAAGAATTGAAATGTTTACAGAGAAAAATTGTCCCAGAGTATCGCATATTCTTGCTCACGAGATGTTGAGGGTCAAAGGAAAAACCAAGAAACAATACTTTGGCAACGTCCACGACATCTGGGACAAACATGTTTATGATAACTTGCCTTTTCTGTACTTTGATTCACGTTTCAAAAAGGTGAGCAAGGAAAGTTCGCACAGGTTCGTAACTCTTGACCCTGGCGAGCTTTAATGACGATCAGACAAATTTGCGAGTTATCAGGAGATATTTCTGTTGTTTGAGGTTCTGATAAAATCGGGAGGCGTGGTATCGACAGCTGGGATTGGATTATTCATAGCGTTTGTGACAGTACTGCTCATTTTTCCGGTCATTAAATCATGTGATTCTGCCAATACAAACTGCGTTTACTCCTCCACTGCCCCAGAACCATTTCGCTCAATTGTGCAGCCGGCTTACCTTGCAGCTTCATTGCTTGTTATTGCTGGTGGCGTCTTTCTGGTAAGATTTGGAAGGTGGCGTGATTCCAAAAAAACTGGAGGAGTCTAGTTAGCCCACTCCCACAGGGTCTTTTTGCTCTGTGTGGTCGCGCTTCATATGCTCTTCCTTTTCTGCCTGCGTAAGGAAGGATTTGCCACAAAAAGAGCATGTAACCTTGGCAGTGTCTGCTCTGGATGCCATTAAAGGATTAACGCTGACAAAATATTTAATGAATTGCGCTTCTCGTCGGCTATAAATAAGACAAATTGAATATACCGCCATTGAGGAAAATAAGGTTCAGCAATGCAGAAAGAGACTTTCTAGTCCGAAATGAAGCGTGTAGAATTGCCACTTGCAAGAACAACGTCCCACATGTCGTGCCTGTTTCCTACGTTTTTGAAAATGATTCCTTCTATTTCGCTACTGACTATGGAACGAAAAAACTGGAAAACATAAAGACCAATGGAAAACTAGCGATGACAGTCGATGTGTACAGCTCTCTGGGCAACAAGGCCGTTTGCATCCAGGGCAATGCGAAACTAATCGAATCTGGGTCAGAGTTCAAAAGGCTGTACAAGATATTCAATCAAAGATTCGAGTGGGTCCGGAAAGATCCTTGGAATGAAGGCGAGGCGCCTTTCGTTGAAGTCGTTCCTTACACGAAGGTTAGCTGGGGGCTAGAGTGAAATGAAGACCATAGAAAAGCTCGACGAATTCGCAGGTAGGATCTGCAAAGCTGTGATTCCCATCAAGAAGGAATTCTATTTGGGTCGCGGTAGTTCTGTAGCAATTTGCACGTTGTCGAGCCTTGACCTCTTGGAGAGAATCTCAAAGACAGTTGCTCTGATGGACAAGATCGCAATTGCAGGCAGGCTTCTATCTGAGAACAGGGGGGTAGATGCCATGATCGAATTCGCGTCAAGAAACCCTGAACTTGAACGCATCATTCTTTGCGGCAAGGAAGTAAAAGGGCATCGAGCCGGGCAAGCACTGCTGTCGCTTGCAGAGAACGGAACCGAGCCAAGCGGAAGAATAATTGGCGCGTTGGGACCTTATCCTATATTGCGTGCAGAGCCCAAAGATGTCAACACATTCAGAAATAGAGTTCAAGTTGTGGATCTGATAGGAACCACAAAACTTGAAACGATCATGATGCTAGTAACCTGATTTCTGCCTGTCACGATTGACCTTGTTCTTTTTCACGTATTCTTCAACAATCTCTGAAGGGCTCATGCCAAGTTCTATGGATGCCTGCACCACGAAATGCCAGATATCGATTAGCTCTTCCTTTGCAGCTTCACTGTCAAATGTCACGGGCCTCTTCCACCATTTCCAGTCAGTGAGCCTCTGCAGTTCGACGGCCTCGTGCACAATCGCAGTCGATAAGGCCGATATCTTCCCCTCAATCGATTTTGGGTACCGCGATAGGTCCATCATCGACGCGAGTTCTCTCTGCATAGAAAATATTGCTTCTAGGCTATCCATGGCATTGAGGAATTGCACAAATCTAAATAGTTTGACCAATGAACTTACGGCTCTTGACGTATGCCATGCTCTGTGCGAAAGCTTTAAGGCATGACACCGGCTTATACCGATAGCAATGGTCTCTTCTACCAACAGGCCGTCTGCACCGCAACCTCCGTTGGACGAAAATAATTCTCCTTCTCTCGGCAATGTGTTAAGTTCATGCTTGGACATGCTTCGCATCGAAGACGCGATGACGCGGAAAAAGGCAGTTGAGTTTATCGGCGGCGTGCCTGCAGGCACGGTAAATGCGTACGGCAAATGGATTACCGCCGTAAAGGCAATCGCGGACTCGTGCGCGGTAACAGGCCGTCTCTTCTCTCAATCGGAAATGTGTGACTTTTTGACGGTCGCTGCAAAGGGAGTCGATCCAAAACGAACTGGAAGCAAGGCAGTCAACGACGCTACATTTCATATCTATGTAGATATCATGGAAAATTACAACAAGCTGAATAACGCAGTAAAGATTCATTATCCAAGAGTGATCATTGACACTATTTCTGCCCTTGATAGGGGCGTGGATACGCGCGGGGAAGCTGTCGGCGTCTATGCAATCGACCGCTACTATCAGGAGAGAAAGCAAAGCGCGCCGATGGAGGATCCATCTTTAATCTACACCGCAAAGGCTTTCAATGAGACTACACGTCCCCCGGTGAGTCGTAGTCAACCAGTTACGTTCAATGATGAACTAGTAGTGAGCCTGATGCACATTACTGGAAGATCTAGAAAAGATCTAGAGAGTTCTCTTGCTGCGCTCCAGAGTATCGACGTCAAGAAGATAAAGGATCTTTCATCCAATTACAAGCGATTGCAGAAATACACGAAGCTGGCCAACACCGCCGGGTTCAAGAAGGAAGTGGAAAAAGATCTTGGCAGAAGACTCACGGACAACCAGCTCCAGCACGCTGTCAACTCCATAAGAAAAGCGAATAGCTACATTGAAAATGTTCTGGACGGAAAATTCGTGCCGCATGGAACGCACGGAATCAACCATGTCAAGCACAATCTAGAATATGGATACCAGCTAATGGGACTGATGGAACCTAGGAAAAGGCGAACTGCCTAGACTAGACTACTCTGGGCCTTCAGCATCCGTTCCAAGTTGAAGCGTATATCAAGGAATTTTATTCCTTCAGTTGTCGTCCAATAGACCGATGATTCTCCTAGCTCCATAAGTTTCCTACTCAACAACATATGCAACACATGATTCGCTTCGACGCTTTTTAGACCCGATTCCACATCTGAAATCCTTGTGGCAGAAATGCCTGAAATCGCAGAAGAAAGGAACCGGGCTGCAATGTCGTGGAAGTCCAACAACTCCAAGTCATACGCACATCATTAAAGGATTATGAGTCACGCTTCCGAAGTTCATATACATGATTAGGTAAAGTCGTCCTCCCATCGAGGAACATTCAAACGCTCCTGGGATATGGAGGGTCCTTACCTATTTAGCGGACGTTCCTTGGTTATATGTCATGCAATGCATAAATTATTAAATCTTTCCATGATTGAATTAATAATTCATCTGAACTCATTCGATAAGGTAATTAACTCCAGATTCTTTCCTTAAACGTCCATTTCTTATTTAACAGGAAGTTACCGACTGAGGCAATGATTACGCCCAGAACCAAGGCAGCCGAATAGCTAACGCGACTGTCGTCGTAGAGCAAGTAAACAGTAGAGAGCTGCAGTAGCGCCCCTGGAGCACTAAAGCCTAGGAACATCCCGTATTGCATGGCTGTTCTCTTTGGATCAAAAATCCTGTCTTCAAAGGTCCAAATCTTGTTGAGGAGAAAGTTCGAAGTCATTGAAAGTAATATACCAATCAAAGTGCCGTGGAGATACCAGAGTGACGGAATCAACTGATTGAGAAGTACCGAAGCAATGTAATTTACGAGCAAACCAGATGCGCCGACAGTATAGAATCGGCCTGCCTTTGAGAGGAATCGAACAGAAGTCCTTCGCTCAGATGGAGCCACAGATCGACCGTGGCTATACAGCCTATAGACAGCCCTGACGTAGTCATACATAACAGAAGCGTTTACCTTGCTTGCTCCGAGGGTTCGATTGGTGAAAGTGTAGGGGATCTCTTTCACTCTGACGCCTTTTAGCTTTACAAGCATTTCAAGAAGCATCTTGTAACCGATGGCGTCAAACTTTACATCGCTAATGATTCTTCGTCTAAATGCAAAGAATCCAGACATAGGATCCTTTATCTCGATGCCGAGTCCAACTTGCGCGATTTTGGTCGCACCCCTGCTCATCAGTTTACGCTTAAACGGCCATCCAATTATTGAACCGCCGAGTGTGTAACGAGACGCAACCACAATGTCGCAACCCTTGTCCTCGAGTTCCTCAACCATGTGCGGAATCGTCTGCGGAGGGTGAGAAAAGTCGCCGTCCATCACGAGCACAATCTCACCACTAGACGACTGCACTCCTGCAAGGATCGCAGAGCTCAGACCTTGCCTTGACGGACGTCGCACCACATGCAACTGAACCTTGTCATCCCCAGTTCGGTTCGCCAGCTCGGATACGATTTCTGCGGTGCCATCTGGTGAATTGTCATCAACCACAATTACCTCCGCACCCATTCTGTCGGGAATTGATTGCTTTATGGATTGCAATATCCGCGCAATATTTTGCGATTCGTTGTACGTGGGAATGATTATTGATAGAGCCAACCTTCTGGGCTCCAGCAATTCATTTTGTGCTGGCGGATCCACTACATTAGAGTCCTATAATGGAGATATAAAATTATCACATCATTGTCACTGTCAGCGCCTTCCAAAGTAGACCAGGCGGCATGTGAACTATGCAAGATCGGATATCCCTCGGGTCGAGATACCAAACTCTATCGCGGCGGCTCTTGGGGGTTGGACAAGCTTTGCTCGAAACATAGAATTTTTTGCGTCGATTATCTCTAGCTTTAACTTGATGGGTGAATAAATGGAAACAGAGCTGCCCAAGTATTCGCGCTGCTGAACGGGAGATATGGCAGGAACAACATTTCTTCCAGCTTGGTCAACAACATTGGCGGGCACGCTCCTCACCATGTTTGTGACCACGACAGCACAGCGAGAGGCCATGGCAGCCATTGCCAGACTACGCAGGTGTTTCATCACCGCGAGATGCCGTGATGGACCAGAGTACTCCACAGAGAATAATCCCGTGACTGTGTCTATTATCACCAACTGTGGATCGAGATCGGCAATCTTCTGGATCGCATTGATTTGGTCGGCAGTCACAAGAGCACGAAGATATGTGATCTTTTCTAGAACATCCCACAATCCCCCGATCTCCATAATTCTCTCCGGCCTAAAGGTGCCAGCAGTATCAACAAACATCACCTTCCCACCATTCTTGATACAGTTGACAGCTAGAGTGAAACACAACTGCGTCTTGCCGGAGCCGCTCTCTCCATAGACATCCGTGATCATTCCGCTGCGGATGCCTCCGCCAAGCAGCGTGTCCAGAGTTTCAGAGCCAGAAGAAATCATTGCCAAGTCCTGCCGGTTCACTAAGTGAAGTGCCGTTACCAGCTTATTTACTTGCGCAAAGGAACCTTTTTATTCGAGCGATCGCGTTTTGACTTGCAAAGTGATTAGCTAGATTGTCATCACCTTCCCCGTCATCTCAACAGCCAAAGCGTCCACTTTCCACCTTGCAGCGCGCTATCAATCGAAAAGTTGCAGTGAGGCTGAAAAGCGAGATTGAATACAAAGGAAGGATGAATAACGTTGATTCTTACATGAACTTGATTCTGACTGATGCCGAGGAATTTGACGGTTCTGATGTACTTGCCAACTATGGCAAAGTAGTTATCCGTGGAAACAATGTGCTGTTCATAAAGTTAGAAAAGGAATTCTAACAATGATTACGGCTTTGGTGGCTGTTGGCTAATGGTAAAGCGATGGCTGTTCACGTCCGAGAGCGTCACGGAGGGCCACCCTGATAAGATCTGCGACCAGATATCCGACGCAGTCCTTGATGACTTTCTCCGTCAGGATCCTGACTCTAGGGTCGCTGTAGAGTCGATGACAACTACGGGGATTGTCTTTGTCGCTGGTGAGGTGACTTCGAAATCTCACACCGATATACAAAAAATAGTCAGAGACACCATTCGCGAAATAGGGTACGACAAGCCTGAATATGGTTTTGACTGTGACTCATGTTCTGTGCTGACGTCACTCCATGAGCAGAGCCCCGACATTTCGATGGGAGTAACTGCTTCCGGCGAAAAAGAGCAAGGTGCCGGTGACCAAGGTTTGATGTTTGGCTATGCTACGAACGAAACTCCGGAACTGATGCCGCTTCCTATAACGATGGCTCACCAGCTTTCAATGAAACTGGCCGAAGTGCGCAAGAAAAAGGAATTGGATTGGGTTCGTCCAGATGGCAAGTCCCAGGTGTCGGTCGTGTACGAAGACGGGGTCCCAAAGAAAATAGACACGGTGGTGGTTTCGACCCAGCACTCGCCGGAGATAGGACTGAACCAGTTACGAGAGTCAATAATCAACAAAGTCATCAAACCTGTGTGCGGAAGCTGGATTGATGGTCAGTCAAAGTTTCTCGTGAACCCGACTGGAAGGTTCGTTATCGGTGGGCCACCCGGTGACACCGGGCTCACTGGGAGAAAGATAATTGCAGATACTTATGGGGGCATGGGAAGGCACGGAGGAGGCGCGTTCTCTGGCAAAGACCCCTCAAAGGTGGACAGGTCCGCTTGCTACATGGCGCGCTATGTTGCAAAGAATATAGTGTCAGCGGGGCTGGCAAACAAATGCGAGGTCCAGGTGGCCTACGCCATTGGGGTTGCTGAACCTGTTTCCATCATGATAGACACCTTTAACACCGGAAAGGTTGATGAGGAGGAAATTGAAGCCAGAGTCAGAAAGGTATTTGATATGAGACCCGCAGGCATTGTCAAAACACTGGATCTGAAAAAGCCAATCTATCGCAAGACCGCCGCATATGGTCACTTTGGACGAAGCGGGCCCGGCTTTACATGGGAAAAAACCGACAAAGCGCCACTGCTTCGCTAATAATAAAAATAGCTCGGTAGCATAGCATGCTTGTTGTTAGAGGGAAAGCTGGCTATTGTCACGGGAGCAACAGGCGGGATAGGTTTTGAAACTGCGCGTCGGCTTGTAGAGCGCGGCGCAACTGTGCTGGTATGTTCAAGGAAGCTAGACCGCGCCGAAAGGTCAGCGCGCGAAATCGGATCTGGCGCTCTGCCTGAACAGCTAGATATTGCTGACTCCAAAAGCGTCTTGCGTTTAGTTACCAAAGTATCAAGGAAGTATAGACGGCTGGACATCCTTGTAAATATCGCTGGTTACCCTTTTGACCGCAAGATATGGTACAAAAAATTCCATGAAGTGAAAGAAGACGAAATCGACAAGGTGATCAATGTAGATTTGAAAGGGACGGTGAGAATATCGCAGGCATGCATTCCATTAATGATGAAACGCGGCGGAGTGATAATTAGTATCGCTTCAACTCCCGCTATAGCTGGACATACTGAAGGCGCACCCTATACACTTGCCAAATCGGCAATCATTGCGATGACGAAGCATATCGCATTAGAATACGGACAAAACAATATCCGAGCATATGCTCTAGCCTTGGGAAATATCGCGACTGAGGCGACTTTCAATTCAATGACGGATGTCGAGCGCAAAAAGGCATCTAATGAGAACGCAATGAAAAAGTGGGGTGACCCGAAGGAAATTGCCAATGCAATCGCAAGCCTGGCCAGCGATGACTTTTCTTTTGCAACCGGTAATACGATAGTACTAGACGGTGGAACTGTGATCCGGTAATTGGTGGGCAAAGAAGGAGACGAACAATTCTATAAGGAACTGGAGCTGGCTGAAAAAGAGCAGGAACTTCCACCCGAAATTCAGGACAAGTTGAAAAAGGGGGAGCTGAGGACAGGCTATACCACCGGCACCACAGCTTGCGCAGCGACAAAAGCAGCGCTTCACGCACTTATCACTGGAATGAAATTGCAAGAAGTTACGGTTACCCTTCCAAAGGAAAGAACTGCAGTATTGAAAGTGGCGTGGACCACGAAGGAAGATGGTTCAGCTAGCTCTAGTGTGATAAAGGACGGCGGCGATGACCCTGACGTTACCAGCGGCGCTGAAATATGCTCAACTGTGTCTTTTAACGAAAAGGTCGGGTCTGTCAATATTGAAGGTGGCAAGGGTGTTGGCAGGGTAACAAAGCCCGGTCTGGGTCTGGAAATCGGTAAGGCGGCGATAAACGACACCCCCATGAAGATGCTAACATTGGCGGCATCAGAAGTCGCAGGAGAGCAGCTGAAAACTAAGGGGATTGACGTTCTGTTGACTGTGCCTCGTGGCGAGGAGATATCCAAAAAGACGGACAATCCTCGCCTCGGGATTCTGGGCGGCATCTCTATTCTAGGTACTACTGGAATAGTGATGCCTTATTCAACTGCGTCATTTGCTGCTGCCATCCGGCAGGGTCTTGATGTCGCAATCGCAGCAGGAGCGGATGCCGTAGTCCTGACAACCGGCGGCAGAAGTGAAGATTTTGCGAAGGGACTATTTCCTTCGCTTCCTGACCATTGCTTCGTGCAAATGGGAGACTTTGCGGGATACTCTGTCAAGCAATGCGCAAACAAGAATTTAAAAAAAGTGAAGATTGCAGGCTTTATTGGCAAACTTACCAAGATGGCAATGGGAGTAAAGCAGACCCACGTAGCCGGTTCCCACGTTAATATGGAATTCATGGCGAACCTGGCGAGGGAGCGTGGCGCGTCAGATTCTGTTGTCGAAGAGATACGAAGCGCCAACACTGCTCGACATGTGTCAGAAATTGTCAACAAACGTGGGATTGCCGGGTATTTCAACTTGGTATGCCAACGAGTTCACGAGCAAATGATCACGCACGCAGGTAAAAGTTTGGAAGTTGAAGTGATAATGTTCGAATTCGACGGCAGGGTAATAGGGCGCTATCCAACGAGTTAATGAGGTCTGGATTGGTTCTTAAGCATCTCGATTCTGGCACCGTGTTTTTTCTTGTATGAGGCCCTGCATTCAGTACAGCAAAAGAACCGTTCAAAGTTGGCAAATTTAAGAACCCTGGGCTTGTCGTGGACAGGGCCGCCACAAAAGTCGCACTTCAGTTTCACCTTGAGTCCTTCGACATGCAAATGAATGTGCTTTTTCTGCTGCTTTAATGATCGCAAGGAAGCGCCAAGATCCGGCCTGGTCCTTTTGTCTACTTTTGAGAGATCGATCACGGGTCTCACTGTCTTGATTAGACCGTAGTTTACGAGTCGTTCATACCTTGACTTTACGGTAGGAGTGCTGACTTTAATCTCTCGAGAAATCGAGCGAAAAGACTTGCGGCCATCCTCCATTAACGACTTCAAGACGGCAATATCTACCTCGTCGAGCTGAACCGGCAACACATATCATTAGATTCATTATCGTTTTAAACTTACTTCCTACAAAGCTAGATTCTAATAGCTACAATTCGAGGATCTGTCGCACGTGCTTCTTCCAAAGGCACCAAACCGCTGGACCGCATTGATAGTGCTAATTCCAATTGCACTTTCTGCCTATACGCATCTCTGGAACGCGGGCGGCTTTCCTGACATTTTCTACG
>Ga0070698_100000909_pt1 | contig 32385 bp, 37 predicted proteins | sample KBSK1502metaG_FD_65477 | JGI IMG/M metagenome (GOLD analysis project Ga0070698, IMG submission 65477) | Corn, switchgrass and miscanthus rhizosphere microbial communities from Kellogg Biological Station, Michigan, USA - KBS K1-50-2 metaG | ecosystem: Host-associated > Plants > Roots >... | reverse complement strand
AAGCAGGCGACCGCCCGCACCGCTGGTGGCGACCACGGCGACTGCCACAGCGCGAAGCCGGCGAGCAGAGACACGGCGAGGTAGGCGAGGCGCATTGGCGTCAGGCCGTAAAGAACCTTGTCTTCCAGGTCGACGTCCAACGGAACCCGCGCGGGCATGGAGAGCAAACTAGGCCGCCTGCGCGCCCCGTGGAACCCAGCGTGTTAACTCCCCGAGAACCTTAGAATCGACTCTCGGCGTTCAACACGCTCGCGTAGCTCAACTGGCAGAGCAGGGGACTCTTAATCCCAAGGTTCAGGGTTCGATTCCCTGCGCGAGCACCAACATTTTGTGATTGACGTAAGCCCCCGATCTACATGTTGTGGTCAGCCTGCCGCGACGCGTCACGTTCGCGGCATTTGACAGCTTCGTTGACAGCTTGGCGGTGGAACGGGGTCGCCCTGCGCTCTGAAAATGACCTTGACCGGTCTCGCCGACAGGCCGAAATCCGCGATGTGTGGTTCTGTTAGAGCTCGTGGCGGCCTCAGTCGTCTGGGATAGAAGCGAGCCGTGGAACAAAGATGTCCGCGGAGATCAAGTGCTGCCGCTTATTAATCTCGACGCCCCAGTCATTCGAGTCCAGGCTGGGCCGGGGACGGGCAAGACGTTCGGGATGGGCCGGCGCGTGTTGCGCATCTTGCACCCGAACGGACTCAACTGCCCTCCAAGTGAGGTCCTGGTCTGCTCCTTCAACCGAACTATCGCAAAGGATCTTGAAAACAAGATCAAAGGTGAGCTAGCGGACCACGCTCTCGGTCTACCAACCGTTCGCACTGTCCATAGCTTGGCTGTTGAGTTTGCCGCCACCTCCCCTCGCTTCTTACTACCGCACGAGATTGAGTCAATGATGTACGACGTCCTGTCGAAGAACCCGGGCTTGAGAGCGGACTATCCGCGACTCTCAAAAGCGCTGCGCGGCCTTCGAGAGCACGAGGCCGGGCTGAAGAGCCACAACGCACTCATCACAGCGGCTAGGAGCTGGATGGTGATGCACCGTGCTTACTTGGTCGGCGATACGCCGCGGGACCTAGAGCGGCGCTTGAGCCAGGGCGACGAACCAAAACAACGTTATCGGCACGTCATCGTTGATGAGTTCCAGGACTTGACGGAAATGGAGGCCAAGCTGGTGCTACGTCTACGTACCGCGGACGCCTCATTTGTAGCCCTGGGAGATCGGAAGCAGTCCATTTACGCGTTTCGAGGTAATGCTGACAAAGGGTTGGCTGCTCTGCCTGATCTCGTCAAGCCACAGACAGTGGTCGACCTAACCATGGACGAGTGCCAGCGCTGTTCAAAGGTGATTGTTGATCTGGGCAACGCGCTCATGGCCCTGGAGCAGGAGCCCCTGCTGTCCATTCGAGCTGAACCAGCAGTGCTTCAAGTCCTGCATTTCAAGTCCCCTCAGGCAGAGGCATTTGGAATGGCTCAGCAAATTGTTGATGCGTATAGGAAGCATCCCGACGACGAGCACTTGGTAATGGTCACCAGGCGCAATTGGGGTTACGACCTGCGCAACCGGATACGAAAACTCGACCCCAAGGTCACTGCACAGACCGTATTCGCGGAAGACATCCTGGAGACCTGGCCAGTGCGCGAGGCGTTCATCTTCCTGTCGATCCTGGGCGATCCCGGCGATGCGCCGGCGCTGCGCGCCTGGGTTGGCTATCGAACAGTCGCGGATGGCAAGGACTTCAAAGCAACGAGACGCAACTCGGAAGCTTATGTTCGTATGGTCGAGGATGGTGGCGTTCTCGACGTGAAGCGGGCCATCGAGATTGCTGATGCAGCACTCAAGGAACTTCGCGGGGCGGGCAAAAGCGGCCTTCACGCACGCCTGAACCGACTGAAGACGCTATGGGAGCAGCAGGATCAGAAGCCAATCGCTGAGGAGATCGTCAAGTCCGTGCTTGACCCAGACCGATGGGTTACCTATGGAAAGGAGGCTGGCCAGCTAGCGATAGACGACTTGGACAGGCTGCGTATCGAAGCCTTGGCAATCCTGGCTGAAGGCGCGGGCCTCAGTTTGTCGGGTTTGACAAAGGTTCTTCGCAATCGGATTGCCACGCGCGAACCTCTTGGCGAAGGTCAAGCGCCCAAGATCAAAATCGTGACGCTTTGGGGCGGCAAGGGCCTTACTGCAGACTTTGTCTACCTGTGTGGTCTGGTCGACCAGGCACTTCCGGGTCTGTACGACGCGGATTCGACAGGACTGGACGAAGGTGAGTGGCTCGACGAGCAGCGCCGCCTGCTCTATGTCTCCCTTACGCGTGCGAAGAAAGCACTGGTAATCTCGCGGCCCAAGTCGGCCACAGTCGGCGAACTCAAGGCCTTAGGCATGGCGATTCCGCCCGGGAAATATGCGCGTCGCACTCTCCGGCTGACAAGGTTCCTCAGCGACATCGATCCGAATGTGTTCCCGGAGGCGGTCGATGGCTCGGGATGGAGCGGCCTGTCGTAGGCATGCGGCAGGAGGACATCTATGCGTGAGCTTCAAGGAAGCGCCGGAAAAAGCCATCGCGGAGTGCGACGCTGAAACCGTCGCCGACCGCCTCTGACGTGACTCCCGGCGAGACGGCCATTGCCTCACGCACTCGTTTCGTGATGGCGTCCGCTGCTTCAACGCTGACATCCACGACAAGCATTCGTCTCAAGCGTGTCTTGCGCTGGCGCTCGACCGTCATGCGCCAGAGATCGTGAAAATGCTGCTCCTGTCCACGCCAGCCGACTAGAACCAGATCGGTGACCTCTGGTATGACTTGAGCGAGATAGTCAATGTGCTGCTTTGGACATGCGAAGTCATCCCCGCGCTTGGTGGCCATTGGGATTGCGATCGCCGGTCGGAGCGGTCCCCATGCACCGTCGAGTTGTTCGCCATCCATCGCGTAGCGGCCGGACGAATGAATGATCGTCGACAGATCGATTAGCTGGTTCGCATAGTCGTCGCCGCCGCCGGTCGGCCGAGGTGTGTCTGCGGAGAACGTGAGTTCCTCGTGCCAGTCCGTCGACCCGTGGAGTTTGAAAACGAAATGACTGGCACCATGCCCGTAATCAGAAACTCGCGTCAGCCTAAGTTCAGGTACGACGCTGCGGCACGCGAGATCTAGGAGCCGGTCGTAGTTGAACGTCACCAAAGCGACTTCCTCACCACGCTCTTCACGCCACTCTTCGATCTCTTGTAGGAAGTGGGTGTAGCTGGTGACATGGTCCCGCAGCCCACCGAGCCAAGCTCTTTCTTGAGCCTTAATCAGCGACTGGATGTAGTAACGGATCGCATCCAGTTCCCGGAGCATGAAAGTCTTCCGTTGAGCTTCAATTCGGATGCGCTCTAGTTCAGGTTCGATCTCAGGGGCCGCCACGCGCAACCGTCTCATCAGCCCTTGGCAGGCCGGAAACCGTGCGGCGAACTCGCCGTAACCCGCCCAGAAGAGGTCGCCCGCCAGCGGCATACGCATGACTCCGCGACTGCCATCTGCAGTGGCCGTACTGGGAATCTCGGGATCCGAATCGTGAGACGCACCCGCCCCGAAGATGACCATCAACAAGAGTTGGCTGCCTCCTAGCTCATTGCTATTCTCAGGCAGCGGACTGACGCGGGTACTGCGACTATGGCAAAGATGATTACGGCGCATGGACTGGACCTCAGTGGTTACGGCGATCGCCGCCCTGTACGTCCTTGCGGCGGCTATCTTCAAGACGGCCTTTGATCTTCCGACGTCGCTTCTGCTGGCTGCTGGTGCGCTCTTCACCTTCGGCGCTAAGGCCGAGCAGCTCGCTTCGGTCGCGTGGCCGTACTCCGTTGTGTACGGACTGACTTCATTTGGCGGCATCGCATTGACAGCCTCTTCGTCACGGTCCTAGCAGCTGTCTTCCTCCGAGAGCGGTAGGGTCAACCGGCGTCGCCTAGCCCCGATTGACCGCCCTCTCTCATGGGCGGGGTCGCCGCCGGCGAGTCGGTCCGGCTTGATCGCGCCGGCCACGTGAATCGGAATCGCGTTTTGTAACCGGCGGGCCGCCAGCATCAAGTGCCAGCTCAGGTGATATGAGCTACGCCGAGTGTCGATGGGATTCTTGAGGCCGATTTGACAGCTTGAGGATTGAGCGCCTTAGTTTGCAGACTAATCGCCGCCCTAGCCAATCGCGTGCCGTTACGACTCCGGTGGTGTTTGATTCGACTCGTTTGGAGGAGCCTTAACGTTGCGCCACCACTCCTCCATGCCACCACCGATATCGGCAGCGCGCGCGATGAAGGCATAGACGAATTCAGGGTTGTCGTGGGCCATTGCGATCAGGGTCTTAAGAGCAAGATCCTGCATCTCGGGCTGACCAAAAAGATCGCGCAGAAGTGAGTCAAGACCGCGCTGAATTACTAGGTCGTTCACTTCTGTCGTTGGCGTGTTCTCGCCGAGCGTGGCCTCAGCCATCCGGCGGAAGTACGTCAATTGCCGAAAGAGTTCGGGCGCGACATCGACGTGCTTGCGTTTCGGACCCGCCACGGGATCACATGATAGAAGGCAGAGTTTTCGGCCTAGTCTGGTGGGAAGATTTCAGGTGTGAAGCGATGGGACGACCTCCAGATCCTGAAGCTCATCGACGAGCTGGAAGGATCGGAACCAGCGGCTTTGGCGAGCGGCTTCAGCCTTATGCGACGCGCCCGGCCAGGTGCGGAGCTCGATCACCAACGCGACCCTGCCCCGTTCGCCCACGAGCTCCTCCTCGCCAGAGAAGCCGGCCTCTTGACCTTCGACGACAGGGTATATGGCCAGCGTCCTGCCGATCCGCAGACCGAAGCATGGATGTGGCTCCAGCAGGTCCGCGAGGTTACCCTCACCATCCCAGGCCGGGATCGCGCCCGAGGTCGGGAGGTGGTGACTCCACTACCAGACCCGGATCAGGACGACGGCAGGATGATTACCGGGCTCACGCTCGAAGAGATCGCATTCTCGATTGGAGACACGTTCACGCCGTCTCAGCTCCCGACTTTCTTGGTTGACTCCGGCTTGCCGCCGGAAGTCGTGCCGGCTGAGGTTTCCGGGGACAAATCGAACTACGTGATGTCGATCTTGGTGAGCCTCCACGATGGCGGGTCAGCCGCCCGCCGCTCGCTGCGTCAGTTCATTGGTGCATGGCTGAGCGATCGGCTTCACGCCTCTCCCACGGACAAGCAACGCCGGCAGATCGTTGACCACTTGGGCCGGCAGGGATGGCATGTCAGGGACGGAGTTCTCGCAATCGGTGAGCGGACATCCGTCGGTGCCTCGTCGCTGGGTCCACTGGATCGGGATGCTCGCATCGCGAGCCTGCACGCCACCATCAGGCAGGTCGCAGAGCACTACCTCGACCGCGGCGCTCCTGAAGTCGCGATCTTCGAAGCCTTCAAAGCGATCAACAACCGCGTAAAGGAGATGACCGGACTCAACACCGATGGCCAGGACTTGATGGCAAAGGCCATCGGAGACGCGAACCCACTGATCCAGCTCGGCGACCTAGATAAGGAGAGCGGGCGCAATGTCCAAGCAGGTTTTCGCTTTATCTTCATGGGTGTTGTCCGGGGCATACGCAACCCGGATGCTCACGAACAGTTTCGGCCGCTCAACGACGAGGAAGCTTTCGAGGAGCTCGCACTAGCCAGCATGTTGATGAGGCGCCTGGACGCGGCGATCGTTAGGGACAATCACTAATCCCCGTCTTTCACGTCGCTAGGCGCGCCTGCTGTACGTGGGCCAAGGCGTCGCAAGCTCACGGCATGATCGGTCGCACCCTTAGCGACCGGCTTTGCTATTGGGATTCGCTCGCTTCGAGCTGGTCGAGGATCGTGCGCGCTGACTTGCTAATGCGCTGCGCAGATGCGCTGATCGCGTTGTCGGCGGCGCTGCAACAGCCGGCCCAGGTCGCGATGTAGCCGAAACTGTACGCAGAGCTGTCTAGGCCAAGGTCGTCACACACGACGAACGCAACGCTCTCCGCCTCCAGCTCAGCCACCGCCCTTGTTAGACCGGTGCAGTCGGCTTCGCTGTGGAGGGTCGCGTGCGCCAGCTCATGAGCCAGCGTCTTGACCGATTGTGCAGGCTCGAGGCCTTCGCGAACTCGGATGCGCTTCAGCTCGAAGGTACAGTCACCGTTGCGCTCGCCGGGGAGCTCGGAGACCTCCACGGAGTATCCGAGAGTGGCAGCAACCTTCACGAGCCCAGCAAACCTTGAGCCGGCGTCGTCGCCGATCAGCCGGCTGACGACCTCGGGCAGGGCTTCCCCGTCGGTCTGTGTGATATCGAAGACCCGGGCCAAGCGAAACGCCGTGGGGTGTCCGACGAGAACGCTCTCGGTCCCGTCCTCGTCCTCGTCTTCGACGCGGACTCGGCGGACGATCGGAGCGAGGATTGCGATGCCGTGCTCGCCCTTGCGGACCTGGCGGCCAACTGACTTCCACGTGTGGTAGCCGGCCACTCGGGTTGCGCCCGGACGCTGCATCAAGATGAGCAATGCGTTACACCAGGAGTAGTGGTGAAAGCGGCGCTGGACTCGTAGCCACCGGGCCCACTGATCCGTCGACGTAAGCGTGGCGACGCCCTCACGGAGCTGGTCGATAACGTCTGCCGTTGCTTTCCTGGTCTCCATCGAGAACCTCCTTGAGCGTTGGTGCGATGCATCCCGAGGAGGCGAAGACGGAGCGCGCGGAAAGGCCGAGCGAAGCGAGCCCGGCTTGAGCCTTGTAGTGATAGAGCGAGGGATTTGCCAGGGTGCACAAGAGCACCCCGCAGGAGGATTAAGAGGAACCAGGACGCCCGACAGAAACGTGGAGCGCAGCTACGCGCGCCGCTCACGTCAGATCGCGGGGACATGTCAGCTGGATACCAAGCCGTGCGACTACCAGGCGATCCGCTAGACCTTCGACTGTTCGTCTGGATGGAGCTTGGAGTGGATAGCAGTCGCGTATTGCAGTCCGTCGATCGTCGAGATTTTCCACGCGCACCTGCAGACTCGGCAGAAGGCCCATCCGCCCGGACTGCGGTCAGCCTCCGTAAGCGACCCAGTGCAGTCTTTGCAGGCGCAGCACCGGCTTGTCAGCTGGGTGAGGGCGAGTGCGTTGTCGAACACCTGTTCGAGGCATGCTAGCCTTCTGTACAGCGGTGAGCAAGCTCCTGTCCTGGCAGCCGATCAACTTCGACCGTTGGAACGCTTTGGCCTGGGTTATCGATGAACTGGACCGTGGGGCCGCCAATAACCTCGCCAGCACGCTGCCCAAACTGCGGTTCGCTTGGCTCCGTCTGCGGGAAGACCTGGATCGACTCTTGGTGCCTGCCGGGCGACCTGGCACCCACGCGCATGCTCACTATCATTCGCCGGTTGACCCCGCGGAACGAGCCGATGCCATAACTGCTTGCGTCGTCGACTACGAGACAGCGCTTTTATTCCTCGACACGACGCTCGATGCCACAGCTCGCGGCGTGGGCACCGCGTCGTCTCTCGGCTTCTCAGGCTGGAGCGGTCTAGTCAAGGCTGCGGAGCAGGGGAAGGTGCTTACCGCAACGGTCGCGGAGGATGTCCTCTACCTGCAGCGCACCGCCTTATACGCGCGGAACAAGGGCATCGTCCACCCTCAAGAGCACATCGTCGAACTGACCCACGACAACGTCGGCAATGTCATTTTCTGGCGTCTTGCCGTCAATCCGGACTTGAGTCGGATGGCAGAGCTCGACGACCTCCTTCACGACGTGCGACCCGACATTCCTGGAACCGTGCGAACGCACCCGCATCTCGCGTTGACGTGGATCGGATCCGTGGCGGGCCGCCTGACTGAAAGTCAGCGCCGGCTGTTCGAAGACCTGCGACGAGCGCTGGGATACTGGCTTCCGGGTCCATACGAGGTGGCGCCGACGATCGACCGAGTAGTGGAGGCGATGATCGGTCTCATCCCGATGCGCAAACGGGGGTCGATTGCCCTCCGGCCACAGCGACCTAATGCCTCTGGTTCGGCCGGCCCGGAGGTAGAGTCGGTCCCGCCAAGCGCCCCCCCGTCGGATTACGTCCAGAAAATCCAAGAGGCGATCCGGCAAGGCGAAGCTGGCAACTTTGATGGCGCCGAGGCGCTCATTCGTCCACTCGTTGAGGAGCATCCCGAGAACGCACTTGGTCACATGACCCTCGCCGAGACGCTGCAAAAGCGTGGCCAGTACAAGGAGGCTCTACTGCATTATCGGATCGGCGGTGCCATAGGCATCCCATATGAGGACGTCCGGTCGGGTCTGGCATTCTGCTCATACAACATCGCTGCCGCTGCCTACAGTCGCGGCGATCAAGTTGAAGCGGTCACACACTACCGCGAAGCCATAAGGCTCGAGCCCTCAGATGCGGAAGCACACGGGCACCTTGCGCTAGCCCTCTCCCTCCGGGGCGATGATGGCGCGGCGCTGCTCGAAGCAGAACGGGCGCTCGAGCGCAACGCGCAGTTGGCCGAGGTGCGCCTCGATGTGGCTCTTGTCCTAACGCGTGTCAATGACCTCAGCGCCGCGCTGGACCATCTCCAGGCTGCGTGCGACCTGCGGCCCGAATGGGCTGAGCCACAGGCACAGCTCGCCGTCTGCCTCTATCGGTTGGGTCGGGAGGAGGAGGGCGACGAGGCATTGGCGTCAGCGCTGCTCCTCGACGCTTCCAATCGAGGGGCCATCGCAACGAAGGCCCAACGGATCGCGCTTCAGGCGGTTAAGTAGGCGCTGGTCGCAAGGTCGGGTTCGTGACACGAGTACCTGCGAGGCTACGCCCTGCGCCGAGTTCAACAAGCGGCCCCGCGCTAGCTGCGCGGCGGGCCAGAGACGCCCCGAAGCCGGTCGGCCTCCTCCATGAGCTGCCAGTAGTTGCTCCATGCAACGATTGCTCGGGCAACCGCCTGGCGTGCGTGTCGGCTGCGTCGGCGCGCGGCTGTGACCGCGTGGTGCTGTGCGTAGGCCCAGCGATCCCACGCTCGCTCGAGCGTCGCAAGGACGAGGGCGAACCACTCATCGGTTAGCCCGGTGTCTGGCACGGCCGGCAGGGTCAGGAGTTTCCAAGAGCCGCCGACGGGCATCGTCACAGTGAATGGCTGTCCGGGCGCGCGCTGGCCTTGTGACGACGACAGTGAAATGCGCGGGTTAGCAGCCATTAGTGGGTGCTGCACCGCGAGCACGAAATCGTGGGCGGCGGCGAGGTTCTTCAGCGTCCGATCTGAGGACTTGCCGATTACGGCCAGATAAAGCGTCTGGAGCCGGCTACGCAGCTGCGGCGAAAGGGCTTGCCGATCGCCGAGGCGAAGTTCCTCGATATCGTTGAGGAGCTCGTCACTGAGGGCGAGGTTCCGCCGGCGCGCGGCCTCCGGGCCGCTCGGATCGCCGAATGAAGGACTCGGTTGGAGGGACTCTCGAATGGGCTCGAACGAGCCATCGGACTGACGAAAGAACTGGGTTGCCATCGCTGCCTCTCCCGGTGTTGGTGGATTCGACGCACCGGGATCGGCGGGGCTGCAGGGGCAGCGGAAAGCCCTTTACCGAAGGCAGGCGAAGCCTGGGGCTTGTAGCGCAGACCCTCAGCTCTGCCAAGGTGCACAGGCGAATCCACAGCCGGGAGAGATGGCTGCGGGCCTCAGGATCGCGGATGTCCGGTGGCGCGAGCGGGTCGAGGGATCCCGACAGGCCAATTACACGATGGCGATGCAACCGGGCATCGGCCAATACGGGCGGATCAGACGATGACAGGCTCTGGCCGATCCTCGAGGAAGTGTTGGAGCCGAAGTCGAATCGACGGCTGGATGTTCAGGCTCGCGAGCTGCTCTTTCGAGAAGAACCCTATATCGCTCGATTCGTCGCCGCGGCGCAACTCACCGCGCACCACGCGGCAAGCGAAGCAGATGGAGAACTGTTGGCGCACCTCGCCGTTCGAGTAGGCGATCACGTGACGCGGATCGCTGTAAATGCCGACGACGCGTGTCAGTTCGACCTCGAGCCCAGTCTCCTCGCGGATCTCGCGAGCGATGGTTTGGGCTATCGATTCGCCGAGCTCCATCGCGCCGCCAGGAAGGGACCAGTAGTCGTTATCCTTCCGTCGCTGAAGAAGGAGTTCGCCGCCGTCGTTGACGACGACGGCAGAGGCGGCGGGCACTATCGTGTTCGGTTTGGGTGCCTTCGGATCGTCGAAGTACTCTCGGCGGGTCACGGTTGAACAGCTCCGTTCTGAGGCCACATGGCCGGCTTCGACAACGTCCATACGGCCTCGAAGCTCTGAAGGTAAGTGTCGAACAGACCGCCTTTCAGGCGCCGACGGAGGTGCAGCACGGGAGCGCTGTATGCATTGGTGCCGTAGACATGCGCGTTCACAAGCATCGCGTCGTCAAACCTGTAAATGGAGTTGTACAGGGTTGTGCCGTGGACACGGATGTTTACTCCGGGGTCCTCCGCGAGCGGCTTGTAGTGCAGCAGGGCAACCTTGGATCGCGACACGATGCCTTCTCCGAACTGCTCTTCGTCGCCCCTCTCCAGGATCTTCGGGCTCGTTGGGTCTCCGAGCAGGATGCGGATATTGCATCCGCCCGTCGCCTTCTCCTTGAGCAGGTGCACAAGTGAGATGTGCTGCTCGGGGAGAAAGAGGGCGGCATACGCAAGCAAGTCGATCTCGTGTTCTGCGGAACTGAACAGATCCCACCAGACCGTCGGGTCAACTTCGGAACGATGCGCGTACACGAGCACGAGTTCGACCTCGTCTGCAGTTGCGTCGGGCCAGAGGTAAGCCTCCGAACGCTTGAGCAGCGAGGCGACGGCCCAGCGATGTCTGGCGCGAGGCTCGCGGCCGGCCAGCCAGCGCTCGACGGTCTTCGTGTCGACGTTCGCAGCGGTTGCGACTACGTCCAGGTCGACCCGCGCAGAAGCAATAGCTCGGCGTAGCCGTTCGTTCGACACCATGGTCACTATGCGTCTCTAGGCCGGATGAAGCTTCATCGGCGGCTCAGGAAAACCTCAAGAAACGCTGAGGTTGGTGTGAGGACGTTTTGGGACGTTGCAAACGTCCCGAAACGCGGTTGAAACGTCCCTTTGGTGAATGTGTCATTGACGCACTAGCCCATCGCTGGCCATGGAAAGACTCCAGATCGGCCAGCCAACACAAGGAGGTGCGCGTATGAGTAGGACGACCAAGGATATGCCGCCGGAGCTAGGGCTTCGCCGGAAGATCGACGAAGGGCGCCGTCGGATCCGGCTGCGGGTGCGGCGATGGCGCCGCCAGCTCCTCACCGTGGAGCTCGCACGCCTGGAGCGGCTGAGATGAACCGGGTGGAGTTGCTCGGCCATATCGTCAGCGCGGTCAGCCTCAGGAAGGTGGCGGACGACAAGTCAAAGGCCGACTTCCTGGTGTCCATCAGCCGCCCGGAGTCGCAGCAGGGGCGCGACATCGTGAGGGTCGTCGCCTGGAACTCGTTGGCGGATGACGCTGCGACGAAACTCGCCAAAGGATCGCGCGTCAAGATCGAAGGCCGCCTGAACGGCTACTTCTACCCACGGAACGCTCCGAAGGGAACGAAGGTGGAGCTCAGGAGCGAGGTCGTCGCCAACTTCCTGCAGGAGATGGCTGCAACGCCCGAAGCGAACACCCAGGTCGGGACGTTGCCGGAACCGAGCAACCCAGAGCCTGCGCCGGCGCAGGGCAAGTCGAAGAGGTCATGGCTCACAAGCGGCGAGTCGAGGTAGAAGCCATCCTCGCACTGGCTGTAGCCAGCGCCGCTCTAATTCGGGCCAGGGGGGCGGATTCGCCCCTCTGGCCTTCGTCATGGCGCGAGGTTGTCGTGCTGTCAGCGGTACCGCTCGCAGCCACCCTTGTGGTTGGGGTTCGGTTGGTAAGGCGATGGTCGTTTGCGGGTCGTGCCACCCGCGCGCTTATCGAGATCGGACTCTCGACTGCGGGTCGCCAACCGCGTCTTGCGCGAGCTCGCCGCAGCGGCAAGACCTGGGATCTGGCGTGGCGTATGCCAGCAGGCGTGAGCGTGTCAACGTTGTTGCGCCGGCGTGAGGAGATCGAGGAAGCCCTCGACGTGTCGGCGGAGTTCTGGTACGAACGCGGGCTCGTCCACATGCGGGCAGCTGCGGGTCAGCTCCCGGATAGGGTGGCGTTCTCGGAGTTTTACTCTCGGCCGCGCCCGAAGCCGGCAGGCCGATTGCCGATTGGGATAGGCGTCACGCGCCATGGACCGTTGTGGTCGGACCTGGCAGATCTCCCGCACCTCTTAGTCGGAGGCCAGACGAACAGCGGCAAGAGTGCATTCATACGTCAGCTCGTGACGTGGGCGGTGCTGACGCACACTCCCGAAGACTTGCGCCTCGGGCTGATCGACCTGAAGGGCGGGCTCGAGTTCAACGTCTTCGAGCGCCTGCCGCACATGCTCCACCCAGTCGCCCGCGACCTACACGGTTGCCTTGCGTTGATGGAGGTGCTCCTCGCCGAGCTGGATCACAGGCAAGCTGCGCTTGCTCGCTCAGGTGCGGAGAGCATCCGACGTTGGAATTCCGCTGGTAATGGTCGGCATCTGCCATACGTCCTGGTCGTGGTCGACGAGATGGCGGAACTGAGTGCCGTTGAGTCGAGCAGTAGAGACGAGAAAGGGCGCCGACAGGCAGCCCTTGCTTCGGTGTCTCGGATATGCCGGCTCGGCCGGGCGACAGGTTTCCACGTGATCGTCTCGACCCAACGCCCAGACGCTGAGGCGGTGCCTGGCCAGATCAAAGCGAACATCCCGGCGACGGTCGCCTTCCGCGTTCGCTCTGCGATCAACAGCCGAATCCTGCTGGGCGAGGACAACACCGGAGCCGCCAGCCTACCTCCGCTGCCTGGTCGCGGAATCTGGCAGTTCGATACCGAGGCGAGGTTCCAGTCGATCTGGTTGGACAAGCCGGCGGCCGAAGCTGCACTCGCGCCACTCGTGGCTCAGGTGGCAGGCACGGAACGCGTAACACCGTGCCTTCCATTGCGTCCGCAGAAAGCGCCGTAGATGTCCATTGCAGTCCTCAGCGCCGGAATTGACACGTTGCACCTGTCAGCCCGTGGTCAAGTGAAGTCAAGCGTGCGAGAGGCGCTCGAAGCCGCCAAAGTTCGGGCGCAGGAGTCCGAAGAGCCGTTCCCCTTTGAGTTCCCGGTTACGAGCCAGGCGTTCCTCATCAAGCCGTTCGGCCTTCGTGGTTACACGTACTGGCTCACGTCGCCCGACTTCGAGCTGGTCTTAGGCAAGGGAGAGCGTTTTCCCGCAGCCCTGATTCAGTTTCATTCCGCGTACCTGCACGCGTGCGGGCCGGCGATGGCCTGGGACCTTGTGGAGCTACTGCTGAGACACGACCTCTTTTCGACGCGGCCCGAGGTGGTCGTGTCGCGGGTCGACCTTTACGTCGACTTCCAGGGCTGGATCCCTGTCGTCGAAGACCTGCATCGGTTCGTTTGTCAGGGCCGGCAGCGACGCGTTTTTGAGGAGGTGTTCGTGACCGGGCGGCGGCTAACGGGTTTCATGTTTGGAAAGGGAGGACTGGCCGCCCGTATCTACGACAAGACGGAAGAATGCCGGAAGAAGGGCAATGGCTGGTTGCGCGATGTCTGGCACGGTGGCGATCCCAGCCTCCCTGTGTGGCGCCTCGAGTTTCAGTTTCGGCGGCTGGTGCTGAGCGAGTTTCACCTTCAGGGGATCGAGGAAGTCGCTCAGAGCATTCAAGACCTCTGGGCGTACGGCACGTATCGCTGGCTTTCCCTTCGCAGGGCGACGCGCGATAGGCAGGCGGGGCACTGGCCCGAGGATCCAGCCTGGAGTCAGCTAAGGGCAGTGACACTGGCCCCCGCAAGCACCGGCATCGTTCGCCAGCGAATAGAGGAAGCGTCTGAGGAGATGCTGGTGCGCGGGTTCATGGGATATGCCACCAGCCTTGCAGCGCTACGACAGCGGACTGACCTAGGCGACACCCTCGCAGATGCTGAGCCTTTGGTTCGGAGCTATCTCGCCAATCGGGACCGCGACTTCGTTGGCGAGGTGCGTCGGAAGGCGGCGCGGTTGATGAACGTCACGGCGGCGCTGTCCGACCCAACAGCTAGCGAACCGCCGTGGCGGATACGGGACGTTGTTCGATCGTGACCCCGCTCAGTCGAGATCGAGTTCGAATTAACAGGCCCGGTTGATCCAGATGGAACGCGTCCTTATAACTCCGGCCGAGGCAGCCGAGATGTTGGGAATCAGTCGCGCAACCTTCTATCGCGTTCTTCGCCGGGGCGACTTTCCTGTTGTGCGCGTCGGGCACAGTCCCCGCATTCCCGTGAGTGCTTTGCGCCTCTGGATCGACTCGCAACTACGTGAGCTGGACATGCCGGGCGAGGCCAAGGTGGGATGAGACGCAGGGCAAAGGGGGAGGGTTCGATCTTCCGGCGCAAAGACGGCCGGTGGGTCGGCCAGGTGCAGAACGATCTCGGTGAGCGTTCCTTCGTCTACGCGCAAACACAGCGGGAGGTGCATCAGCGGTTGACCGCGATGAAACGCGAGTTGCAGCAAGGCATGCCGCCAATCACCGGAAGCGTGACCCTGGCCGTCTATCTCGACCACTGGTTGATCGAGTCGGCCAAGCCGACGGTACGGGAATCAACGTACGTCTCGTATCGGACGATCGTTCGCAACCACCTGGTTCCGAAGCTGGGGCGGGTGCCGCTTGCAAAGCTGACTCCTGAGATGGTCGAGCGCTTTCTGAACGAGCGATTAGCGACCGGACTCTCACCACGCCGAGTGCAGTACTTCCACGCCGTGCTTCGGCGAGCGCTGAATCGCGCGATTAAGGCGGGGTACGTAGCGCGCAATGTGGCTGCTCTTGTAGAGCCTCCGCGGGTCCCGCACCATGAGATCACACCGCTCAACCCGAGCCAGGCACGGACGTTGCTCGAGGCGGCCAAGGGCAACCGGCTTGAGGCGCTCTACTCTGTCGCTCTCGGGCTCGGTCTCCGATTGGGAGAGGCGCTTGGCCTCCGGTGGAATGACGTCGACTTCGAGTCGGGTCTAATGCACGTCCGCGTTGAACTTCAGCGAATCGAGGGGCAGGACCGTTTGGTCGAGCTGAAGACCCGCCGAAGCCACCGGACTCTAGCAATACCCCCATATGTAGTGAAACAGCTCCGGGACCACGCAGCCCGGCAGCGAGAGGAGTGCGTGCTTCTTGGCCCGGACTGGCACAAGAGTGACCTAGTCTTCACAAGCTCTAGCGGGCGGCCGCTTCACGGGACCAATGTGACACGCGCATTTCAGAGGTTGTTGAGGCGTGCAGGGCTGCCGAACCGTAGGTTCTACGACCTGAGGCATTCGTGCGCCACGTTACTGCTGGTTCAAGGTGTGCCGGCCCGCGTGGTCATGGAGATCCTCGGCCACTCGCAGATCGGACTGACGATGAACACCTATACGCACGTCATACCCGAGCTGGGCCGTGATGCGGCCGGCAGGATGCAGAAATTTCTCGTCGGCGCTCAGAACCTCAGCGTTTCTTGAGGTTTTCCTGAGGCTGACATGAGGCTTCGCGAGCCATGCCTGCGTAGCCTGCGAGCAATGACTTGGTGAGGCCCGTCACAGGAAAGGAGGTCAAGACCATCCGATGCGCAAAGGTTTGATTCGCACTCTTCCGTGGCTCGTGGCCGCGGTGGTTACGACGGCGCAACCAGTCTTGGCCACCGACGCGATCGATCAGACGCTCGGCAACATCACAGGTTGGGCTCAGGGTTTGCTGATTTCGCTTGGCGTCCTGGGCTTCGTCCTTGGTGGAGCGTTCTTCATCTTCGACCACACGATTGGTGGCCAGGAGCGGGGGAAGCAATTCATGGTCGGCTCGGTCGGAGGCGTGGTGCTCGGTCTTTTAGCCGGACCAGTCGTCCGGCTGTTTGCTGGCTTTGTGGCTCACTGATGTCATCGACCAGGCGGGTCGGTGTTGGTGTCGTCGTGATCGCTATAGCGCTATGCATTGGGGCGATGGCGGCGTCGGCCGCAGGTCCAGGCCCGACGCCCGTCACCAACTCGGCGTCGTCTCGGGCAGGTAGCGGCCTGCTACCCGACTTCAATCCCACGAAGGCGATCTACCAAGCTGTGGGCGGGCTCTTCTACAGCATTGACTCGCTCTTCAGCGACGAGATGAGCCAGATCTGGAACCCGTTGGTGGCCGGGACCGACAACCTTGACGGAAGCGAGAACGCTGGCGTGCTGGTCGACAACACGAAGCTCAAGCAGATGTGGGAGATCTCCCTTGGGATCGCTAGCGGATCTTTGCTGGTGCTCCTCTTCACGGTGATGGCGATGCTCTGGATGGTGGGTGAGTTCGTGGGTGCGGGTCACGAACTGGGACGCCTGCTGGTGAACTTCATAGCCTTCTTCGTGCTCATGGGCGCCTCCTACTTCCTGATCACGCAGCTAGTCAATGTCGACAACGCTCTGGTGGGTGCGGTCAACACAAACGTGGCGATCGAACTGCGGTCACTGAAGGCCTACCAGCTCATCAACCTGCAGGATCCGACGGTCCTCGACGACATGAAGGTGCTGACAAAGGCCTTGGTCGATGCCCTGTTGATGGTATTCGTGGTCATCGAGCTGCTGATCTTGTTCGTCGTCTACTTCATCAGGATCGTTGCGCTCTGGATTCTCGTCGTCATGGCGCCTTTCGTTCTCGCGCTCGGCGTTCTGCCCGCGGCACGGGGACTGGTCGTCTACTGGTTCCGGATGCTGTGCGGTGTCATCTTCCTGAAGTTCGTCAACGTTCTCGTCTTCATGACGTTCGTGTTCATCGGCGCGGCGTCAGACGTGGCGGTGATGAACGTCTTGCTCGTGTTCACGATGCTCCTCTTCATGATCCTGATTCCGAGCGCAGTAATCAGGGCGCTGGGCGAACCGAGCGGCGCGATCAGCTCCGCGCGGCGGATCGGGCATCAGATGGCAGTTTCGCGGCCCGTTCAGATCGCGCGGAATCGCATCGCCGCAAGGAAGGCCGCTTGAGTCTGCTCATGTTTCCGCTTCGTCTCGTTGGCGCTCTTGTCGCGTGGGCGATGGGTTCGGCACTCGTGATTGTGATCGAGGCGGCTGTCACCCACGGCCATGCTCCTGCGGCTTTGGTCTTTGGGACTGCCATCTTGGCTCTTTGTGTGGGAGCTGTTGCTGGGACCGTTGTCTGGCAGGCGAGCAGGTTGCATCCATTCCAAGCAGTTGTCGTCCTGGCAGCCTTGGTGGTGGCGTTCGGATTGGCGGCCGTGCTCGGCGGCGCCGCCGCCAGGGGCTGATCAGTGGAGACATATCGCATCACGTCAGACATCGAGCGCATCGAGACGTCTGTAACTGTGGCGGGGCGACGCGTTGGCGTCCGCGCCGCCTTGGTTCTTCTTGTCGGCCTTCTCCTCTCGGCTGGCCTCGTCGGCATGCTGGCTCCGGCCGTCGGCTCTCCGACTCTGTTCGTTCCGATCGGGCTCATACCGCTGTATCTCGCGGCTTTGATCGCGTTCGTGCGTCCGGGCGATGGGCGGCCGATCGAATCGCAGTTTCTGGACCGACTGCGCTTCACACGGGCCACGAGGCTCGTGGCCAATCTGGGGCCAGCGCGGTTGGAATGCTGCTCAAGAGTTCTCGACCTGACCAAGGAGGTGTTTCGCGTGAAGGACGTCCGGACCGGCCATGAGGTGAAAGCCGACCTCAGCGAGCCCGATATGCCATTCACTGTCCGCGGCCGCTCAGATCTGCGCTTGTTGATCGACGACCTGCGGATCACGGTGCGTCGTGAGGAGGGCAGCGATGAGATCACCGTTACCGTTCGCCAGGCGTAGCCGACATCGGGAACCAAGCGACGACGTCAGGGCGCATCTGCTGGTGGAGTCCATCGAGGAGGGTGTTCTGCATTTGCGGGGCGGGGGACCACGGATCGTTTTGGAGGCGAACGGAGTCAACTTCGACCTCAAGTCGGAGTCAGAGCAGCGGGCACTCCTCGATGTCATGGCCGAGCTGCTCACCTACTTGCCCGGCCCGCTGCAGATCCTCGTTCGGAGCCGCGTGTACGAACCGGACGAGTACTTCGAAACGCTCGATCGCTGGCGGCACGCGTGGGAGGCGAAGCTCGACCTGCGGGAGCAGCGGCTCGATGAGTACCGCGCCAAGATCAGGTGGCTTATTCAGGACAAGCGGATCAAGGACCGGCGGTTCTACTTGGTCGTGCCGTTCAATCGGTCGGCGGTTCTGTCGCTCACGCACAGGCCATCGCGAGATGAAGTAGCGGGCCAGCTGCTCCAGAAGGACCAGCAGGTCTCGCGCATCCTCGCGAGGGCTGGGGTTCGGACGCGTCGACTAGCGTCGGCGGAGATTGAAGAGCTTTTCTACTACTCGTACGACGCTTCGATGGCAAGGCTGCAGAAGATGCGATCGAAGTCGGCGCCGGTGCGGCGGGTCACAGTTCGAGCACTGGACATCGACGAGCTGGTCAGCCTGGATGTCCGCACGGCAGACGTCCGGGAGATGGTGAAGCCTTCCGTGATGCTGATCAACCAGGACCACATCGTTTGCCGCAACCGAGACGAGCTCTACCTCAGAACTATTTACGTGCAGGACTACCCGCACGACGTGGAGCGGAACTGGCTGCGTGACGTCCTGAATCTCGACTTCAACATCGATGTGTCCCTGCACATTCGACCTCTGGATGTGCAGCAATCGCGGCGTCGGCTCGATGCCAACGAGCGCGAGCTCGTGGGGACCCTAGGCGCGATCGCCGGCGACGCGCCAAGCGAGCGCGAGATCAGGGACAAGCTGGACGACATCGACTACGCGAAGGACGAATTCCGGAAGAAGAGCAAGTGGTTCCAGCTATCTCTCTACTTCATGCCCTATGCCCAATCTCTGCATGAATTGGAGCAGGCCACCAGGGCCATTGAGGATCAACTTGCTGGGTTGTTCTTCAGGTCGCAGCGCGCCATCTTCCGCCAGGAGCAAGGACTGCAGTCGATGTTGCCGCAGGCCACGGACCGATTAGGGCAGACGCGTGGCATTTCGACCAGACCGCTTGCCGCGGCGTTCCCGTTCAATGCCGCGGACCAAGTGGAGCCTGAAGGCTACCTGTTCGGAATCGTGGGAACGGAGAGCACGGCCAAGACGCTACTTGTCCTGAACCCGCGCACCTGGGACAACCCTCACTTATTGGTTCTGGGCTGGAGTGGAAACGGTAAGAGCCACAACGTCAAGGAGAAAGTCTTCGAGGAATGGGTAGCCGGCGCTCGGATTGCGGTGATAGATCCTCGTGGCGAATACGGCACGGTCGCCGAGCACTGTGCCGGCGAGGTCATTCCGGTGCACCTGGGGAGTCGCAAGACAATCAACCTTTGGGACCTTCCGCGCGAGCACGGTAGAAACCCCTTCACCTCGAAGGTCCCTCAGTTGATCAACTTCTGGAAGCTTGCTCTGGGCTATCTGCCAGAAGAGGAGCTGCAGCTCGTCGACGGTGCCATAACAGCCGCCTACCAGAGGGTTGGCATCAATCCCGCTGATCCCGCCACCTGGACGGAGCCAGCGCCGGTGACAGCCGATTTCCAGGCGGCGATCAGGGAACGCTACGGCTCAGACGAGCGCACCCGATTGGCGGCTCGGAGCCTGTTTGACAGGCTGGAGCGCTTCACGACTGGCTACCTCAGCCCGATGTTCAATCAGCGATCGAACGTCAACCTGGCCAACGACTTTGTCGTCTTTGACGTGCGCACTGTGCGGCTGGAGCAGGTCGAACTGCTTCCGCTTGTCTACTGGTTGATCCTCAATCATCTGCGGAGCTGGATGACCGTCGAGACCAAGCGTCGCGTGATCTGCATTGATGAGTTCTGGTCGCTGACCAAGCATGACGAGGGGATGGAGTTCGTCGAGGAGATGGCCCGGACCGCGCGCCATTCGAATACTCAGCTCGTGTTGGTCTCTCAAAGCGTCGCGGAATTGCTTTCGTCCCCTAGGGCAGTTGCAAGCCTCTCCAACATGGCCATGACGATTCTTCACAAGCAGCATCCAGATCACGTGGCTCGAGTTGTCCAGTCGTTTCATCTTTCGGAAGTTGAAGCGGCTTATCTGCAGGGAGCGCAACGTGGCCAGTGCCTAGTGATTACTGGCACCGGGGAGCATGTGGCCATGCAGACCGTTGGTTACGCGCCAGAGCATCACCTTTACTGCACGGAACCATTCAAATGCGGGATGTGCGCACAGCACCCGAGCTTCGACGTTTCCGCAGCGGCCGAGGCAGTGCAGTAGGTGGCTGCCCCCGTGCTGGCGGCCAGCGGGGCGGTTCTGAAACAGCTGGCATGGACCTTTGCACGGCGGCAGGGGTCCAAGCTGGTGCGGACTTTCTGGAGAGCGATCGCCGTCGGCGCTTTGATCCTGATCGTCGCGCCAGTCGGCCTGGTCGTGGTCGTTTTCTTGGCGCTGGCTGGTGCGTTCTCGAACGGGGTGGTTGTTACGGGATACGCGGGCACGGCGGTGGCGCTTGGATCTATTGGGTGCCCGGTTGTTGGGGCCGTTGTGACGCAGGGATTCGGCCCCACGTCAGCGCAGTTTGAACCGCCAGGATTCGGTTACCCGCACTTTCACACCGGGATCGATCTGGCCGCGCCGATGGGAACCCTGGTGCGCGCGGCCAACGATGGCTTCGTGGAGATTGCCGGCACACAGGTGGACGCCCTCGGTATCCCGACTGGCTTTGGGAACTACATAAAGGTCGCTATCGGCGGTTCGGACGAGGAGATCTACGGCCACCTTTCTGCGATTTTCGTTTCGCCTAACCAGGTGGTTATGGCAGGCCAGCCTATCGGTGCCGTCGGAAGCACGGGCAGCTCTACTGGTCCTCACCTTCATTTCGAGGTTCGGAACCATGGAGTACCCGTGGATCCCTGGCCTGGGCTGAAATGCTGAATCTACTCGGACGATCAGCCGCAGAACGCCTTAAGTCCGTCACGATCGTCCTCTTGACCGCCGTCCTCGTGAGCCTGATCTGGCAGATGTCAAATCAGGGCGCTGCGGCCGCGAGCGACCAAGCCGAGCGGGACGCCGCGGTCGCTGCAGCCTGGAGATTCGCCATAGCCCTGACTACCTATGACTTTGCTCATCCTGATGTTCAAGTCTCCCAGGTAGGCGCGGTCAGTTCTGTGAGCGTCCGGGATCGGGTTCGGATGGCGACTGCCGATCTCGTAGCGGCAAAGGCTTCGTCCGTGGGGGACCCCATATCGGCCATGGTAGTGAGCGAGATAAAGTCCACGGTCAACGTTGTCGTTCGGACGTCGCAGGTCGTGAGCGGAAGCTATGTGCGCACCGGGGTTGTATTCGTTGGCCTATTGAGCGTGACTGTGACCCTTTCGAACGGACGATCGGTGGTAACGGACTACCGGTGGATCGAGAGCTTAACGACCGAGCCTTGACTTTCCGGTCCAACTGAGGACGCAGAAGCGCGCTCCCGTCCTTTCCGTAGCTTGACAAGGTCTGTCCCTCCAGCCGCTTGCATACAGTGCGATTGCGTGGTTAATGTTGCCCTGCACCAATGCCAAGCAGCGGCGACATGACGTATTTTCAGGCAGCGATTTCCGTCCTCAAGAGTTCGCAGCGTCCGCTGACGACCAAGGAAATCACCGACGAGGCAATCAGGAAGGGCTTGATTCGGCCTTTAGGCAAGACTCCAGCAGCGACGATGGGAGCAGTCCTGTACGTGCATGCCCGGGACGCCAAGAATAACCCTATTCGCCGGCAATATAAGCGCGGGTCCGTCCGTGCCGTTCGCGACTCAGTCAGGTGGCTTTACACCGGCTAACCTAGCACCCCTTCTATCGTCAGCCAATCGGTGCATGGAGCGCACTCAGACCCGTCAATGATTGGGGCTAGACCGCCCCGGGGCAGACTGCAACCAGCGAAAGCTGGCCCATAACCGTTCAGCAGTCCGGTCCCCACCTTTCCGGCAGGCTTGACTGCTAGTCTCCACGCCGTGGAGGTTCGTTTCATCGGACAGCCGTTCAGTGCCTATCCGACCTCGCACCAAATCCTGACCGAGGCCATGGCGGTCGCCCAAGAGCTAACCGCAGTGGTTGCGTGGGCCAAACGCAGTGGCTTAAGCCGACTGCAGGGCGAGCTGACCGCTTTCCGCGCTGGGGGCGGTACGTCGCGGCTAGCTGTAGGTATCGACGAGGGAGGAGCAACCCGACAGGGGCTCGAGTTGGCTCTGCAATTGTTCGACCAGGTGTTCGTGTTCCATGACATTGCAGGGCGAACCTTTCACCCTAAGTTCTACCTCTTTGAGAACAACGAGACGGCGACCGTAATGCTCGGGTCTAGCAACATGACGGCTGGTGGTCTGTACTTCAACTACGAAGCGAATTTTGTCCTAGAACTGGACTTGGCTGAAGTATCGGATCGCGAATTGCGTGACCTGATGCGAGCCTACGTTCAAGGCCTCATCGATGACGCAGGCGCGTGCATACAACTCTCACCACTGATTCTCCAGCAGTTGATCGAGCAGAGGAAGTACCAGATCCAGGATGAAGACACGCGCAGGAAGTACCCCCCTGGTGGGCTCATCGATTCCGATAGCTCTATGGACGTTGGTTCTACTAGCCTCTTCACCACAGGCACAGCGCAAAAACATCCAATTCCCCCCGGCCTGCGTCACGGGGCAGGGCCACCGGTCGCGCCACCCGCACCCCCACCCGGGCCCCCACCACCGCCGGCACCTCCCGGACCGCCACCAGCTTTCCCGGATATTGAAATGCGTTGGTACAAGCGGATGAGCGCCTCAGACGCTCAACATCCACCAAACGCGAATAGTGCGCCGACGGGAAACCTAAAGCTCACGCAGGCACATCACCAGATCGACCACACGACGTACTTTCGTGATGAGTTTTTCGTGACGGGAGCATGGCAAAACGTGGGGGGTAACCGGGAGCGAGCTGAGATTCCGATTGACATCGTGGTCGAGGGGGGACCTCTCGGAGCGTATGACCTGGTCTTAGACCACGACCCTGGGCGCGTAGCAAATCAGGGTAACGTTCCTACCTGGCTGCATTGGGGTCACGACATCCTCAGGCTGCTTGAGGAGCGGAACTACACGGGTTGCTTTGTTGTGATCGATCGGCTCACAAACGGGCGCTTCCGCCTGGAGATCACGTCCGATCGGCCGGGGATTGTGGCTGGCTAGTTTCTATCAAGTCGTCGCCGCATGAGGAGCAGCCGCGCGTCCCGCAGGCGACCGATAAGTTGACGAGAGATTCCGTTCCCAGACGCTACCAGCAGAGAGTCGGTTTCATCTACGAGTCGCTCTTCTGACTCCGGGTCCCCAGATTGGCGGTTAAGCAGATCTAAAGCCTTAAGGTTCGACCCGAAAGCCTTTGGGATTGGAACCAGCAGCCTTCCGATCTCGCTCGGTACAAGCTCCAAGACGCCGCCCCCAAAGCTGCGACCCTCCAGCTCAGTGCTTAGCAAGGTCAAGGAGTTGTGGAATGCGGCAGCAAGATCGATCGTTCGGATGCCATTTTGGTGCAGGAGGTCTCCTCGGTAGATTGTGTCAGTGGTTACAACCTCCGCCGCATTGATAAGCACGCGATGGTAACGGTGTGACCTTTTTGACATCATCAAGGTGCCCGGCCGGACGTGTGGCACTCGATACCAGGGATCGCGAATCCGGCATTTATATCGATCCGGAATTCCGTACGATACGCCGAGCTCGAGGTACTCACGTGCGCCGCCAAAGCTTTCCGGGTTCGGGAGCTCTTGAGCGAAGTGCAACAGTAACGCCCTTGCTCCAGCAGCCTTGGTCAACTCGTGATCAGTGGACCGATACACGAGGCCGTGAGCGTGGCGGGTTCGGGGTAGGAGCGGCCGAGTCCACCGATCGAGGTCAAACTTCCCGGCAGTAGCGATGTCGATTGAGAAGTACTCGTTCGCGCCAGTTACAGCCGCTACCTCGAACCTAGCAGTCTTGCCGAGGGCCGTAACAACTGGGAGGCTCTCTGCCTCGCGGAGGGCTGCCAAGTAGTCCGGAGGTAGCAGATAACGAGTCCAGTTATCACCGGAGACCGGCGCAGAGTACGACCACTCTCTCGCGCGCCCTGTGGATCCGTGGTCGCAAATCTTGAAGATGGCAGGTGATGAGCGAGGCATTTCGCGACGTCGGCCACTCACGATAAGAACTTCTTGTAGAACGTATGGAAAGGAGCCGGGCGGAAACAGATCCAGAAGAAGTTCGTTCGCATTCGCAGCAAGCCATAGCCTTACCGAGCCTGCTGACACGCCCGTGAGGCACTCGGTCGGCACAATGAGTGCAAAGGCGCCATTCGGCTTAAGCCTCGTGAGGGCTGAGAGAAGAACTGGTATCCACAGGTTAGAAACTCCTCGGAAGGGGAGTCCGAGCCGCTCACCCAAATCGACGATGTTCTGTTTATCTGCAGGGCTGATGAACTGGTAGCGCACGAACGGTGGGTTGCCTACAACGACGTCGAACTCTTTATCGGTCTTGCTGGCCCAATCGATCACGCTTCCGCTGATTACGTGACCTTGAAATTCGGCGCTGCGGAGAAGGTCTCGGACCTTTGTGGCTTCTGATGGAAGGAGTTCGATGGCAAGCAGGTCGCCCACCTGCCTTGCGAGGGGGCTCTTCATCAGGCCCCTGACAAAAGCGCCGTCTCCAGCCCCTGGCTCAATTACGGACAGCTCATGGCGATCTCCAATGAGCGAGCCAACACGATGGAGACAGTGGTCGACAAGCGGTTCCGGAGAGTAAAAGCCGCCTCGAATCTTGTCATCGGAGACCTCACTGGCAATCTTCACAACGCGACCACCGGATGAAGTACACGCTCTGACCGACCCGAGGGCCTGAGCCGAAACCTCACGAGTCCGATCCCACGACGGGAGGCTAGGTCACGTCTCCTGTGGGCAACAAGGGGAAGAACCTGTGTGTCGCACTGTGCCCAAGATGAGGACAAGTCCCGCATGGTGTCCCGTCCGCGCCGAAGGAAGGCGGAGGCTCTTTGAGATGTGATCTTCGACTCCCAGATCATGTTAAGTACTTTATGCTTTCCATCTTCCGCATGCCAGATGATTTACGAGCCTCAAGTTGAGCGCCTGGGAAAGCTCATGTACGGCAGGGGTCTTCGACTGCTTGTGCCGGCTTGGATCCTCGCGCGTGGGACGGAGTCGTTCTTTCAGACAGAGCTGATCTACGACCTGCCTCCTCGGTTCGGGACGAACTGTGTCGCCATCCTTAACGAGCTGGTCGACCTCGGCATGGTCAAGTACTTGCCGAGCGGAACTGTGCCGGGGCGGGCACGCGTTATCTACCAAATGGTCCCCGACCACGCGTTGTGGGAATCCCTTCGGATCTCTATCGCCTATGCACGAGCAACCGACATGCCAGCCGCGGCGAGGCGCGCAGCTCGTCGTCGAGGATCGTCGCGCCGAATTGGATAGCTGGTCAGCGTGGAACGAAAAGGATGAATTCGTTGCTGGCTGCCGCTCAAGGAGCTACCTATGATTGCCAAGCGGCAATCGATGATGGCGTACCCCGGGGGTTCGGCCCCGAAGTATCCTGTGACCCGGCCTCGGGCGGGATCCGGGGCAATTACCTAAGGCGGGGAGATGCACGCGCATGGATACACAAGAGGCCGTAGCGGAGAGCACGCCCGTGGAGAATGACGGCCAACCCGACGCCAAGCGTGATGGGCAGAAGCGATTCACGCTCGGCCCCAACGACAGCCTCGAGGGCAAGCTGACATATGGCGGTCACATGACGGTCGATGGCGGTCGTGCCGAAGGCGAGTTTCGAGTCGGCGGCAACATCGAGATCGGGAACGGCACGGTGGTGAAAGCGCTGCTCGAGGGCTCGAACGTCACAATCAAAGGCGAGCTCGAGGGCCGGCTGACAGCCCGTGACAAGCTCTTCTTGGGCAAGTCGGCAAAGGTGAGCGGAGACGTGCAGACGCGCCGGCTGCAGATCGAGGACGGCGCCAGCCTCAATGGCTACGTCCGGATGGGCGACTTTGAGCAGCAGGCCGGTAGCTAGGCGTCCGACCCCGCCGCCGGCGGCCGAGCCGCCGCGCGAATCCTCGCCGACCCCGAACCAGCCCAACTCTGTGACGCTCGGACCCCGCGACCGGGTGATCGGCCAGATTTACATTGAGGGTGACCTTCGCGTCAGCGGCACCGTTGAAGGTGAGATCGAGGTCAGCGGCGACCTGGAAATCGAGGACATGGCCAAGGTCAAGGCCTCGCTCGCCGGGCGAGATGTGAGCATCAGGGGCCAGGTCAACGGCGCCATCGTGGCGAGGAAACGATTGATAGTCGCCCGCTCGGGATCGTTGATCGGCGACGTCCACGTGGCGCGGCTGGTCATCCAGGATGGGGCGACGTTCAGCGGCAAGGTGTCGATGGGCGCTGCCGCCCAAGCGCCGGCAAAAGCCACCGAGACAAAGCCGGTCGTCCCTGAACCGAAGCCGGTTGTTCCCACGCCTGGGGTTGAGGCCGTCGCTCAGTCATCGGGGCCAATCGTCCCCGGTCCAATCGTGCAGGCTCCGATCAACGCGACGATGGCTCCGTCTCCAGCGGCAAAGGCTGCGATCGTCCCCGTTCGGACCGACCGCAAGGCCACCAAGAAGGACGCCTTACCGCCCAAAGACAAACCGAAGCGCCGCTAGTTCGGAGCGGAGTCCTTCCGCTCGGCTTGGTTGGCTGTCGCTTTACGCGGGAACTGCTGCAACGCGCAGAAGTTGCCGGAGGCGCGCCGCCATACGATCCGCACGAGCGCGATAGAAAGTTTGGAAACCCTCTAGCGAGTCCGGCAGATCATGCATGTCATGACTGGCTAGGTACATCTGCCGAGCGTTCTCGTCTGGAAATTGCTTTCGCGCCCAATCCAGCGGAAGGACAGCTTGCTTCTCAACGTTCGCAGCACCATCCAGCAGCTGCAGATTGGGCAGACGATTGAACATATCCATGTAGGCGGCGACTCGGTCCTCGGAGAGGCCTGCCTTTCTAAGCCGACTCCGAGTGAACTTGGATGCCGGGAAAATGTGGTCTTCGTGGAAGACGTTGCGGACGTCGACGCCTGGGTAGAGCAGGGTCAGTAATGCAAAGACGCGCCGATTTGAGTAAGGGGTGGTGACGAGGTCCTGGATCTCTTCCTCGGTGAACTTCAAGGTCTTGCCCAAACGAGCCATTTCGGTCTCCACGAGGTCTGTAGGAAAGCCCGCAGAAAGTGGCGCATCGGCGATTACTTTGCGGATGGAGGACAACAGAGTGTCGAGTGCACTACCCCATATGCCTTGTTTGATGAGTGAGCGAACCACCCAATCGCGTATGTTCGCTCGATCCGGCCGCGATGGCGCCGCGTCGAGGTAAGCAGGCCGGGCTTGGCGGCGACTGAGGTAGTAGGCGATTGGAATCAACACACTGTCTGCAGCAAGCGTGCGCCCACTGAAGCCAAACTGACCCAGGAGCGAGGCGCCAATCTCGAGTGCACGGTCAATGTCATCCCAGTCTCTTTCGAGCCTCAGCATGTTCGCCTGGTTGAAATTGCTAACTTTGAATCGGATGTCGCTCTGATCAGTCAGGACCAACCCAGCCTTTAGAACCAAGTCTTTGCTGAAAGTGAATGCGTAGCGCGTTTCGTTGAGGCGATCGACGAGTCCATGAACCGCATCACGGGCGTCACGATCCTTCCATTGGGCCACTGCGATGCTCAGGAGGAGGTCTGAGTACGACAAAACAGTGCCGCCCGAGTTCACTCGAATAAAGATGTTAAGGACCTTGTCGATGTCTTGCTCCTCTTCGAGGAAATAGCTGATCACCGGCTCCTGACGGATAACTGTGTGCAAGCGGTGGAGAATATCAAACGCTGGCGTGTCGACTAGGCCTTTGTCTTTAACGTAGTGGAACATGGGGCCTCCAGCGTCGAGCTGAAGGATGTCCCCGACTCGAAACCACTTGTTGTCCGCGTGATCCCCGTCGGCTTCCTGTTCAGTGAGAAACGTGAATTCGTACGTCAGCCCAAGGTCGTTCTCACCGAGCCGAGCCGCAAGGTTGAGGTAAAGGAACCTGCGCGGGTAGGCGTCGAGGTTGTTTGCCCATTTGTACGGAAGCTTTTGAGCATGGCTTCCTCGAAGGCCGATGTTCAGAGAACTGAGGCGCTGCTGACCATCCAGGATGGCTGTTACGCCGGCCTTTGGAGCACCCTCGTATGGCGGGCAATGCGGGGCATTGAGTTGGTGATAGTTTCGGATGAACTCGTAGAACCGAAACTGACCGAGTGTTGCCGGCTTCAACTCCCAAAAGAGGAACGAGCCAATTGGATACCCACGCATCAGGCTGTCGAATAGCATGCAGATCTGCTCGGCCTTCCAGATGAACTCCCGCTGAATTGCTGGGAGTAGGTACTCGCGATCTTGTATACGATCGAGGACCTTCTCTATCGTGATGGGCGTTTGAATCTGCGCCATCAGCTTGCCCTTAATTGAGCGATCATGGTTCTGTGGGCGGCGGCCAGGCGGAGTAAATCCTCACGCTCCGGCGCAGTTATAGCTCCCATCAGTTGCTTTTTTGGATAGGCGTTCTTGTCCCAACAGCTGAGCTCGTAGTGCATGCTGCCAGCCCTCGGGACTTGACCCGGAACTTCTGAGACAAGTTGGGTGTCGTAGTCCAGATCACCTCCCGTCAGTGCGAGTTCAGCCCATGTGATCAATAGCGATCGCTCAGGCGCCGTTAGCTTGAAATTGGCGGATATTAGGGCTGCCTTGTGGCGGATCTTTGGAACATACTCGATCGGAGTCATCATCAGGGCCGCAACCTCCATGCGTAGGTCCGCCAAGTCCCCATCGGGCTGATCGCTGACCTTCGCTAGCGCCAATTCATCACTCCGGCGTCCACCAATGCTTCCAGCTTGAGGTCGTAGGACAAATGGCCACCTCAGCCTTATCCGGGAAACCTGCCTGCGCCCTTCCCAGACAAGAACGGCGGCAACCAAGAGGAGTAGGGCGACGACCGCGGCCCCGGCGTCCCGCTGGATCGTGGCCTGCGGGACGGTCGCCGAGACAAAAAAGCTGACCGCTACTCCTAGGAGTACGATCAGGATCTCCCATACGCGGTGCATGGGCACACGATATCAATCAGTTGGGGTTGGTCTGTTCGGGTTTGTGGTAGCGGCTACCTTCTGATGGTTTCGCCTGGTGACAGGAGGCCTTCGGTCAGAATGTGTCGCAGCCATCCGCGTCTATTGAGTCGTCTTCACCCACGGAGACTTCTGGCATACGTCCCATGCATCTGCCAGTACAGAGTCAGGAAGGTGGTAACTGTAGTAATCGATGGCTCCCGTGTTCCCATAAAGACTGGTGCTCGTAACGAACCAGAACGTCAGAGCGTTGCTGGCATCGTCCACCGGTGTCGTGTTACCCACCGTCGAGACGAAGTCTCCTTGCGAGATGGGATAAACGCGGCCGCCCCCAGTCGCTGAAGGACCTGAAGCTGGAGTTATCGACGCAGCGATGACGCCTCCTATCGCAGCTCCAATGAGAGCGAACACAGCGACGCAGAAGGCGATGATTATGAGCACTGCAAGCCAACAAGCGAATGCCAACGGTCCGCAAGCGAAACCGGTTGCAAGTAGTAACCCGATTGCCAATCCAATGAGAGCACCCGGAATAGCGCCGATCATCGCGCCAACACCTGCGGCGCAGACTTTGGGGTTCTTGTAGAAGCCTGGCATTATTGGCGATTGATCCGAATCCTGGTTGCAGATTACGTTGATCCCCGAGGTGATTCCGTCGGTTAGTCCTGCCACGAGAGACCAGTATTCAGACTTAACGACAACATCGACTCTGTCGTGATTTGCTGCGTATGGAAAGAAATCATCGCTTGGCGAGTCGGAGAAAGCGGGAATGACGTCCTGGACTACCCCCGACGAACAGTGCTCTTTGCCAGGGCGAGGGCTGCATTTCGCTTGCATGATTGTGTAAATGGAATACTCGACCACGGCAAACGCAGCCACGGCGGCCGCGTACTCCGAGAGGGTCGCGTGCGCAAGCACGGTTCCCTTGATGAGTGATGCAGCGCCGGCCGCCCCCGTGACGGCAGCGAGTACCGTCAGGAGTGCTGAGGTTACCTTCTTGATCAAAGTGCTGTCGGGGCCTAGGTAGGTTCCACAGGCAGGCTTCCACGAGGTGCCCACTCTACCGCTGGACCATTAGTTTGCATGTTCGACAAAGGGTCCATCCGACCGCCAGCCCTACCACCACCCCTACGACTAGCGAGAGTAGACCTGCGCGAAGAAAGTACGAGACCAAGACGGTGAGGACTCCGGTCAGCAGGGCGTTGGGCAATGCATATGGAGTAATACGAAGGACCCCATTCTTCCCCCACGCTCCGATAACAAGCAAGACTTCGAAGAAGCCGATGAGCCCGAGTGCAAGGCCTCCGAGCAGTAGGTCCCTCCAGCTCAGAGAGCTCGTTGGAACCAAGAATAGTGCCAGCCCCAGTATGAATCCTGCCACTGCTCCAGCATTGATTCCGGCTATGGCGCACATCGGTAGACGGACCATTGCTCGGGCAAAAGTAGCCATCAGTCGTCTACCCAGACGACGAAGGTTATTCCGTCGACAAGCGAGCCGTCGGATCGTCGTGCCACGAGACTGACGTCATGGCGGCTGGGAGAGGTGGACGTACCGTGCAGGTAGGTCGGAACTCCGATGGTAATTGTGGGGTCGACCTGCTCGAGAGGTGCAAATGATCCGCCAAACGAACTGGGCCAAGTGATTGAAACGTTCAAATCGGTCGGCAGCGCTACAACAGAAATGGACGTCGGATTACTGGACTGATTCACGACCGGAATCAATAGAGGAATGGACCGACCTTCGCTTCTGGTTGACAGTTCGAACACTTGCCTAGCCCCGTGATTGTTTATGAGCCGAGGATCGTAGGGATGTGCAATGTCAACGAACAATCCGAGTGGGTGATCGATTGCAGGGAGGTCAAAAGTCAATTCGAGTTGGCCCGCCGGCGCGAGGCTAACTACTTGAATGCCTCGCGTCACACGCTGTAACCCCAGCCCAACGGTGAGTGCCGACGTGGAAAATGTGACCTGCGCATTTATCGCACCTGTTAAGCCAGATAGGTTGCGAATGCGCACTCTCGCCGTAGGTAGAAGCTTGAACGGACGCCACGCATTGGAATCGATGTCTGGGCTGTCCCAGGTCGGTACTGCTCCGGTCGCTAACTGCTCGGCCTGGCTATATGTGTCGAGATCGGGTACATGGGGTGAGGGGTTAGTGAAGAGGCAACACCCGACCGGGCGCGCAACCGCTGCTGGCCAGCAGATACCCTGCAAGGACGGTCCCGCTTGCGAGGCGCTTTGGCCCATTCTCTTCTCCCCAGGAACGCATGTTAAGCCAGACCGTGACTAATCTATTTAGCCGGCGCGTGGGGAGCGCTCGACGGCGGTCCGCCGCTTCTGAGGGGCGCCGGCGCCGAAACGACCTGTCATGCGGTGAACTGATTCCGCACAGGTGCGAGTTGGTAATCCAAATCAGCACCAAGTAGTCGGCCATCGGGCGCGGCGAGGAGCGCATTGGCGAGAGCGACCACCCGCTCATGCTGTGCCCGAACAAACTGGCGGGCTGTTGCTTGGGCGCTCGTCCTCTCGTCATCGGTGATCCCTAATTCCAACTCAGACCTTCGAAGTTGCTCCTGGTCGCTAGCGGGACTCTGAACTACCGGTAGGCGGTAACCGCTACAAAGCTCCTCAACCGCGATATCACCGGCATAAAGGGTGGCAAGAAAGTCGGGACGGCTGGCGGCAATAATTTCTCCGCTTTGGGTGCGGCCACTTGGGTTAGGTCCGGATCCGATCCACATTGACAGTACATCGACTCCCACCAACGCAAAAGCAATCGCATGGCCGGCTTCATGGACTGCAACGGCGAATTGGAGTTCGGAGGCACCAGTGGGATTGGTCGCCGGATTGTCAACCAGTTTCAACTGTCACCGCACGCTACCGGCGCCCCTGAGTCGGTTCTGTGGCAGAGGCATGACAGCTTATTTGACAGCTTAACCGTGAGACACCCTGACACCTCCTGAGACTTCCTGAGACGATTGCGTCATAGCATCGAATACACGTGAGACGCGGTGATCCTCATTGAGACGCCCTGAGACGATCTGTCGGGAGTCTCTTAATCCCAAGGTTCAGGGTTCGACTCCCTGCGCGAGCACCATCATGTTGTAGAAGTTCGGCTGACACGTCCCCAAAGGCCTTCGGCTGATGTGTCACACACCTTCGGCTGATGTGTCACAGCTACTTCGGCTGATTTGTCACGCTCCCGCGC
>Ga0070698_100000907_pt1 | contig 32513 bp, 32 predicted proteins | sample KBSK1502metaG_FD_65477 | JGI IMG/M metagenome (GOLD analysis project Ga0070698, IMG submission 65477) | Corn, switchgrass and miscanthus rhizosphere microbial communities from Kellogg Biological Station, Michigan, USA - KBS K1-50-2 metaG | ecosystem: Host-associated > Plants > Roots >... | reverse complement strand
GCTTGCCACCACAAGCCTGGCAGGGACGAACCACCATGTATTCGAGCAGGTCCTGCCGGACCTGGTCTGATTCGCTTTCGCTGAACCGGCGTTGCACCGAGACCAGGATGCCTTCCCACGTGAGGGCTTGGGGCTTGGGGCCTGCGGCCTGGGGTTTTCGACCCCTGGCCTCTGACTTCTGGCCTCTGGCCTCGTTCGAAGAAATGCCGGAACCGAACAGCAACGCATCCTTCACTTTCTTCGACAGCTTCCCCCACGGCGTGTTGAGTTCGAACCCAAGGTGTTTCGCGAGCCCGGGAAGAATCACGCGGCGCAGGTAGCCGTCAGGTTCACCCCACGGCAGGATGACCCCCTCGAGGATTGAAATCCCGGGATCCCCCAGGATGAGGTCTTCGCTCACCTCACGCCGGGTGCCGAGTCCGCCGCAGGCAGGACACGCCCCGAACGGCGAGTTGAACGAAAAGTGGCGCGGCTCCATTTCCGGAAGCGAAATGCCACAGTTCGCGCAGCCGTAGCGCTCGGAAAAAAGATTCGAGCCTTGGCTCTGCGACGCGCCGCCCGGCGTGTCATAACGCTTGACCTCGACGATGCCGTCGGCGAGTCGCAGCGCGGTTTCCAGCGAGTCGGTCAGGCGCCCGCGGTCTTCGGCACGCACCACCAGCCGATCCACAATGATCGAGACATCGTGATTGACCTTGCGGTTGAGCTTCGGCGGATCGGCCAGCTCGATGATCGTTCCGTCGACCACCGCGCGCACGAATCCCTGCTTGCGCGCGTTCTCGAACAGGTCGCGAAACTCACCTTTCCTCGACCGAACCAGGGGCGAGAGCACCTCGATCCGCGTTCCCGCCGGCCACGCCAGAACCACGTCGCTGATCTGTCCGGCGCTTTGACGTTCCACTGGCCGGCCGCAGTTCGGGCAGTGCGGCGTGCCGGCGCGCGCATACAACAGGCGCAGGTAGTCGTGGATTTCGGTGACGGTGCCGACCGTCGAGCGCGGGTTGTGGCCGGCCGACTTCTGCTCGATCGAAATGGCGGGGGACAACCCCTCGATCGAATCGACGTCGGGCTTCTCCATGAGGCCCAGGAACTGCCGGGCATAAGCGGAAAGCGACTCGACATAACGGCGCTGCCCTTCGGCGTAGATCGTGTCAAACGCCAACGACGATTTGCCCGATCCCGACAGTCCGGTGACGACTGTGAGACGGTCGCGGGGAATGATCACATCGATGTTGCGCAGGTTGTGCTCCCGCGCCCCGCGAACGATCAGGTGCTCGCCAGACATAGACTTGTAAAATCCCAATATGCGAGGCGCGCTTCAAGTCTCGATGTACAGGCAGCCGCGCAGACGGGCAAACGGGCAGCGTGCGTCACAGACAGACCCACCCAGTCGTCCTAAGTATCGGCGCCGCACCGCTGTGCAGACCCTCTGAATCACCGAATTCACCGACTCGAGTCACCGACTATGCCCCACACCGATGCGGTCGTCGTCCTCACCACCGTCGCCAATCCGATCGAGGCCGAGATGCTGATCAAGAATCTCCTCGACCGGCGACTCATCGCCTGTGGCACGATGTTGCCCGGCGCGAGGTCGCTGTACCGGTGGGAAGGTGGGATCGCCGACGAGTCCGAAACCGTTGTGCTGCTCAAAACGCGGTCGGCGATGATTCATGCGCTCGAGCAGTCGTTTGCTGACCTGCATCCGTACAAGGTCCCCGAACTTCTCGCGCTGACCGCCAGCGCGGGGCTCGAGAAGTACGTGGCGTGGATCAACGCCGAGACCTCGTTGACGGTCTCGTGATGAGTCGGCGAGGAGTCGTCGCGACGTCAGTTCTGACGGCCTGGGCCGTCGGTCTCAGCGTTCTCCTCACCCGCGAGCTGAACCCGTCGTCGGCAGCGAGGCTGGCAGACGTGGCGCTGCGAATAATCCCGATCACGACTTACTACAGAGTGGAACAAGGCGGGCGCCATGTCGGATTCGCCTCGATCGCGATCGACACCGTGCCGCACTCGCTGCAGGTCACCGAATACGTCGTCACCGATTCGGTGTCCGGCGGGCGACAGTCCGACCAGGTCGTCGTGCGAATGTCCCGCGGGCTTTCGCTGCGCGAGTTCGAAACGATCGTCACGCGCGTCAACGACTCATCGCGAGTGACGGGCGCGATCGTGGATTCCTCGCTGGTCGTTTCGCGAGCCGGATCGACCAGTACCGTTCAAGTGAGCCTGCCGTCGTTTGCGGGCATCATCGGTCCAACCATCGCGGTGCTGCTCGACCGGCCCAAAGTCGGCCTGACCAACACGATGCGTGTGGTCGATCCCGCATCGGGCAAAGCGACGACGCGAACGATGCGGATCGAGGCCGAGTCGGTGTTTGTGGTCCTCGATAGCGCGGTCTCCGACTCGTCAGGCAGGTGGTTCGCGGTACACAAGGACACGGTTCGCGCCTGGCGGCTTGTATCAACCGGCGAACCGGCTTTCGACGGATGGATGGACGCGCAGGGGCTTCTCGTGGAATCGCGGCTGCCGAGTGGCCTGATCCTCAAGCGGACCGCGTTCGAGCTGGCGTTCGAAAACTGGCGCCGGGCACACCCCGAGCGCGCCGTTTCGGCTCGCGGCGATGGAAGTGTCGTTTCAGGCACGTTCCTGGCGAGCGGAGTGCCTATGCCGACGGAGACGTTCGACACGTTGCGCATCCGCCTGGGCGCTGCGACGCCGCGCGAGTTCGCGGCTCGTTATGGGCGCGCCTATCGGCCAGGTTCGATCATCAGGTATCACCGCACGCCCGAGGCTCGTCTTCAGGCGCGGTACACGTTGCCGACAACCGAGGCCTGGCGGAAAGCACTGGCCCGCGAGTTGTCACCCGCTCCCTTCATCGAGAGCGACGATCCGGCAATCGCCCGACGGGCGGCGAGGATCGGCGGCCCTGATCGCGACCCGAGCCTGATCGCACGACGCATCGTCGACTGGGTGCACGACTCAATTCGTGCCGAGGTCTTATCGGAGACGGGAGCCGCGGGCGCGATCGACCGAATGTCAGGTGACGCGCGCGAGTTTGCCTTGCTCACGACGGCCATGGTGAGGGCCGCCGGAATTCCTGCCCATCCGATCAGTGGACTCCTTCATCTCGGTGGCCGGTTCTACCTGCATTCCTGGACCGAGGTCTACGTCGGTCGCTGGATCCCTGTCGACGCGATGTTGGGCCAGTACCCCGCCGACGCCGCCCACATCCCGTTCCTGACCGGCTCCACGGAACCGGGCCCGGATCTCGCACGGATTCTCAGCCGCCTGCAGTTGTCGGTGATCGGCGCTGTCAAGGTGCAGTGATCGTCACGGATCTCCCATCTCACATCTCTCTCGCCGATGATTCAGCTCCAGCAGCTCACCAAGAACTACGGAACCTTCACCGCGGTCGACGCCCTCGACCTGTCGGTGCCGGCCGGTCAGCTCTTCGGCTTCCTCGGCCCCAACGGCGCCGGAAAGACGACGACGCTGCGCATGATCGCGGGTATCCTGCGACCGACGGCGGGTCGGATCCGTATCGGTGGCATCGACATCGTCGAGAGGCCTAACGAGGCGAAAGCCAGGCTCGGATTCATTCCCGACCGGCCGTTCATCTACGAGAAGCTGACGGGGATGGAGTTCCTCCGCTTCGTGGCCGGGCTGTACGGCCAACAGGGCGCCCAGGTCGAGCACCGCGGACGCGAGCTGCTGGCGCTATTCGACCTCGAGGACTGGCGCGACGAACTCGTTGAATCGTACAGCCACGGCATGCGGCAGAAGCTGATCATCTCCGGCGCGTTCGTGCACCGGCCAGACGTGATCGTCGTCGACGAGCCCATGGTCGGACTCGACCCCAAGGCCGCACGAACGCTGAAGGACCTGTTTCGCGAATACGTCCGACGCGGGCACACGATCATGATGTCGACGCACACGCTCGAGGTGGCGCAGACGCTGTGTGACCGCATCGCGATCATCCGTCGCGGTCGCATCGCGGCGGCCGGCACGATGGATGAACTGCGTCGCCACGCCGAGGATGGCGCGGAAGGCCTGGAGGACATTTTCCTGCGCCTCACCGGAGAAACGGCGGCCCGCGACCTGGTCGAGGTTCTCGATGCGTAAGTGGCGGAGCTGCTCATGACCAGCGACGGAAGGACTACGAACGTCTCGCCCTACGGCGAACTCGTAGACCGGCTCTCCCGGGTCGCGTCCGCGCGCCGAACGGACCTGACGCACACGCCCCATGGCGGGCTCCAGGTCCCGGCCATGCGCACCGCGCCGTTCCTCACGCTGCTGAGCCCGAAATGGCTCATGGCACGAGCGCGCGCGGTCAGCGCGGAACGCGGCCGCGGGGCGCGCTGGGCCATCCTCGGCGTCGTCGGAATCGTCTTCTGGGGCGTCGCGTTCGGCCTGCTCTACCGTGTGTTGCGGTATTTCGCCGGCGTTGAGGAGATCGGCGCGTTACTCGCGGGCAAGCTGCTCGGACTCCTCCTCCTCTCGTTCGCAGCCATCCTCCTCCTGTCGAACATCATCGCCGCGCTCTCCAGCTTCTTCCTCGCGCGTGATCTCGACCTGCTTGTCTCGTCTCCGACCGACTGGCTGCCGCTCTACGGCAGCCGCCTGTTCGAGACGGCGCTCCACTCGAGCTGGATGGTGGTGTTGCTGGCGTTCCCCATGTTGTCGGCCTACGGGCTGGCGTTCCACGGCGGGTTCCTCTACATCGCGGCCGCCGTCGCGGGGTTCCTGCCGTTCCTGATCATTCCCGCGGCGTTAGGCAGCGCGATCACACTGGTGCTGGTGAACGTCTTCCCGGCCCGGAGAGCGCGTGACATCCTGTCCGTCATTGGTGTCCTGGCGGCGGCGGGCCTGGTCGTCCTGTTCCGCCTCATCCGGCCGGAACAGCTGGCTCGCCCTGAAGGATTCCGATCCCTCGTCGAGTTCATCTCGGTGCTCCGCGGCTCGTCGTCGCCGTTCCTTCCCAGCGACTGGCTGCAACGCCTCCTGATGGGCTCCCTCACCGGTGGTGGCGATCCGCTTCCCCTCTACCTGCTCTGGACGACTGCGGCCGGCCTCGTCGTGCTGGGCGCGCTGTTGCACTGGCGGCTCTACAGCATCGGCTTTACGCGGGCCCAGGAGGGCGCCCAGCGTTTTGCCCGTGAGGGGTCAGGAACCCGCCTCGTGCGGAACGTGCTCTCGCCGTTAGGCACGCTGCGGCGCGAACTGGTGTTGAAGGAACTGCGCGTCTTCTTCCGCGATTCCACCCAGTGGTCGCAGCTGATCCTGCTGGCGGTTCTGGTCGTGGTGTACGTCGTGAACATCCGGTACCTGCCGCTCACGGGCGACGGCATGACGTTTTTCATCGTGAACATCATTCCCTTCCTGAACCTGGCGCTGTCCGGCTTCGTGCTGGCGTCGATTGCGGCGCGCTTTCTCTTCCCCGCGGTCAGCCTGGAAGGACGGACGTGGTGGCTCCTCAGGTCGAGCCCCATGTCGATGCGCGACCTGTTGTGGGCCAAGTTCTGGACCGGAACGTTGCCGCTGCTCGCGCTCGCGGTGGGCATCGTGGCGGTGACCAACGTGTTGCTCCAGGTCAGCCCGTTCATGTTTGCGGTCTCGGTGGGCACCATCACGCTCATGACGTTCGCGATCGCGGGCCTCGCGATTGGATTCGGCACGATGTACCCGCAATTCGAGTCCGAAAACGCGGCGCAGATCCCGACGTCGTTCGGCGGACTCCTCTTCATGATGACGGCGATCGGGCTGATCGGCGTCGTGCTCGTCCTCGAGGCCCGGCCGATCTACGCCTGGCTGGGCGCGAGGTCAGCGGGGGAAAACCTGGCACCCGGAGACCTGGTCGCCGGACTGGCCGCGGCGGCCGGTGTCTGCCTGCTGGCGACGTTCATTCCCCTCCGGATCGCGCAACGCCGACTTGATGCCATAGAACGTTAGGTGGCCGGCCTCAGGCGCGGAGCGAGGTCCCGCAGTTCGAGCAGTACCGGGCTTCCGGCTCGGGGCGCACGCCACACGTGGGACAGTCCGGCCGCACCGTTTCGCGCCACTGCCTAACGAGCAACTCGGCCCTGGCCATGAGGTCAGCGGGGCGTTCAGCGGGAACCATTCCGGCTTCGAGCTGGCCCCGCCAACGTTCGTAGTCAGCGTCGCTGACGCGACCCATGGAACGGTCCAGCTCGAGCTCGGCGAGCTCCTCCGGCGCGATCGATCCGGCGGCGGCGGTCGACACAGTGAGTTTTCGCTGTCGCCGCTCGGTCGAGGCTTCACGGCGCCCGCGAACCAGCGGCCGGAAAACGAACCCGGCCGCGAGAACACCGATGACTGCCATGACCAACGCCTGGTTCATGAAACGCGCGATGAAAGCGATGAGGACCGAGAATAGCCAATGAACGAGAGCATGGCCGATAGACCGATCAGTACTACACCAATCGGCCACAAAATGGGGAGCGGCAGAAAGGTTACCCGCACCGTCGCCACCTCGAGCGAATCGGCGCTAGCGAGCAGAACACGGATCCGCTGCACCGGTCCTCCGGTTGACTTTCGAAGCGCGACGTAATTCGTCAAGTGCTGACCGCTGCGGCCGTGATGCTCGCGAGCCTCGGGAGTAACCAGGGTCAGCCGGCCAGCCGGAGTTCGTGTTTCGATTGCCAGTGCAACGATGTTGGCGCCGCCAACGTCGAAGCGGGACAGGCCCTGATGAGCAAGGTTCCATGATCCGCCAAAGACATCGCGTACCGTCGTGGAGCTGCCAGGCGCGATGGTAATGGTTGTCCGCGACGCAAATGCGTGGGCCGCAAACGACGCTACGAGACACGCAGCTCCTGCATGAGCGACATGACCCGCCATCCTGAAACCGGACACGGTCGCTGACGGAAGTCGCCAGCGAAACAAGATCGCCTGCGTGCGGCGGTGAATCAGCGCGCTCGTCACGAGCCAGAGAACCAACCCTGACGACGCGCTGCCGAATACGACCGCATCGCGTGGGCCGATACCGAGGTGGCTCCTTGCGACCTGCTCGCTGACGACCGCGGCGGTAGCCAGGATCCACGAGGCATACAGAAGACTGCGTCGCCGATGGTCGGTGTTGTCGAGAAGTGAACTGAAGCCGGCGATGACGAGACAAGGCACCGCCATCAGCGCGAAAAGAGGCGCGAGCGCGGCCGACGGCGATTGAACAAAGGGAGGGATGGCGGTGGCCACGACTCCGGCAGCCGGCGAATTCCAGGTCGACCCGAGCAGCGCAATGAAGGCCACGGCGGAAGCGAGGCTCACGTACCGCAGGTCACTCGCCGAAGCAGCACGGAGCGCAACCCACACGAGGAGAACCGTGGCGACGGTGAGCATCGCTCCCGACGGCGTGGCCCAGAGTACCGCCAACCGGAATCCCGCAGCGACGTCAATCGGAACGGCGGCAGTCAGGAGTTTGTTGCCGTCCGACGACGCCATGAGTGTGCCGGCCTGTGAGCACCAGGCGACAACCGCGGCGGCGGCACATGCGAGCACCAGTGCCTCGGTGACTCTCGACACACGACGCGCCGGCTCACGCCAGTGCGCACCTGACAGCCCGGTCACCAGGCCCGTAAGCACGAGAGCAGCCCACGCGGCCAGGTCCGCGAAGCCCGCGTCAGCGATCCACGTCAATGATCGCCACGCGGTGTCGGGAGATTGGGGTCAGAGTCGAATCTCAGAATGGACGAGCGAGGAGCCTTGATCAGTCCCGTGAGATTCGAGTCTGACCCCGATCTCCTTTCACTCCCCGGATTTGAGCGCTGCCTTGCGAACCTGGGCCATGATGCGCTCGAGGTCCGCCTCTACCTTCGCTCGCTCATCAGCAGGCCACGGGCCGGCGTGGGCGCGCAGCTCGCGGATCTGCTGAATCATGTCGTCGATGAGGGACCGAAACAGGGGATCGCGACGGCGATCCGGTACCGGTCCCTCGCGGGGCTCGTCGCCCTTATCCGGCATAAAACGCGTCGATGGCCTTCTGGATTTCCTTCGGCGTCTTCCCCTCTTTCGTCAGTCGCGCAGTCATCACCGCTTCGTTCATGCAGACAACACAGTTCGACGCATGATCGGTTTCGAAACATTCAACGAGGGCGCGATGTCCGATGTTCTCCTTGCAACGGCAGTAGCAGTAGATGCTCTCCAGAACGTGCGCATACTTCTTCGCCGCGGCGTAGGCCTCGCGAACACGCGGGTCAGTAAAGCCCGCCGGATCGAGCACCTTGTTCGTGGCGGCGGCATCCGGCACCACCTCGCTCGCCGGCGCTGATTGCGTCGCAGCCGGCTCGCGGCTCGACTCGGGAGCGCTGCAACCAATCAGCAGCAAAGTCGCGAGAAGGAAACGAGCGTTCATTGGAAGGCGGATGTCGGATATCGGAAAACAGCTGAGGACCAAGGACAAAAAAAGATAAGCCGAAAACCTCCTGAATGGTGCTATTCCCGGGCGTCCCTGGCCCACGCGAGCGTTGCGCGGACAGCCCGATGCCACCCGGCCAGGCTTGCCCGGACTTCATCCGGATGCCCGGACGGCTCGAAGCGCGTGAAGGACCGTCCGGCCAGGAACTCGGCGGGGTCGCTCCAGACGCCTGACGCGATGCCAGCCAGTCCCGCGGCACCTAACGCGGTAGTCTCGACGATGTCCGGGCGCTCCACGGGAATCCCCAGCTGGTCCGCCTGGAACTGCAGCAGCCAATCGTTCGCGGCAGCGCCGCCGTCGACGCGAAGCCGGCCGGGCGCGCCGAGTCCGTGAGTGGTCATTGTGTCAACGACATCACGGGTTCCGTAGGCCATAGCTTCCAGCGCCGCCCGCACGAAGTGTTCTCGCCTGGTTCCGCGCGTCACGCCGACAATGGTGCCTCGTGCCGCCGATTCCCAGTGTGGGGCGCCGAGGCCAACCAGCGCCGGTACAAAGTAGACGCCGTCGTTCGAGGCCAGCGAGCGAGCCATGGCTTCGGTTTCGGCGGCGCTCTTCACCAGCCCCAGGCCGTCACGCAGCCACTGGACCGCCGCACCGGCGATGAAAATCGAGGCCTCGAGCGCGTACGCTGCTTCGCCGCGAGACGCACACGCGATGGTAGTGAGCAGTCCACCGCCGCCTGACGGGCGGCTGGCCCCGGCGTTGAACAGCAGGAACGCCCCGGTCCCGTAGGTGTTCTTGCCTTCACCGGACTGCCAGCACCCCTGTCCATACAACGCCGCCTGCTGGTCGCCTGCGACGCCGCGAATCGGTATTGGTGACCCGAACCATTCCGCGGCCGCGACGCCGAAGTCGCCGGACGATGGACGTGCTTCGGGAAGCATTTGTCGCGGAACGCCGAACAAATTGCAGAGTTCATCGGACCAGGCGAGTCGATCGATGTCGAACAACATCGTGCGCGACGCGTTGCTCGGATCGGTCGCGTGCACGGTGCCGTTGGTGAGCTTCCAGACCAGCCACGCGTCAATCGTTCCCGCGATGACATCGCCGGTGGCCGCGCGGGCGGCCAGGTCACGGTTGCGCAGCAACAACTCGAGTTTCGTCGCCGAGAAATACGGATCAATCACGAGACCGGTGAGGCGCGCGATGCGGTCGGATTCCGGCGCCAGTTCTCCGCAACGGGCAGCAGTGCGCCGATCCTGCCAGACAATTGCCGGTCCGATTGGCTTCCCGCTCTTCCGATCCCACACGACGACCGTCTCTCGCTGGTTCGTGATGCCGATCGCCACGGGAGCACGTTTTGACTGCGCGATGGCCTCGCGCCCGGCATCCACGGTCCTGGCAAGGATCTCTTCAGCGTCGTGTTCGACCCATCCCGGTTGCGGATAGTGTTGCGTGATTTCGCGGTAGCCACGACCCGCGATTCTCCCGTCTTCATTGATGACGAGGCACGTGGAGCCGGTGGTTCCCTGGTCAATGGCTAGGACGGGCATTCAGACTCGAGACTTGAGGGATCATCGTCCTGCGAAATCGTACGGCGGATACACCAGGCCGCGATCGGTGATGAACGCCGTGATCAGGCTGGCCGGCGTCACGTCGAATGCCGCGTTGCCGACGACCGCGAGTTCCGCCGTAACCATGCGGTCGCCTAACGTGGAGACCTCACGCGGGTCGCGCTGTTCGATGGTGATGCTCTCACCGGACGGCAGCGTCGGGTCGATCGTCGAGGACGGCATCGCCACGTAAAACGGCAGGCCGTGGTGACGGGCGAGTACCGCCAGCGCATACGTGCCGACCTTGTTCGCCACATCACCGTTGGCGACCACGCGATCGGCACCAACGATGCACACATCGACCTCGCCAGCTCGCATTCGCGACGCCGCCGCACCGTCGGTGATGACGGTGACGGGAATCCCGGCTCGCGTGAGCTCCCACGCGGTCAGGCGACTCCCTTGCAGCAATGGTCGAGTTTCGGTGGCCAGGACGCGCACGTTCTTCCCCTGAGCGGCGGCGATGTACACCGGGGCGAGCGCGGTCCCGATCCCGGCGGTCGCCAGCGCGCCGGCATTGCAGTGGGTGAGGACGCGAGCACCGTTTGCCAATAACTCCGCACCAGCTTCCCCAATGCGGAGGCACATGGCGCGATCCTCGTCGAGAATAGCGGTCGCCTCCTGACGCATGGCGTCGAGCGCCACCGCGCTCGGGCCTGGCGTTTGCTCGGCCCGACCAACGACGCGATCGAGCGCCCAGGAGAGGTTGACCGCCGTCGGCCGTGTCGCCGAGATCTCGCTGGCGCATCGGCGCACCTGTGACAAGAAGTCGTCGCGTCCTTTGTCGGCCAGTGAAGCGGCGACGACGACCAGGCCCATCGCGCCGCACACGCCGATCGCCGGAGCGCCGCGCACGGCCAGCGTGCGGATGGCCTCACAGACCTCACTCAGCGACGTGAGGTCTCGCTCCACGAATTCGTTCGGGAGCCGCCGCTGGTCGATAATGCGAACGGCACGCTGATCCGCCGTCCAGCGGACCGATTCTATCGGCTGCACCCGCCAAAACTAGGGCACAGTACCGCGAGCAGCGAGCGGCGCGCACGCAGGCGGACGGTACCCCTCGGCGCTAGATTGCGGGCCACGATGTCTTTCGAGAATCTTCGCCTTTCGGTCAGTGATCGTGTCGCCACGCTCACGATCCATCGCCCTGACAAGCTAAATGCGCTCAACAACGCGACCATCGACGAGCTGGATGCGGCGATTGGCGCACTGACTGATGCGGATGAAGTGGGTGGGATCATCGTGACAGGGGCCGGGCGCGCGTTTGTGGCCGGCGCCGACATCGCCGAATTGCCGCTGGACACCAAGGGCGCACACGCGTTGTCGCGCCGTGGACAGGAGGTCTTCGCCCGCTACGAGGCGTCCAACAAGCCGATCATCGCGGCCGTGAACGGGTTCGCGTTAGGCGGTGGTTGCGAACTGGCCATGGCCTGTCACGTCCGCATCGCGAGTGACTTGGCGCGCTTCGGCCAACCCGAGGTGAAGCTGGGCTTCATTCCCGGGTACGGCGGAACGCAGCGACTGCAGCGCCTCGTCGGGCCGGGCTACGCGGCGCAGTTGCTCCTGACCGGTGAGACGATTGACGCGACGGAGGCCTCGAGGATCGGATTGGTGAACCGCGTCGTGCCGGCCGCCGAGCTCATGACAGTAGCCGAGGAGCTGATGCGGCAGATGCTCGCCAACGCGCCGCTGGCGATCGCGCGGATCCTGGAGGGCGTCCGCGGCGGTGTCGATGCACCGCCGTCGAAACTCTACGACCTGGAGTCGTGGGCGTTTTCGGTCCTGGCCGCCACCGAGGACGCGCGCGAAGGTACGGCGGCATTCCTCGGAAAGCGCGCGCCGAAGTTCACCGGACGCTGAGTCGACGTGCCGGTTCTGACGACGCATGCGGTGATCACGGCGGATTCGACTCCGACTGCCCCGTCGCCGGCCAGGCTGCGCCGGCTCACGGCGCGCGATTTCCGGAATCTTGCCGATGTCTCGCTCGAGGTCCCGGATGCCGGCGTGGCGCTGGTCGGTGACAACGGCCACGGCAAGACCAACCTGCTCGAAGCCGTCTACTACCTGCACATCTTTCGGTCGCTGCGTGGAGCCCGCGACGTGGAGCTGGTGCGATTCGGCGCCGCCGGGTTCCACGTGGCCGCCGTGGCCGAGGGAACTCGGTGGAACCGCATTGGCGCCGGCTTCGAGCGGGAACCCGGGACGGGCCGGCGGCGGATCGTTCTTGACGGTGTTCCCTGTGAGCGCGTGGCCGACGCGTTAGGCGCCCTTCCGTCAGTGGCGTTTTCGCCGTCGGACGTGATCCTGGTGGCGGGTGGACCGGCGGCGCGCCGGCGCTGGCTCGATGTCACGCTGGCGTCGACATCGCCGAGGTATCTGGCCGCGTTACGCGACTACCGGCTGGCCCTTGCCCAGCGTAACGCCGCGCTTCGCTCGCGATCCCGGTCATCGCCGGCATCGGTGTGGGATGGCGCGCTGGCGTCGAGCGGAGCGGTCCTCACGATCGCCCGCGCCGCATTCCTCGCCTGGGCGCGACCTCGTGCGCGGGACCACGGCGTGGCACTCGGTGAACGCGGGTCGATCGAGCTGCGCCATCGCACCGGCGAGGCGCTGGTGGCCGGCGCGACCGAGGAGCAGGCACGCGAGGCGATCACGGTGGCTCTCGCCGCCGGGCGCGATCGCGATGTCGAACGAGGGATGACGCACCACGGACCACACCGGGACGACGTCGACCTGCGCCTGGACGGCGTTTCGCTGCGGCGCTTCGGGTCCGCCGGCCAGCAGCGCACGGCGGCGATCGCCCTGCGGATGCTCGAGTGCCACTGGCACCGGGAGCAGGGCGGCCGTGATCCCCTGCTCCTGCTCGACGATCCAGTCGCCGAGCTGGATCGGTCGCGGGCGGCCCGAGTGCTCGAGCTGCTGACGTCGCAGGCCTCGAACCAGGTGCTGCTCGCAGTTCCCCGCGACGACGACATCCCGCCGGCGCTGGTGTCGCTCCCGCGCCGGCGCGTGCGCGACGGGACGGTGGAGACCGAACATGCCTAACAAGAAGGCCGAGCCGCTCGCCGCCGCGCTGCGCAGTTTTCTCGACAAGAAGGGGCTCGCCAAGCGGGTCGGACAGGCCACAGCGCTCGAGGCCTGGCCGCAGGTGGTCGGGCCGGCTGTAGCCGCTGCCGCTCACCCGCTTTCGGTGACCGCTGACGGCACGCTCATCGTCGCCGTGAAGTCCGCCGCCTGGATGAACGAACTGTCGTTCATGGAGCGGGACCTGTTGGAGGCGCTGAACCGGGCAAACCCGGCCGCTCCGCTGTTGCGAATCCGCTGGCAAATCGCGCCCTAAGATCTTGGCGGCCAAAAAGTTAGGAATGACCGTCGAGGTTGATTTCGGCGGCCCTGATCGGTTAGTTTTCGCCGGCTGCTGAGTCAGCCACTTCGCCGTTTGTTCGGCCACGTTTTTCGCCCGAACCCACCGCCTCATGACGCAGCAGTACGACGCCGGGAATATCCAGGTCCTGAAGGGCCTCGAAGCAGTGCGGAAGCGCCCCGGCATGTACGTCGGATCCACCTCATCGCGCGGCCTGCACCATCTCGTCTACGAAGTCGTCGACAATTCCATCGACGAGGCCCTGGCTGGCTATTGCGACCGGATCCTGGTCACGATTCACGCCGACGACTCGATCACCGTCGACGACAACGGTCGCGGCATTCCAGTCGACATCCATCCGACCGAAAAGATTCCCGGCGTTGAACTGGCCATGACCGTGCTCCACGCCGGCGGCAAGTTCGACAAGGACTCGTACAAGGTGTCGGGTGGCCTCCACGGCGTTGGCGTCTCCGTGGTCAACGCCCTGTCCGAGGTGCTCAAGGTCTGGGTGAAGCGCGACGCGAAGGAGTACTACATGGACTTCGCGCGCGGGACGACCACGACGAAGCTCAAGGTGCTGGGCAAGGCGGGCGCGAAAGAGCAGGGGACGAAAATCTGGTTCAAGCCCGATGCGCAGATCTTCACTGAGACCTCTTTCGATTACGCGACCATTGCGTCACGGCTGCGCGAACTGTCCTTCCTGAACAAGGGTGTGAGCATCACGCTCACGGATGAACGCCGCCACACACCCGCCAGCGTGGAGGCGATCACACCCGCAGGCATTCAGAGCGGCGAAGCGCTCGGGACGCCGACGGCCGTTCGGACCGAGACCTTCCTCGCCAGGGGCGGCCTCAAGGAGATGGTGCACTACCTGAACGCGAAGTTGAAACCGCTCCACCCGGAAGTGATGTACGTCGAGATGGAGAAGGACGACATCGGCATCGAGCTCGCGTTGCAGTACAACGACGGCTACAACGAGAACGTCTTCTCCTTCGTGAACAACATCAATACGCACGAGGGCGGCACACACCTCACCGGGCTCAAGTCGGCGCTGACTCGGACGATCAACAACCACGCCGCCAAGGGGAATTTCCTCAAGAAGGCGGATTTCACGCTGAGTGGGGACGACGTGCGTGAAGGCCTGACGGCGGTGCTCTCGGTGAAGATCCGCGAGCCGCAGTTCGAGGGCCAAACCAAGACGAAGCTCGGGAACTCCGAGGCCGAGTCGGTGGTGAAGACCGTCGTCAACGACTGGTTAGGCGCGTACCTGGACGAACATCCGCGCACGGCGAACATCGTGATCGAGAAGGCGGTGTCGGCCGCCCGGGCGCGTGAGGCGGCGCGCAAGGCGCGGGACCTTACGCGCAAGAAGTCGGCGCTCGACGTGGGCAACCTCCCGGGCAAGCTGGCCGATTGTTCGCTGGTCGACCCGGCGATGTGCGAGCTCTACCTCGTGGAGGGCGACTCGGCAGGCGGTTCGGCGAAGCAGGGGCGGAACCGTGAATTCCAGGCGATCCTCCCGCTACGCGGCAAGATCATCAACGTCGAGAAGGCACGCATCGACAAGGTGCTCTCGAACGAGGAAATCCGCACGATCATCACCGCGATCGGGACCGGCATCAAGGACGAGTTCACGATCGAGAACGCGCGCTACCACAAGATCATCATCATGACGGACGCCGACGTGGATGGCGCCCATATCCGCACGCTGCTGCTGACGTTTTTCTTCCGGCAGATGCGTGAGCTGATCGAAGCGGGGTACATGTACATCGCGCAACCACCGCTGTACCGGGTGGCGAAGGGAAAACACGAGTTCTACGCGTACGACGAGAAGGAACGCGAGACCTACATGGAGCGGCTTGGCAATGGTGAAGGTCGCGGATCGGTCAATGTCCAGCGGTACAAGGGCCTCGGCGAGATGAACCCACCGCAGCTGTGGTCGACCACCATGGATCCTGAGCGTCGAACCCTCCTGCGGGTGAGCTTGGAGGATGCCGTGCTGGCGAACGACGTGTTCCAGACGTTGATGGGCGATGAAGTGGAACCACGCCGGGCGTTCATCGAGGCCAATGCGAAGTTTGTGAGTAACCTCGACATCTGACATCGGAGCGCTGAGCTCAGGGGCGACCGCCATGAATCTCGCGGAACTCAAACTCAAGCCGTACGCGAAATTGGCCGCACTCGGTGCGCTGGGCGTCTGCGGCGGCGTCTTCGCGCTCTACGTGTTTCTCGTGTTCTTCACGCGGTCCATCCCGTTAGGCGGCATTGACCAGACGCAGGCGCTGCTGTCCTGGATTTCGCTGGCGGTCCCGTTTTCGCTGATCATCGGCGCGCACCTGGTGTATGCACGCGTGCTGACGAAATACGCAAAAGACTAGGACCAACACCAAAGTCCAGGCGGTCGACGTTCGTCTCTTTAGACGTGGATTTGGACCTGGTCCACAGGCGTATCGCTCGACTCGTAAGGCATCGTGCCGTCGATCGTCACGCGGTGTGAGATCAGCGGCAACGGGAACTCCGCTTCATCCGCGATCTTGATCGCCGCCTCGAGCGCGCGCCGGCCAGCCGCCACGCCGTCGGTGTCGCTCGCCATGATGGTGGCCAACGGCTCACCTTCGCGCACCAGGTCGCCCGGCCGCACGGCGATCACGAACCCGACGCTGTGATCGATCGCGTCACCGGGTCGAGATCTGCCCCCACCAAGCTCGATGACGCCGAAGCCGACCGTCCGCGGATCGACCGTGGCGACGAACCCGGCCCGCGGTGCGTAGTACAGCTCGCAGACCGCGGCCTGCGGGAGCTTCGACGGGTCGTCGACGACGCCCGGATCGCCACCCTGCGCCTCGACAATCTCGCGAAACTTGTCCGCCGCCCGGCCCGACGAGATGGCGACCTCCATCGCCCGCCGCGCCGCATCGCGCGACACCGCCAGCCCCCCCAGCACGAGCATCTCGGCGCCTAACGCGTAGGTGATCCGCATCAGGTCCGGTGGGCCATCCCCCTGCAGCGCATGGATCGCCTCCTCGAGTTCCAGGGCATTGCCGCAGGCTCGGCCCAACGGCCGGTCCATCGCGGTCACCAGCGCCACGACGGGAACGCGGTGTCGATGCCCTATCGAAACCATCATCTGGGCGAGCTCGATGCCGCGCTCCACCTCCGGCATGAACGCGCCCGAACCGCGCTTGATGTCGAGCACGAGGCCGGTGAGTCCCTCGGCGAGCTTCTTGCTCATGATGCTGGCCGAGATCAGCGGAATGCTTTCGACCGTCGCAGTGGAATTGCGTAACGCGTAGAGTCGCCGATCCGCGGGCGCGATTTCTTCGCTCTGACCGATCAGGGCGCAACCGATCCGGTTGATCTGGGCCTGAGTCTCGGAGAGGGACAGACGGGTCCGGAATCCACGAATGGACTCGAGCTTGTCGAGCGTCCCGCCGGTGTGGCCCAGGCCACGGCCGGACATCATGGGCACCGCTGCGCCAAGTGCGGCAATCAGCGGCGCCAGCACGAGCGATACCTTGTCCCCCACACCGCCGGTCGAATGTTTGTCGAGCCGCGGCGCCGTGAGATGCGCGAGGTCAAGGGTTGCGCCGCTGTGCAACATGGCATCCGTGAGCGCCGACGTCTCATCTCGGTGCAATCCGCGGAAATACACGGCCATCAACAACGCGGACATCTGCGCATCAGTCACTTCGTCACGCAGGTACGCCGCAATCAGCGCCTCCCACTCGCCCGGCTCGATCCGGCGGCCCTCGCGCTTCCGTTCGATCAGCTGATAGGCGAGCATTCGGTGGGCTCCGGTGTACGATCACGTCGTCGCGACGCACGGAACCGCCGTGAACGACCTCCAACGCCCAATCTGTCCCCTGCTCACGACTCCGTCGAGGATGCCCCCCCGTCGATTACTGCCGCTGCTCGCCGCCCTGGTGGTCGCGACGCCGCTTTCCGGCCAGGACGTCGTCCTCAACATCGCTCGCGGCGATAGCGCACATACCGCGTTCAATGCCGAAGCGGCGTTGTCACAGTACGAAGCGGCGCTGGCGATCGACTCCACCAACGCTGAGGCGCTGGGCAAGGCGTCGCGGAGCGCGGTGGATCTCGGCGAGTCGCTGACCGATGCGACGCAACAGAAGGCACTTTTCCGCAAGGCCGAGCGGTACGCGCGCCTGGCGGTGCAAGTGGACTCCACGAGCGCGGAGAACTGGTTTCACCTCGCCCGTGCGCTCGGCCGTACGGCCCTGAGCGTCGGCGTCCGTGACCGCGTCCGCTACGCGGTGGAAATCCGCAAATGTGGCCAGAACGCGCTGGCCATCAATCCGGACCATCCCGGCGCGCTCCACGTGTTAGGCATGTGGAACGCCGAGATCAAGCGCTTGAGCGGTTTCGAACGGTTCTTCGCGCAGCGGTTCCTGGGGGGCGGTGTGCTGGGGCAGGCGAACTGGAAGGACGCCGTGAGTTACATGGAGCGGGCCGTGGCGGTCGACCCGGATCGCATCGCCCATCGCCTCGACCTGGCCCAGATCTACGCCGACACGGGTGACAAGGCGAAGGCGCGCGCGACCTTCGAGTCGGTGATCGGCGCAACAACGCGCACTGATTTCAACGATCCGCTATACAAGAAACAGGCCGAAGAGCGACTGAAAAAGCTGCGTTAGGCGCCGTTGTGCGGCCGGCACGACGGTGGCCGGGGTGTTGGTCGCTGAGCAGGTGTGCGCCCGCACACAGATTGACCCGAGGCGTGGCGACGGAGTCCAAGTACGGAGGCCCTACGCCCCGTCCCTGCCCATGTCATCAGTCGCTATTCCCCCGTCCCCCAGCCAACCGGTTGTCGACGACGTCCCTGACGACGTCACAATGCTTCGCGCCCGCGTCGACGAGTTGACGCGCGAACGCGACCAGCTGGCGGCCGCCGTCGACATCCTGCAGGAAGTCACGTCGTCGCTCCATCTCACCGAGATTCTCCAGCGCATTGCGCAGCGACTGGGTGACCTGTTCGGCCTGGACCGCTGCTCCATCTACCTTGCCGGAGACGTCGCGGAGGAGGTGCGCATGGTCGCGACGTTCGAGAACCCGGACCTCGGGAATCTCGTCGTCGACCTCGGGCGCTACCCCGAACTCAAGCGCGCCTTCGAGTCCGGGCAGACGGTTTTCATTCCCGAGGCGACTCGCGAGCCGTCGCTGGAGCGCGTCTGGGAGACACTCGGCGATCGCGCCGTACGGTCGATCGTCGTAGTGCCGGTTCGTTGGCGCACGAACGTCATCGGCGCGATTTTCCTCCGCACCGAACGGGGATCGACGCCGTTTTCCCAGAGTGACATCACGTTCTGCGAGATGATCGCGTCACTCACGGCCAAGGCGCTGCGGAACGCACACCGTTTCGGCTCCCTCAAGCGCACCAACTCGGAGCAGGTCGAGCGGGACCGCAAGGCGGCTCTCGAGCGCATTGCACTGATCGCGTTTCTCCGCCGGTTGCTCGAGCGTTACGCGACGAGCGCGGAACATCTCTGGGCCGAAACACTCCTCGCCAAAGCGAGTGACGAAGAACTGGAGCGACTGACTTCGGTCGCGATGCAGGTGATTACCGAGGAAGCTCGCGGATAGCTCCCCTGGTCGGGTCAGTGATTCAGGATCCCGACGGTTGAACCGACGCGGCGATGTCGCGCAGCTTGTTCAGAGTAGACCTTCCGCCTAATCTCTGAATTCATGGCTCCCGACTTGGCGAAACGCGCCGCCGCGCTTCGATCACAACTCGAGAAGGCATCGCACGAATACTACGTCCTCGATCGCCCATCCCTCTCGGACGCCGATTACGACAAGCTGTTCCGCGAGCTGCAGGCCATCGAGTCCGAGCATCCCGAGCTGCGCACCACCGACTCGCCGACGCTGCGCGTGGGCGCCGCGCCGCTCAGTGCATTTCCCAAGCGAACGCACGCGGTCCCGATGTTGTCGCTGGCCAACGCATTCGCCGACGACGAGCTGCAGGCCTGGGAAGAACGGCTTGTTCGTATCGCGGGCGACGAGGTGCGCCGCGAGGGATACTCCGCCGAGCTCAAGATCGACGGCGGCGCCGTGAGCCTCACCTACGAGGACGGCGTGCTCACCGCCGGCGCGACGCGCGGCAACGGCACCATCGGCGAAGACGTCACGCCGAACATCCGCACGGTCAGGGACGTTCCGCTCCGGTTGCGTGGAAACAAGGTGCCGGCGCGTCTCGAGATTCGCGGCGAGATCTACTACCCGTTCGACCTCTTCGAGAAGATGAACGAGCACCTGGTGCAAAAGGGTGAACGCGTGTTCGCCAACCCACGCAATGCGGCGTCGGGCTCCCTTCGGCTCCTCGACTCGAAGATCTCGGCCACGCGGCTGCTTCGCTTCTTCGGGTACGGGGTCGTCGTCGGCCACGGCGAGAGCTTGCCCTTCCGCCTGCAGTCCGAAGTGCTCGACCTGCTCGCGGAATGGGGTGTCCCGGTCGCACCACACCGTCTTCACTGCCGGAAACTCAGTGACGTCGTGGCCTGGGCGCACAAGGTTGAACACGAATACCGCGCCGAACTGAATTTTGCCATCGACGGCGGCGTCGTGAAGGTCAATGAGATCGCGCTCCAGGAGGACCTGGGCGTGATTGGTGGCCGCGAGCCGCGGTGGGCGATTGCCCGCAAGTTTGCGCCCGACATCGCCGAGACGAAGCTCCTCGAGATTCGCGTCAACGTCGGCCGCACCGGCGCGCTGAACCCGTACGCGGTCCTCGAGCCGGTGGAGATCGGCGGCACCACCGTCACCTACGCCACGCTGCATAACGAGGACCTGATCCTTCGCAAGGACCTCCGCGTCGGCGACCGCGTGCAGGTGAAACGGGCCGGCGAAGTGATCCCACAGCTCATCGGGCCGGTGCCGGAACAGCGGAGCGGGAAGGAGCGCCCCTGGCGTATGCCGGCGACGTGCCCGGTGTGCGGCACGCCGGTGGTCCGCGACGAAGGGGACGCGATGCACTTCTGCCCGAACGCCGCCTGCCCCGGGAGACGTCTCGAGGCCATCCGTCATTTTGCATCGAAGGGCGCCATGGATATTCGCGGGCTTGGCGACTCCCGCGTTGCGCAGCTGGTGGAAGCTGGCCTCGTGCGCGACGTCGCCGACGTTTACGACGTCACGGTCGAACAACTCACCTCGCTGGAAGGATTCGCGGTAAAAAGCGCCGAACAGCTGGCGGCCGCTATCGACGCCTCACGGTCGCAGCCGCTGTCACGCCTGATTTTCGGGCTCGGCATCCGGCACGTTGGCGCGACAGCCGCCGAACTGCTCGCTCACGAGTTCCACACCATGGACAACTTGCGTGCCGCATCGGAGGAGCGCGTGGCCTCCGTGCATGGCATCGGTGACGTCATCGCGAAGTCAGTCACGGAGTATTTTTCTGACCCGACGAGCGCGAAACTGGTGGACCGGCTGGCTGTGAGGAAGCTCACATTTGAGGAGCCGGAGGCAGTCGCCGCCGACGGTGTCCTGCGTGGCCAGACGGTCGTCATTACAGGCACACTCCCTACGCTGAGCCGGCAACAAGCCGCTACGTTGATCGAGCAGTCTGGCGGGCGTGTTTCCGACAGCGTATCGAAGAAAACGAGTTTCGTCCTCGCGGGCGATTCTCCGGGTAGCAAGCTCGAGAAAGCACGCAGCCTGGGTGTTGCAGTCATCGACGAAGCGGAACTGAGGCGGCGCCTCCAGTAACGAGGAACGAAATGGCCGTGACGACCGAACGCGGGGACATGCTCACCGTAACGCGTGCTTCGCTGCTCTCCCTGCGCGCGGCGCTGCTGCGAAGCGGCGATGCACAGGCCGCGGTGACGCTGCAGGAAGCTGGCTACGCCGGCGGAACAACCCTGTTCGAGGCGTTCAAGGGCTGGCTGTCAGAGCGGACACATATCGGCGTCGAAGATCTCGATGTCGACTCGTTCCAGCACCGGGCCTCGGAGTACTTCAGCGAAAACGGCTGGGGGACGCTCAACGTCGGGACGATCGACGAAGTCGTCGCCACGCTCGATTCACCCGACTGGGGTGAATGCGACCTCAACCTCGGCGCGCAACAGCCGGCCTGCCACCTGACGACAGGCATGTTCGCCGACCTGTTCGGCAGACTCGCGGGCGCGCCGGTCGCTGTGCTGGAAGTGGAGTGCCGTTCCGCGGGCCATGAGCGCTGCCGGTTTCTCGTCGGCAGTCCGGAAGTGATGGACGCCGTTTACGAGGAGATGGGCCGTGGAACGGACTACGACGCAGCCGTGAAGGCTCAGGCGATCTGACGCTTATTGCAAATTGACAATTGCAAATGTGCAAGTTGCAATTTGCAATCAGTCTTCACCCTCGTACTTCGGGTTCGGAACAAGCTCCCCGTCAACGAGGATTTCGCGGTCCCACGGAAGCACGATGGCGCTCTCCGTCTCGAGACCATGGAAGTCCGGCTCGTACGGACCTGTGCGGAACGACACGGCGGTGCGCACTTCCTTCGCACCCGCGTTGACCAGTGCGGCCACGGCGAGCCGCAATGTGTCTCCGCTTTCGCAGGTCTCGTCGACGATCAACACCCGGCGACCACCAACCTCCTGGGGCGCAGCGCCGAGTATCGCGGGCGTCTGACGCACCGGCGAGTCCTCGTTGCGACGCGAGATGAGGATCGAGCGAAAGTCGCGATCAAGGATCGCCGCGATCACCGCTCCGGGAATGACTCCTGCCGTCGCGATGCCAACAACGATCTCAGGGTCGTACGAGCGCGCAACCTTTAGGGCAAGGGCGCGCGACAACTCTCCGAACAGTGGCCACTCAACCTGGAAGTACCCCTTCGTCGGATCGGCCTTGTATCGGCGTGGTGGCATGTGGGGGCAATGGTTGATCGCATGTGAAGCCGCCTTCGCAAGCTATCGCGCGCGGCTTCATGCCGCGAGCAGCACTCATCGCGTTTTCCAACGAGACGCCGCCTTGATCAGTCGGTATTCGTTTCCCCAACGAGACGCCGCCTAGATCAGTCAGGATCCCGTTTCGTTCCAGATCAGTCGGTCCCGTTTCGTTTCCCCTTTGCCCTCTGACCTCTGCACTCGTTAGTTTCGGAGCGATCGCAGCCGGGCATGCATGGGCAGTCCGGTGCCGCGAGAGCCTCCCAAAACGCCACTTGTCGCCTCCTCCTCTGCGCGCATGTCCTGGTTGAGCCGCCTGTTTGGTGGCAGGTCTGAGCAGGAGTTGAAACCGCAACGCCTCGACTACCTGAACGAGGCGCTTGCGCTGGAGCGATCTGGAGACTTTGACGCGGCAATTACTTCGTACCGGCTGGCACTGCGGGCGAAGCCGGACGACACGAAGGCGCTGCAGAACCTCGCGATCGCACTCACCCGCGTGAATCGGTTCGAGGAGGCCATCAAGTGTTATCGGCAGGCGCTCACCTTGAAACCGGCCTTGTCCGGGCCGCATTACGGCCTCGCATTCCTTCACGTGCGCCGCGGAGAGCGTGACGCGGCGATCCAGCACCTCGAGGCGTTCCTCGACGCACCGCCGGCGAGCGGCGAACCCGACCGCTGGATCGAACATGCCCGCGAAACACTCGTGTCATTGAAGTCGCGTGACGGCGCCGAACTCCGCTCCGAGGACCTCCCTCCCCCAGCGACTGAGCGTTAGCGTGGGGCGCGTTCTCGCGGTCGTAAGCCAGAAAGGCGGCGTCGGCAAGACGACCACCTCCGTAAATCTTGCCGCGGCCTTCGCGCGCCGCGGCCTGAAAACACTCCTCGTCGATGTCGATCCCCAAGGCGCCGTCCGCTACGGCGCGGGCTTGCGACGAGGTCACGCCGCCTACGGCTTCGCGGACTACCTTGCCGGCACGCGGTCTTTGCGCGAAGTGCTGCTACCGACCTCCCTGCCCTGGTTGCGAGTCATCCTCGCCGGCAGTGTGACCGATGAAGCCGATCATACGCGCTATATCAACCTGGTTTCCAGCACCGACATGGTGCATCAGCTCCTCGCCATTGCGCGGGAACGATGTGACATCGTGGTCGTCGATACGCCGCCCGGACTCGGCCCGATTGTCCAGCGCGTTCTCCAGGCGAGCGATCGAGCGCTCGTCCCGCTGCAGAGTGAACCGCTCGCGCTGCAGACGACGCCACAGATCCTCAGGGGCATCCAGGAAATCATTGCCACCAACGAGGGACTTACCCTCGACGGGATTCTGCTCACCATGCACGACCCGATGAATCCCGCGTCGGAACGGATTGCCCAATACGTGCGGTCGCATTTGCCTTCGAACATGCTCTTCGACCTGTCGATTCCACGCACGGTCGCCGCGGTCGATGCCTTCGCGGCTGGACAGCCCGTCGTGTTGCGCACGCCATCGGACGCTGCCGCCCAGGCGTACGTCAACCTCGCCACCATCCTCGCCGAGCGATTGCGTTGAAGCGGGTGTGGGGAAGGAGCGGCGTATTCGTCGCCGCGACACTCGTCGTCGCGGCGTGCATCGATCTCTCGACGGATCCGGACGAGATCGTGGCCATCGAGTTCACGGACCTGCCATGGCCGTCCGTTGTCGCAGGGGACACACTTCGCGACGCGTTAGGCGCCGCCGCGCCGCTGGTTGCCCGGCTCTTCGATGGTGACGGCGACGAAGTCAGCGGCCCGGTTGAATTCCTTCCGCAGAAAGCGACGATCCGGATCATCGGTGGGAATTTCCTCGTCGCCAACGACACGGCGACAGGGAGCGTGGGCATCATCGCCTCGGCGGCCGGCATACAAAGTGTCGCCAGGCCGATCGACGTCGTCGCGGCACCCGACTCCATGGCTGCCAGCGGGACCATAACGCCACTGGCATGGGTCGTTCCCGATGATCCCGGGCTGAACACGTCACAGCCGCTTGGCGTGCGCGTGTTTTCGACGGGTGGAGCAACACCGAAGGGCGTTGGTTCATGGATCGTCCGGTTTACGCTCGAAGCCGGCGGCAGGCAGATAGTGGAATCGGATACCACGCAGATTTTTCTCGTGGGCGAAACTGGACGGCCTTCGTACGCGGATACCACCGACACGCAGGGGGCCGCGTCACGGAGGGTTCGATTACGCGTTTTGCCCGGGAGCGTGCCGCCCGACTCGGCCGTGATCACGGTGCGCGCCTTGTATCGCGGCGTACCACTTGTCGGGTCGCCGGTGAAGCTGGTTCTTCCGTTGCGCCCGGGCTGACGCGAACATACCGAGGTCCCTTCGAGGAGCAGGACTTTGATGTACGCACGTGGTGAGCGCGATCGTCCACCGCCGGGTACGCTGAACCAGCTGTTCTTCGCGGCGGCGCGAAAGTGGAACAAGCCTGATGCGATGCTCACGCGCGTCGACGGGAAGTGGCAGCCGATTTCACACGCCACCATCGTCGAACGCGTCCGGCGCATTGCGCTGGGCCTGTCGGCGATCGGCGTCAGCCGTGGCGACCGCGTGGCGATTCTTTCCGAAAACCGCCCCGAGTGGGCGATGGCCGACTACGCCTGCCTGACAGCGGGGTTTACGGACGTGCCGATCTACGCGACTCTCCCCGCCGAGCAGATCCCATACCTGCTCGAGGACAGCGGCGCGGTCGCGATCTTCGTGTCGAATACGATGCAAGCCGCGAAGGTCGCCAGCATCCGGGCGAAGTGCCGGGGGCTTCGCCATGTCATCGCTTTCGACGAAGCCGCCCGGCATGACTCTGACCTGACGCTCCGCGATCTCGAGGCCAGGGGGGCTGCGCTGGATAAATCCGATCGATCAGCCGAATACGAACGGACAGCACATGAAGTCGCGCCCGGCGACGTGGCGACCATCATCTACACCTCGGGCACGACCGGCGCGCCGAAAGGCGTGATGTTGACACACGACAATATCCACTCGAACGTCGAGGCCACGCGCCGCGTGGTGCCTATCGAGAACGACGTCGCCATCTCGTTCCTGCCCCTGTGCCATATCTTCGAGCGGATGGGCGACTACTGGTTCTTTGCGACGGGAACCACCGTCGCGTACGTGGAGAACTTCGACCTCGTCCCCCAGGCGATGCAGGAAGTGCGGCCGAGTGTCGCCCTCTCGGTGCCGCGGCTGTACGAGAAGATGTACGCGCGCGTGCTGGAGAACGCGCTTTCCGGTGGCGGAATCAAGAAGCGCATTTTCTTCTGGGCGCGCGGAGTTGCCGATCGATGGGCGGATGAAAAACTCGCCGGCCGCGAGCCGGACGGCCTGTTGGCCCTCAAGTATGGTGTGGCCCAGCGGCTCGTCTTCTCGAAACTGAAGGCACGGACCGGTGGACGTCTGCGTTATTTCGTGTCGGGCGGTGCGCCGCTCGCCACGGAGATCAACAAGTTCTTCTACGCAGCCGGCCTGACGATTCTCGAAGGGTACGGGCTCACCGAGACGTCGCCCGTAATCGGCGTGAACACGCCGGCGAACTTCCGGATCGGCACGATCGGCAAGCCGATCGATGGCGTCGAGGTGGAGATTGCGCCCGATGGCGAGATCCTCACGCGCGGCCCCCATGTCATGAAGGGGTACTTCAACAAGCCCGATGCCACGGCGGAAGCGATCGACGCCAAGGGCTGGTTTCACACCGGCGACATCGGCGTGATCGAAGACGACTTCATTCGCATCACCGACCGGAAGAAGGACATCATCGTGACGGCCGGCGGAAAGAACATCGCGCCCCAGCCGATCGAAAACCTGGTGAAGACGAACAAATACGTGTCGCAGGCCGTCATGATCGGGGACCGCCGGAAGTTCCCGGTGCTGCTGGTGGTGCCGAACTTCGAGCAGCTCGAGAAGTGGGCGAAGGAGAAGAACCTGATCTGGACGGACCGGTCGCAGCTCCTGGCAATGCCGGCGGTCAACGCCAGGATGGACCAGGAGGTGCGGTCCAAGCTCACTGGCCTGGCGCCGTTCGAGATGCCGAAGAAGATCGCGCTGCTCGGCGCGGACTTCAGCGTGGAAGGCGGCGAGCTCACGCCCACATTGAAGGTGAAGCGTCGCGTGGTCGAGAAGAACTACAAGCCGCTCATCGATTCACTGTACGACGCGACGGATCCGGCGCTGGTGAGCGTGCGCGAGTAGGACTCGTCAGGCACCGAATACAACGCGGCCCCGATCTTTCGATCGGGGCCGCCTCTTTTCCGGAAACCTCAACTCGATCAGCCTGGTCCACGGCAGTTCGAGTGATACTGCATGTTGCCCTGGTCGATCAGATTGCCGGTCGTCGCATTGCCAACGATGGTGCCGTTCACGTTGAACCAGAAACGATCGGACTTCCACCCTGGTTCGCCGCCATCCCAAACACGCAGTTCGACCGCGTGACCATGCTTGTCGAGACCTGCGGCACGACGCGAGTTCGTGTAGGTCGCGCTGGCCAGCGGTGCGGCCGCGATCGGACCATAGCTGGTGATGTCGGCGACATGGTGATCGACGTCGTTCACTTCGATATGGAACTCGTTCAGGAAACCACCGTGAGGCGAGTTGCCACCGGCGTTGCCGCTGATGACGACCTTCAGACCATCGTGCTCCCAGACAAGGCGGCCGAACGATATGAAGTCGCAGATCTCCGGCGGTGGCGGCGGCGCGGTGTAGTTGTTCCCGAAGGTCACGTCGCGCAGCATGTCACCGTTGACATACAGCGTAGCCTCACGCGTCGCGAGTACTCCCACGTCAATCGGCGTGCCGGCGGGCGGAATGTAGGGACCACCTCCGTGCATGAAACGCTCAATGTGCAGATGGTCGAGCGTCCAGTTGGCCGGCAGCGCCTGTTCCGTGATAATGACCCTGTCCAGTGCGTCGCCTGACTTCGTGGAGACGAATGCGGTCTCGCAAACGGTCTGACCAGCAACACCCGTAATACTGCCGTCCCAGGTTACCGCAGCCGGCGGCGCCGCGCCGATCTGCGAGGCGACCTGGATCGTGAAGGTCCAGGCCTGCCCAGGATCACCAGCCGGCGTTTGCTTACACACGCGCACGCGACCAGGCGCGGCAAGGTCGCCCGGAAGAAGCGTGTTGACCGTGGGTGGGTTCACGGACACGTCGAGGGTCGGTGCCCCCGGTAATAGCGTGCGATCAAGTCCAGCGGGATCGGCACAAGCCATCGCAAACGCTGCGACAGCAAGGGCCAGGGAACCTGCTCGTTGCTGCATTGTCATCTTCATTCGCCTCACAGGGTGGTGTGTCGGACTCGCCGGTTAATAACTGCCCTCGCGGTGATCGCCGATGATCACATTTTCGAACTGGTACTTTGCATGGATCGTGCCCTCGAGGGTTGGCTAAAGCATCAGGGCCCCGGAACCCCGGGGCCCTGATGGTCTCGTGTTCGAGCTACGCTTCGCGATCAGTTGCCTTCGCCATCTGGGCAGTGCGGGAAGCCGGGCAGCAGCCCTTCGTTGAATGAGCTGAGTACGCTTGTCAATCCGGCTACATCCGTCCCGGCAACCAATGAGATGTGCAGGCCCGTCTCTCCGGTCGCGGCTTGGACGGCATCAATGGCATTGTCAACAGCCAGCGGACCGTTGTCCTCGTTAGCATCGCCACCGAGGTTCTGCAGGGCGGCCAGGAACTGCTGATACAGGTTAAGCAGGTTGTTCGGCTTGTTGTCGGTCAATGCCCCGACACCCCAGGTTACGCCGCCAGGCTGGCCAGGAGTGGCCGCAAAGATTGCCTGCGCCTCTGCTTTGGTCCGGCCATCGACGGCAATCACAGTGGGAGCGCCGTTGTTGTTCTGATACCACCCCTTCGTGTACGTGCAGATCGGTGGCGGCGGCGCGCTGAAGTCGTTGCCGAAGGTCACGTCGCGCAGCATGTCGCCGTTGACGTAGAGCGTGGCTTGTCTCGTGGCAAGGTCGCCGACGTCAATCGGCGTACCCACGGGTGGAACGTAGGGACCCGCACCGTGCATGAAACGCTCGATGTGGATGTGGAGGAGACTCCAGTTCGCGGGCAGCGCCTGCTCCGTGATGATCACCCTGTCCAGTCCGTCGCCAGACTTCGTGGAGACGTATGCGGTCTCGCAAACGGTCTGTCCAGCAACGCCCGTAATACTGCCGTCCCAGGTTACAGCTGCCGGCGGCGTGGCGCCGATCTGCGACGTGACCTGGATCGTGAACGTCCACGCCAGCGCGGGATCACCAGCCGGCGTTTGCTTACACACCCGCACGCGACCTGGCGCACTGATGTCGCCCGGCTGAAGCGTGTTTACCGTGGGTGGGTTTACGGTCACGTCGAGGGTCGGTGACCCCGGCATCAACGTGCGATCAAGACCTGCGGGATCGGCGCACGCCATCGCAAACGCGGCGACGGCCATGGCGAGGAAACTTGCTTGATGCTTCGTCTTCATCTTCATCCCTCAACTGGTGGTGAGTCGGGTGCCGAGTAACACGTCAGCGACCTCCGCGGTTAGGGCTCAGCCTCGCGGGGATCGTTGATCACGGATTCTCGCGCACATGCTTCGCAGAGATCGTGCCGATCGGGTTACCAACCACCATCAGAATCGTCGGATTCTCTTCAAAAACAGCGGCTTTGCCGTCTCTAATGTGCAACTCGTTGCCACTCGGTAAGCTGGAAGAATCGAGGAAGCGAGCACGTCTGGAAGTGTAGTAGCCTGATACACTTGTGACATTCGCGGACAGTTTTTTCGAGTCGTGGCGTGACGCCCTCGACTTGTGGCGTAACACCGCTGCTCGGTCGCCACACCGCATGCGGCTTCCAAGCCCCATGGAGGGCACGAGCTCAGCGATTCGTTGAGCGGCGCAGAGGGATGACCGGGACCGTCGATTCGACCTCAGCGACCCACTCCAGCTCGTCGCGCGCCCGCAGAAGAAGGCCATCGACGAGCGTGGTGCGGGCCGGCGCAACCACACGACCACGAGTCCGCACGGTTCGGGTGACCTCGGCCAGGAGCGCGGCGCTGTGCTCGTCCACGGCGGCGCCGCGGAACGAGCCGCCGGCGAACGGAATGCGAGCGCCCAGCCTAACGCTGACCGCCGAGTCGCCGACGGTTTCGCCGTAGTCCACCAGGACATAAACGGCGTCGACGAGGGCGGCGAGATCCTCGACCCGCGCCGCGTAGCGACCGCTGAGGAGGATGATCCCTCCGGGCTCCGCCAGGTCGAGCTGCGCCGCCAGGCGGACCGGGTCAACCCCCTCCGGCTCGTCGGGCCGCCACGTCTCAGGCTTCGCGTCACCACCCGTGAAATCCACGCGACCGTCTTGTATCGGGTATCGGGCGTGACAGACTGGGCAGCCTAACGTACCCGACGAAATATGAGCGCCACGCCACGCGTCGGCGGAGAGCACCAGCGGCGACTCTTCGTGGTCCGCCGGGCAACGGAGTGAGTCAACGAGTGAGAGCAGCACGATTCAGACCCGATGCACGAGGCGCGCTTCACGTCTCGTGTTCACGACCGACTCAACCGGAGTTCGTCGATGTTGACCTCGGCTCCACGCGTCAACACGAACAGCACCACGTCGGCTACGGCTTCGGGTCGAAGCATCTGGGCGCGTGGCGTGAACCCTGGACGATGGTCCGGGTCGATCGCGTCCCAGATTGTTGTGTCGACCGGGCCTGGCGACACCAGCGAAACGCACACACCGCTGCCACGGAGTTCTTCGCGCATGACCTCATGAACCGCGCGTGCGCCGAACTTGCTCGCCGCGTATGCGACGTTTTCAGGAAACGCGGTGCGATCCGCAATGGAACCGATCGTGACCACATGCCCTGAACCACGAAGGCGCATCTTTGCCGTCAGCGGTTGAGCAAGGCGGTACGGACCCATCAGGTTCACCTGGAGCGCGCGATCGAAGTCACCTGGTGCTGTCTTTTCCACTGGCGCCAACGGAAACACGCCAGCTGCCTGCACGAGTGCGTCGGGCGCCCCACCGCAGGTGGCGACGATCGTTTCGACGGCGCGATCGATGTCGTCGCCTCTCGATAAGTCACAGGGGATGGCAACCGCCGTATATCCCAGCGACGAAACCGCCGCGTTCAGGCGTTCGCCGGGCCTCGCCAGGCAAAGTATCCGTCCGCCTGCTTCAGTGAGCGCACGCGCCGTGGCGAGTCCAATGCCGCGCGAAGCGCCGGTTACTACAATCGTTCGTGCCTCGAGCCATTGTTGCGTGGTGTTCATTCGCGGCTCAATTCACTCGCCCGCATACTCCACGCGGTTGTTTTCAGTTTCCCACAAGCTGACGAGCACCAGTTCGCCTTGTGTTATGACCGGCTTCAGGACCTTCCAGATGCCAATGGCCAGGTTCTCGGTGGTGGGGATGATGCCTTTCATGAAGTCGACATCGAGGTTGAGGTTTCGATGGTCGACTCTCTCGATGACTTCGCGCATGACGACATCCTTGAGCTGTGCGAGGTCCATCACATAACCCGTTTTTGCGTCGACGTTGCCGCGCACCGACACCTCGAGCTCGTAGTTGTGTCCGTGCCAGTTCGGATTGTTGCACTTGCCGAACAAACGCTCGTTCTCCAGGTCGCTGAGAACGGGATTGTACACGCGATGGGCGGCGTTGAATACCAGGCGGCGAGTGACAGTTACGATTGGCAAGAGAGACGGGGTAAACGGGTAAACGGGCAGTCGGGTAACAGGAGAATACTATTCGCCGGCTGCGAGTCTACCTGTTCCAGCCTTTTGCCGTGTGTCCGCTTGCCCGGTTCAAAAAAACGAGGGGACCCGGATCGCCGGGCCCCCTCGCGCAGTCGGAACGAAGAGTGTTTTTTGAAGCCCGAACGATAGGTGTAAGGCCCTCACCATGCTTCCGCCTTCCCCGCACTGGGGCATGACGTCGACACAGGTTGTCGGGTCCCCTCGTTGGACTTGTTGGCTCAAAAAATCGGTCTCTTCGCCCCTATTTCTGTCGTCGCCGCCAAGATACCGGCGGATCCTCGCGTGGTCAAATAGGATTACTCCTTATGGACGTCGCACTGATCGCAGGAATCGTCATGCTCGTGCTCTGGGCCGCGGGCACATTTTTTCTCGAGGCACCGGGCTGGATCAACTTGCTGCTCAGCGTCGGTGTGTTCCTGATCATCTGGCGAATCGTGGTCCGCGGTACCGGGAGTACGACGCCCAAACCAAAGGTGTAGCAACACACTGGTTGCCTAACCAGAGCAGTTGCGGGATCTAGATTTCCCAGTTAGAGAAGACCACGCCGTCGCGCGCGACCGGCTCCGGATAATCGGCAACCGCCATCCGGAGGTCAGTCCAGCGCACACGCGCCCCCAGCGCCACCAGGCGTCGATAGGCGCCCGGGTATTCGCCCTGCGCGCGAATGGCGACACGTTTCGTTCCGGTGCGACGGGCCGCCACCGACAACAGACGTACCAGTTCGTCGATGTCCTCTTCCCGTTCGACGACGAGCTTCAGCACGCGCATCTCTTCGCGCGGACGCCCTTCGACGAGCGGAACCGAGTGAAAGATCGCGAACCCGCGAACGTGACCACTCCGCTCCAGCAACACCGTGTCACCAAGCCCGAGTTCATCGGTGAGTCGAATCTCGCGGGTGTAATCGTATCCCTTGATGCGCTCCGTGGTGACCGCGTGACACGCCTCGATGAGATCATCGCGCAGCGACGCTGGCATTCGGGACAACAGCGACACGGGCGCGTCCGCGCGAGCCGCCTCCTGCGTCACGGTGATCGTGAGCCGTGCGGGCACGAATCCAAGTGTCGAGTAGAAGCCGATATTGTCCATCGTGCGCGGCATGGTCTCCAGCCCGATGACTTTGGTCTTTCGTTCCGACAACCATTCAATTCCAGCCCTAACGACGGCTTTGCCCAACCCGATCCCCTGCCACTCCGGATGGACGGCGAGCGGTCCCATCCATCCTTCGCCACCCGACGCGTGGGCGATGTTGAACGCGACGACGTCGCCGAGTTCGTTCCGCCAGACCAGCGCGCCGCCATCGGCGTCGTCCATGGCATAACGCCAGATCACCGGATTCAACTGGGGGACGCGCACGCCGGTCATGCCGTCCTTTCGATAGCGCTCCGTAAACGCGTCGCTGAAGACCCGGTTCAATTCCGAGATATCAGCGTGGCCGGCCTGCTCGGGGCCAACGGCGTCAGCGCTTCGCTTCGGCGGCCTGGCGAGCGTCATGTTTCCGCACCGGCGGGAAGCGGCTCGTCGCGCAGTCCATCCAGGTCCGGCACGGCAAGTTCCACCTGTCTCAC
>Ga0070698_100000906_pt1 | contig 32554 bp, 21 predicted proteins | sample KBSK1502metaG_FD_65477 | JGI IMG/M metagenome (GOLD analysis project Ga0070698, IMG submission 65477) | Corn, switchgrass and miscanthus rhizosphere microbial communities from Kellogg Biological Station, Michigan, USA - KBS K1-50-2 metaG | ecosystem: Host-associated > Plants > Roots >... | reverse complement strand
GGGGTCTACGCCGCCGAAGCGATCCCTCTGTCGAAGCTCGAAGATCGGGTGCTCGCGGCCGACAAGGCGGGACTGCAGGTCGAGATCCACGCGATCGGTGACCGCGCGAACGCGGAGATCCTGGATCTTTTCGACCGAGTTGCACAAAAGAACGGCCCGAGAGACCGCCGTTTCCGCATCGAGCACGCCCAGCACCTGCGGCCGGCCGACATTCCGCGCTTTGGCGCGCTCGGCGTGATCGCTTCCATGCAGCCCTACCACGCCATCGACGACGGTCGGTGGGCAGAGAAGCGCATCGGCCGCGGGCGTTGCAAGACAACCTACGCCTTCCGGTCGCTGCTCGATGCGCGGGGCAAGCTTGCCTTCGGATCCGACTGGGACGTGGCGCCGCTCTCGCCGATTGCCGGCATCGACGCGGCAGTGACGCGTCGCACGATCGACGGGAAGAACCCGAAGGGCTGGTTTCCCGAGCAGCGCATCGGAGTCGAGGAAGCGTTGCGCGCCTACACCGAGACGGCGGCCTGGGCGGCCTTCGAGGAAAAGGAAAAGGGAACGCTCGCGCCGGGCCGCCTCGCCGACTTCGTGGTGCTGTCACACGACATCCTTGCGATCCCGGCTGAGGAGATCGTTGGAACTCAGGTCGATGCGACTGTTGTCGGTGGAAAAGTGGTGTTTGAGAGGAAAAGTCCGTAGTCCTTAGTCCGTAGTCCCTAGTCCGAACCCGCTGGCCTTCCGGACTTTCAGATTTTGAGAGACTAGAGCGTGACCAAGGACCAAGGACTAAGGACTAAGGACTGAATCGGTGCCAAGGATCCATCGCCTCGAAGGCGCCGTCATCGACCGGATCGCGGCGGGCGAGGTCGTCGAGCGGCCGGCCTCCGCCGTCAAGGAGCTGGTCGAGAACGCGCTCGACGCGGGCGCCTCGCGCATCGACGTCGAGATCGACGGAGGCGGGATTGCCCGCATCCTCGTGCGCGACGACGGATCCGGCATGTCTTCCGAGGACGCGCGTCTCGCGCTCGAGCGCCACGCGACCTCAAAGATTTCCACCGACGCGGACCTCCAGGGGGTCGCCAGCTACGGCTTTCGCGGCGAGGCCCTTCCGTCGATCGCATCCGTGTCACGCTTGACGCTGACGACCTCCGACGGCTCCTCGCCGGAGGCGATCCGGCTCAAAGTCGAGCAGGGCGGCGCCGCGAAAGAGGAGCCGGCCGCGCGATCCCGCGGAACCGACGTCTTGGTCGAGGGCCTCTTTTCCAAAACGCCGGCGCGGCGCAAATTCCTGGCGTCTCCGGAAGCCGAGAGCCGAGCCGGCGCGGCCGTCGTCACGCGGGCGGGATTGGCCAATCCCTCCGTGGCGTTCACATTCCGGTCCAACGGCCGCGAGCTGCTCGACGCGCCGGCCGCCGCTAGCCGGGCGGCCCGGATCGTTCAGCTCTTCGGGCGCGAGACGCTCGGAGAGCTCGAGGAGTTCGTGGCGAAGTCGGGGCCCCTGCGTGTCCTCGGGTTCGCCACTCGCGGATCGGTCACGTTCGCCAGCCGCCGCTATCAGTATCTCTTTGTCAACGGAAGGCCCGTCGAGGATCGGGCGCTCTCGCGCGCGATCGGACAGGCCGCCCGCGACGCGATCCGGACCGACCGTCATCCGGCGCTCTTTCTTTTTCTCACCGCGGAGGCCGGAGCGGTGGACGTGAATGTCTCTCCCGCCAAGACGCAAGTGCGCTTCGCCGACTCGGGGACGGCGTACCGCCTGGTCTACCACGCGATCCACTCGGCACTTCTCTCGGGCAAGGAGGAGCGCCGCTTGAAATCCGTGCCGGCGGAACCGCCGTCGGTGGGGGAGACTCCGGAGCCCTACGGGAGCTCCAATCTCCCGGTCCCTCCCGGGCGACTGACGCCCGCCGCCCCGCTGCCCGTCCGGGAGACTCCGCCGGTCGAGAAGAAACCTCCCGAGATCCTGCCGATCGGGCAGTATCGCGAGTCCTTCATCGTCGCCTCCGGGCCGGAAGGGCTCCTCGTCATCGATCAGCACGCCGCGCACGAACGCGTACTCTACGAGCGCCTGCGCGACCGGATCGCTTCCGGCCGCGTCCTTTCGCAGAGGCTGCTCTTAAACGTGCTCTTCGAGGCGACGCTCGAGGAGGCGGAGACGCTCGCTTCCCGACTCGAAGATCTCGCGGCGGCTGGCTTCGAGATCGAGCCGATGTCCGGGCGGTCCTACTCCATCTCGGCGCTGCCGGCCGAGGTCACCGACCGTTCTCCCGCCGACACCTTGCACGACGCTCTCGCGCGGTTGGCGGAGGCGGGCACGGCCGACGCGAGCGAGCGGCTCGATCGACTCTGCGCGGGCCTGGCCTGCCGGTCCGCCATCACGATCCGGTATCACCTCGCTCCCGAGGAGATCCGGCATCTCTTGAGCGACTGGATGCGGACCGCGGACCGCTTCACCTGCCCGCACGGCCGGCCGGTGGTGCTGTCCATGAGCGAGGAAGAGCTGGAGAAGTACTTCAAGCGGCGTTGACGCGCCGCCGGGACCCGGGACTGGGAGCTCGAGACTCGTACGTGCGAGAGCGCGTTCTTCGTTTTCCGAGTCCCCGAGTCCCGAGTCCCGAGTCTCGAGTCACGAGTCCTGAGTCCCGGGGATAGACTCCCCCGCATGAATAGAAGAACTCTGATCCAGGGCGCCCTTGCGGGCGCGGCCACCCTCGCGCTGCCGGTCCGGTCGCGCACGGCTGCTTCGACCGGGCTTGGGCCGGTGCTCGCGCAAGTCGAGAAGCATCACGACGAGGCGGTCCGCAGGCTGCAGGAGTGGATCAAGCAGCCGTCCATCGCCGCCGAGAATCGCGGGATGTCGGAGGGATGCGAGCTGACGATCCGCATGCTTCGCGAAGCCGGGTTCGATCGCGCCGAGAAGGTCGCAACCGACGGACAGCCGGGGATCTTCGCGACGCTCGATGCCGGTGCCCCGAAGACTCTGGGCGTTTACTTCATGTACGACGTCAAGCAGGTGGATCCGGCGGAGTGGTCCTCTCCCCCCTGGGACGCGGCGCTCGTCGACAAGCCGGGGCTGGGAAAGGTGATGATCGGCCGCGGCGCCGTCAACCAGAAGGGGCCCGAAGCCGCTTTTCTCGCGGCCCTTCACGCCTTCCGCGCGGCGGGCCGCAAGCTGCCGGTCAACCTGGTTCTCGTGGCCGAGGGGGAAGAGGAGATCGGATCTCCTCACTTTTCGCAGGTCGTGCGCCGTCCGGAGATCGCCGCAGCGCTGTCGCGCTCGGTGGGAGTCTTCATGCCGATGCCGTCACAGGGAGTCGACGGCGTCGTGACGATCAACCTCGGCGCAAAAGGGGTCATCGAGCTGGAGATGATTTCCACGGGCGAACGCTGGGGCCGCGGTCCCCGACTCGACATCCACTCGAGCAACAAGGCTCGCGTGGACAGCCCGGCCTGGCACCTGGTGCAGGCTCTCTCGACGCTGGTCACCGCCGACGGCAACGATCCGGCGATTGACGGCTTTGCCGATCGCGTGCGGCCGCTTTCGGCGGGGGAGAAGGCGATGATCGCAGAGGGCGCGCGGCGTCTCAACGAGGGACTCTTGAAAAAACAGCTCGGCGTCGAGAAGTGGGCCGGTGACGCCGGCTGGATTGAATCGCTGGAACGCCTGGTCGCGCGGCCGACCGTGAACATCGAGGGGCTCGTCGGTGGCTACACGGGCCCCGGCGGAAAGACGATTCTTCCGCACAAGGCGGTCGCGAAGCTCGATCTGCGTCTGGTTCCCGATATGAAGGCCTCGGAAGGCCTGGCCGCGTTGAAGGGCCATCTCGCCAAGCGAGGGTATGGCGACATCGAAGTCAACATGACCGGAGGCTACGATCCGACGTCGACGCCGGCGGACTCGGCGCTCATCCGCGCGCAGATCGCCGTCTACCGGGCAGCGGGTGTCGAGCCGATCCTGTGGCCGCGCATCGCCGGCTCCTGGCCCGGTCATGTCTTCACCAGTGAGCCGCTGAAGCTGCCCGCCGGTCACTTCGGGCTCGGTCACGGCGATGGCGCGCACGCTCCGGATGAGTACTACGTGATCGAGTCCTCGAATCCGAAGATCCAGGGCTTCGACGGCGCGACGCGGTCGCTTGTGGAGTACCTGGCCGAGTTGGCTACGGTTTAGGCGCAGCGTTAGCTGCTGCGAGGAGGCATCCCGATACCACGGTCGTGCTCGGCGCGCTTGCGCTTGACGTGGGTGATGATCAGGATGAGACCCAACAGGATGAAGGCCGCCGGGCCTCCCCAGCTGTTCATGACTTCCCAGAACCAGTCCATGTCGACATAGCGATCGATCAGCCAGAGCGCGCCCAGACCGACCAGGATGACGCCCCAGGTCAGAGCGGCGGTGCTCTCACGCGCTTTCGCGATCTGCGGGGAGGGAGCGATCCCCCCTTCCGTCAAGGCACCCCGATTGATCGCATGCGCCTGCCGGACCGCGTCGATGATGCCGAAGAACCAGATGAACGCGATCAGCGGACCGAAGAACGCCCCGCCCCGCCCATGGCTCGTCAGGCTGATGCACAGAATGAAGGCGCCTCCAAACGCGAAGGCGCGCTGGTAGAGGCCGAGATAAAGGTGTCCGAGCCCTGGGAACATCGAGAGGAACCCGGCCAGCGCAGCCGACTTTCTCTCCACGACCGGAACGTACGCCGTCGCGACCGGGGCCGCCACGGGTGGCGGGGTCGCGGGCGCCGGCTCCGGACTGGGAGTCGCGGGTGGAGGTGTCGCGGGATGGATCGGGCTATCGCTGCTCATGCGTTCTCCTGTAGGGCGAGGTCTTTCTTCCAGCTCGCCACGGTCAAATCTGTTTCGTTCTTGAAGGGGGCGCTTCTCTCCTGGCCGCTCGACGGGCGGTTGCGCGCCGGCGGAGGATCCGATTTCAAGACCAGTTGGACGGCGTTGGAAATGGCGGCGCGGCCGTAGCCGAAAACCCGGCTCTTGAACACCATGCCGGTGCGAAGGGCTTTCTCGCCGAATGCCCCCACGCGATCGGCCAGAGTCACGCTGGCGGCTCCGGCGACGGATCTTGCTTCCATGGGAATTTCGGTGCGCGCCTTGCGCGCGAGGTCCGCGGGGTTGAAGCCCGCCAGCATCACGATCAGAGCAGCCGCGTAGGCGAAGGCGATCGCTGACTTCGGATTGAGCAGCCAGCGCCATCCGACGCGCGGGACCGCTTTGGCGGCAGGCCGCGCGGAGGCGGCCAGTCGCCCTGCCAACCACGGCGCCGGCTGCGGGGGAGCGAGCTCGCGGGTGATACCCAGAGTCCCGCTCGCCAACGCGCACCCGCTGCAGCGAAAGAGATGAAACGCGAGACGTTGGCGATTGGCGGCCTCGATCTCCTCGTCCATGGCCGCGGCGATGAGCAAGCTGGCGTTTTCGCAGTCGACCGTCCGAGCGGGAACTGCCAGAAGAGCCTCGCGCAGAGCGGGAGTTCCCACGGGAGGACGCAGCACAGCGACGAGCCGCCGCACGGACTGCTGATCGCGATCCGCCGCGGCGCAAGCCGGGCACGACTCGGCGTGTTTGCGTCCCTGAAGATCGGAAGCGCCGGCCACGAACAGGCGCTCGAGCTCCTGGCAGCTCATACGAATGCTCCCGCGGCGATGGCGACGGACGCGAAGGCGCCCGGCCCGCGGCTTTCGTGGCGCTCGCGAATCTTTTTGGCGACTTCGGCGCGGGCGCGGAAGAGGCGAGACTTGACCGTCCCGTCGGGCAGCTCGAGCGCCCGGCCGATCTCCTCGTAGGCGAGCCCATCGAGATCCCGCAAGACCAGGATCTCGGCCAGATCCTCGGGAATCTCCGAGAGTGCGGCAAAGAGCATCTTGGTCCGCTCCCGGCGGATCGCGTCCGCGGCCGGGTCGTCGCTGGAGGTCAGCATCGGCGCCACCGCGTCATCGGAGACGAAGCGGAAGGACTTCTCGCGCTTGCTGCGGCGGTAGCGGTCGATGCAGAGGTTCCGGGAGAGGGAGGCGATCCAGGCGATCAGCGGAAAGCCTCCGTCATAGCGGTGCAGGTTCTCGAAGATCTTCAGGAAGATCTCCTGCGACAGCTCTTCGGCGTCTTCCCGCTTCAACGTGAAGTGGTAGGCCACCGAGTACACCCTTTGACTGAAACGGTCCACCAGCTCCCTCCAGGCTTCGTCATTGCCCTGGCGGCAGCGGTCGACCATGTCTCTGTCGTTTTCGTTGCCGCTCAAAGCGCCCTCATTGCCACAAAACGCATTTGGTCGTCAAAAGTTCCCTAAGCCGTTTAACGTCTACGGTCTAAAGTCTTAATGGCCCAAGTTTTTCGCTTCCCGAACCTTAGACCTTGAACCTTAGACTGGAGCTTTCCGGTGTCCCCGCCCCCCCCGGCGCCGGCGGCGGCGAGCGGGGCCGGCCGCCTCGGAAACCGGCAGGCCCGCCTCCCGTTCGAAGGCTTCGCGGGCCCGCGAAACCCTCTCGGAGAGCGTCCGCCAATCCCTCACGAGATCGTCTCCTTGCCCGGTCGCCATCGAGCGCAGCTCGAAGAGATCCAGGGCGGCGGGGAACGCTTCGCGGAAGGCGAGCCGCCGGGTCGCGACGCGGTTGTCCGGTCGGTGCGAGAGCTTGCCCACGATCGCCATCGCCTGCTTGATCCGATGGGTCGTAGCGTGCGGGAGCGCCATGCGCAGAGCAATGGGATTGACGGAATCTTCGAGCAGGACCGCGAGCTGCCCGGCATCGGGCTCCTCGTCCCGAACGATCGAGCGGACGCGGGCGCGGATGATGGGCAGGAACAGGAGCGCGAACAGAACGGAGTCTTCGAAAGCGCGGCCGCGGCGCCGCTCGGCGTCGAGGACATCGAGCAGCGCCCAGAAGAGATGTCCGGCGCCATGGGGATGCTCCGGGTCGTACTCCCGAAGGACCTCGGCCAGCTCCGGCAGCAGAGCGTCCAGCAAGCCGACCTCCCGCAGAAGAAGGAAGGTCGGAAGAGCGTGCCCGCCTTTGAGAGACTGGGAGAGCTCCTCCGTCACGCGGGGGGGAGCGGATTTCACGATCTCTTTGCGGTGGGCCAGGATCGCCTCGTAGGCATCCGGGGTGATCGCGAATCCCAGCCGGCTTGCGAATTCGACCGCGCGCATCATCCGGACCGGGTCTTCGCGGAAGCGAATGTCCGGGTCTCCGATCGTGCGGACGAGCCCGGCTTCGAGGTCGTCGAGGCCGCCGACGTAGTCGATGACGGAAAAGTCCGAGATGTCGTAAAAGAGGCCGTTGATCGTAAAGTCCCGGCGCAGCGCGTCCTCGCGGGCGGTCCCGAAGGTGTTGTCGGAAGTCATGAGAATCTCGGGGGCGTCTGGGACGAGCGGCTCCGGCCGGCGCCGGAAGGTCGCGACCTCGACGACTTTGCCCTGGGCAAACAAGAGGTGGGCGAGGCGGAAGCGCCGCCCGATCAGGCGGCAATTCCGGAAGAGACGCCGGACCTGCTGGGGATGAGCGTCGGTGCCGATGTCGAAATCCTTGGGCGTGCGCTTCAAGAGAAGATCCCGCACGCTGCCCCCGACGAGGTAGGCCTTGAATCCCGCTGAGGAAAGGCGGTAGAGAACCTTCAGCGCATCCGGATCGATCTGTTTTCGGGAGATGGGGTGCTGACTGCGCGGGCGAATGCGCGGCGGGGCATCGCCAAGCCTTCGGATTTCGGATTTGGGATTTGGAATTTGAGGGTCCGCTTCGCTGATAACGCTCTCCTGTGCCGCCCGGCTCCGCCCTGTCCTATTTTAGTCCAACCGATTGACAGAATTGATCTTTTGACTTGCTTCGGCGTGTGCGAAAGAATACGCCGTCTTTTCCATAGGCTGAGGAGGTCAGGTATGAGAACGCGTTTGGTCCTCGCGATCGCCGTCCTTGGCGTCTTCGCCATCACTCTTTCCTGCAGCAAGGGAGGCTCGAGCGGCGAGATTCCCATCGGCGAGTACAGCTCCTTGACCGGCACGACCGCGACGTTCGGACAGTCGACTCACAACGGCATCCTGATGGCCTTCGACGAGATCAACAAGGCCGGCGGGGTGCTCGGGAAGAAGGTCAAGAACGTCGTCGAAGACGACCAATCCCGGCCCGAAGAAGCGGCGACGGCGGCAACAAAGCTCATCAACCAGAATCACGTCGTCGCGCTTCTCGGGGAGGTCGCTTCCTCCCGCTCGTTGGCGGCGGCTCCCATCTGCCAGGCGGCCGGTATCCCCATGATCTCTCCCTCCTCCACCAATCCGCGCGTCACGCAGGTCGGGAACTTTATCTTCCGGGTCTGCTTCATCGACCCGTTTCAGGGAAAGGTCATGGCCAAGTTCGCGGCCAACACCCTGAAGCTCAAGAAAGTCGCCATCTTGGTCGACGTCCGCAACGATTATTCCGTCGGCCTCCAGACGTTCTTCCGCGACAACTTCAAGCAGCTCGGAGGAGAGATCGCCGCCGAACAGTCTTACAGCGAAGGGGACTCGGACTTCCACGCGCAGCTGACCCAGATCAAAGCGGCGAACCCGGACGGAATCTATGTTCCGGGGTACTACACCGAGGTCGGCACGATTTCACGACAGGCCCGGGAGCTGGGAATAACCGTACCGCTCTTGGGCGGCGACGGATGGGACTCGCCGCGGCTCTTCGAGATCGGCGGCGACGCTTTGAACGGCTGCTACATCTCGAACCACTATTCCGTCGACGACCCCGCTCCGCAGATCCAGAAGTTTGTCGGCGATTACCGAGCGCGTTACAAGCAGACGCCCGACGCCCTCGCCGCCCTGGGCTACGATGCGGCCAAGATCCTGGTGGACGCGATGGGGCGCGCCGGATCGTCGGATGGACCGAAGGTGCGCGACGCTCTCGCTCAGACCAAAGACTTCCCCGGCGTCACGGGAAAGATCACGATCGACAAGGACCGCAACGCCGTCAAGCCGGCCGTGGTCCTCAAGATCGACAACGGCAAATTCGTCTACGTCGAGACGGTGAGTCCGTAAGCGGGCCGGAACTCGAGACTCGGAACTCGGGACTCGAACGTTTATCGTTCTTCGGCAGCGGCTTGTGAAAACTGGATGTCCGTGACAGAACTCAGCCAGACCGAGCCCGTCCCGTCGAGGTCTTCCCAGTCCCGAGTCCCGAGTCCCGAGTCCCGATCAGCCCCATGAGCACCTTCCTCCAGCAGCTGATGAACGGCCTCTCTCTGGGGTCCATCTACGCTCTGATCGCGCTCGGATACACGATGGTCTACGGCGTGCTGCGCCTGATCAACTTCGCGCACGGCGACGTCTACATGGTCGGGGCCTACGTCGGGTACTACCTGTCCCGGAAATTGCAGGGGAAGGAACCTTCCTTGACCGCGGCCTTCCTCGTGATGGTGGGCTCCATGATCGTGTGCGCGGTCCTGGGAATCATCATCGAGCGGCTGGCCTACCGCCCGGTCCGTCGCGCTTCGCGTTTGTCGCTTCTGATCACCGCGATTGGAGTCTCGCTCTTTCTGGAAAACACCGGCCAGCTCGTCTTCGGCCCCGATCCGAAGTTCTTTCCCTCCCTGGCCCCCCACGGGGATATCCGCGTGGCGGGCGTGCGGATCACGAGCGAGCAGCTGACGGTGATCGGCGTTTCTTTCCTGCTGATGATCCTGCTGCGGTTCTTCATCCAGAAAACGCGCACGGGCAAGGCGATGCGCGCCGTCTCCTTCAATCTCGACGCGGCGAAGCTGATGGGCATCTCGACGGACCGGATCATCTCGATCACGTTCGCTCTGGGCTCCGCGCTGGCGGCGGCGGGCGGCGTTCTGATCGGGATGCAGATTCCGAAGATCGATCCCCTCATGGGAATCATGTATGGGTTGAAGGCCTTTGTCGCGGCCGTGCTCGGCGGGATCGGGAACGTGCCCGGCGCCGTGCTGGGAGGCCTCCTGATCGGGACCTCGGAAGTCATGGTGGTCGGCTACCTCTCCTCGACTTATCGCGACGCGATCGCGTTCGGCATCCTGATCCTGGTCCTGCTCCTGCGGCCTCAGGGGATTCTCGGACGCGTCCAGAAGGAAAAGGTGTGAAGGGCTTCCTCGTCAGCGTCGGCATCCTCGCGGCGCTCTTCGTCGCGAACGGCCTCTTCACCGGCTCGCTCGTTCCGGGCGTCTCCATCTCGCCGTACATCCTCCAGGTCATCTGCCTCGCCGGGATCAACATCATCCTGGCGGTGAGCCTGAACCTGATCAATGGCTTCACCGGTCAGTTCTCGATCGGCCACGCGGGCTTCATGGCGATCGGGGCGTACTCGTCGGCGTTTCTGACCGTCACGTACGGCGAGCGCATCCGCGCGGCGCTCGGTTTCCTCCCCCCCTTCGCTCGCGACGGGGCGCTTCTGCTGTCCGGGCTCGCGCTCGGCGCGCTGCTGGCGGCGATCGCCGGCTTCTTCGTGGGAGTTCCCTCGCTTCGTCTGCGCGGCGACTATCTCGCGATCGTGACGCTGGGGTTCGGAGAGATCATCCGGGTGTGGATCCTGAACATCGATGCGGTCGGCGGAGCGCGCGGGTATTCGGGGATTCCCAAGCTCGCCAACTTTTTCTGGATCTACCTCTTCGCGGTGGTCTCGGTCACCGTCGTCTCCCGGACGGTCCGGTCGTCCTTCGGTCGATCGTTGATCGCGATCCGTGAGGACGAGATCGCCGCCGAGGCCATGGGGGTGGATACCACGCGGAGCAAAGTCATCTCTTTCGTCCTGTCCTCGGCGATGGCGGGAGTCGGCGGCGGACTCTTCGGCCATTACCTGATGTACGTGCACACCAATTCGTTCACCTTCATCAAGTCCATCGAGATCATCATCATGATCGTGATCGGAGGGCTGGGCTCGATCACCGGCTCGGTCGTGGGGGCCGTTCTCTACATCGCGTTGACGGAGGGTCTGCGCGGGTTCGCTCAGTACCGCATGATTCTCTTCTCCCTGCTCCTGATCGTGATCATGATCGTTCGCCCCCAGGGGCTGCTGGGCCATCGGGAGTTCGCGTCCTTCTTTCGCCGCGCGCGGCGCGTGGGCGGTCCGACCCCGGGCGTCCGGACGTAGCGCGTTTCCACACCATGGCGCTGATCGAGCTCTCCCATGTGACGATGCGGTTCGGCGGCCTCGTGGCCGTCAACGACCTGAGCCTGGCTTTCGACGCGGGCCAGCTCTACGGCCTGATCGGGCCCAACGGCGCCGGCAAGACCACAGTCTTCAATGTGATCACCGGCGTGTATAGGCCGACCTCCGGTTCGATCCGATTCGACGGCGAGGAGATCGCGGGACAGCGCAGCGGTCGCATCACGCGGCGCGGCATCGCGCGAACGTTCCAGAACATCCGGCTCTTCGGAGACATGACGGTCCTCGACAACGTGAAGGTCGCCTTCCACTGCCGCCAGGGGGCCGGAGTCGCGGCGGCCGTGCTCCGCACTCCGACTCATGCCGCGGAAGAGGACCGGGTAGACAAAGAGGGCCGGGAGCTGCTGAAGATCTTCAAGCTGGACGGCCAGGCAGAAGAAAAGGCGCGCAACCTACCCTACGGGAGCCAGCGGCGGCTCGAGATCGCGCGCGCGATGGCGACGGCGCCCCGCCTGCTTCTGTTGGACGAGCCCGCCGCCGGGATGAACTCGCAGGAGGCGCATCAGCTGATGGACCTGATCCGCTGGGTCCGCGACCATTTCGGGATGGCGATCCTCCTGGTCGAACACAATATGAAGGTTGTCATGGGAATCTGCGAGACGGTGCACGTCCTCGACTACGGATCGACGATTGCGACCGGCCAGCCCTCCGAGATCCAGTCGAATCCCAAGGTCATCGAGGCCTATCTGGGAGGCGCGTGAGCGCGGAAGCGGCGGTCCCGATTCTCGACGTCCGGGAGCTGCGCGTCTCGTACGGGGCGATCGAGGCTCTGAAGGGAATCTCTCTGCATCTGGACGCGGGCGAGATCGTGACCCTGATCGGCGCCAACGGGGCGGGGAAGTCGACGACCCTCCGGGCGATCATGGGTCTGGTGCCCGCCAAGACCGGCGAAATCCGGTTCCGCGGTAAGCCGACGCGCACGACTCCCACCTTTCGACTCGTGCGCGGAGGCCTGATCCTGGTGCCGGAGGGCCGCGCGATCTTCGCGAACCTCTCCGTCCGCGAGAACCTGGAGATGGGAGCCTACGCCCGGCGCGACAAGAATGCGCTCGCGTCGGATTTCGAGAAGGTCTTCCAGATCTTCCCTCGGTTGAAAGAGCGGGAGAAACAGACGGGCGGCACGCTCTCGGGAGGCGAGCAACAGATGCTCGCGATCGGCAGGGCTCTGATGTCGCGGCCGAGCGTGCTCCTGCTGGATGAGCCCTCCCTGGGTCTGGCTCCGATTCTTGTCCACACCATCTTCGAGGCAATCGAGCAGATCCACAAAGAGGGGACGCCGGTCCTGCTGGTCGAACAGAACGCGATGGCGGCCCTGAAACACTCGAACCGGGCCTACGTTCTGGAAACCGGTACCGTCGCGCTCGAGGGGTCTTCCGCGGAAGTCGCCGCGAATTCGAAGGTCAAGGAAGCATACCTGGGAGAGTAGGCGGGAAGGCCGGGAACGCGCGGGATCGCCGGGATCGTCGGGAAGTGGAGCGGCCGGGTTCCTGATCTGCGTGAACAGTTCGGGTTCCTCAGGTCAAGCGCGACCGGAGAGCACAGGCCTCTCCCTTCCCGGGGGATACAATTCTCTCCACCGAACCCGGGATTCTTGTTCGGAGAGGCGAGGATTGGTTGGGCGGCCTCGGGGCGGAACACTTTGCGGGCGCGCAGCGTTTCGAGCTGAGACGCCGGCTCGGGGCCGGCGCGTTCGGTGTCGTCTACGAGGCGTTCGACCGCGAGCGGCGCAGCCGGGTGGCCTTGAAGACCCTTCGCCGGGCCGGTGAGGAGGCCCGCTACCGGCTGAAACAGGAATTCCGGTCTCTCGCCGACCTCGTCCACCCGAATCTCGTGACCCTCTACGAGCTGCTCTCTGACGGCGAGCAGTGGTTCTTCACGATGGAGCTGATCGATGGGATGAGCTTCCTCGAGTATGTGAGGCGTGACGGCGCGGGGGAGAGGACCGTCCGGGATGCTCCCGTTCCCTCGGAAGAGGCCGGGAATTCCGACCAGGAAACCGAGAGCGTGGCTCCCGTCTCGCCGACCCTGAGCGAGGCCGAGGTGGAGAGAGTCCGAGTTTCGGTACGAGGATCGCTCAACGTCGAACTGCTTCGCGGGGCGCTGCGGCAAACGGCGGCGGGCATTCGGGCGCTCCACACGTCGGGCAAGCTTCACCGTGACATCAAGTCTTCCAACGTGCTCGTGACTCGGACCGGGCGCGTCGTCCTCCTCGATTTCGGCCTCGTCACCGAGCTCGATCTGCCCCGAGGCGACCAGAGCATGGCGATGGCGGGCACCCCGGCGTACATGTCGCCGGAGCAGGGGGCGGGCCTCCCCGTCACGGAGGCGAGCGACTGGTACAGCCTGGGAGTCATGCTGTACGAGGGGTTGACCGGCCGCAGTCCCTTCGTGGGAAGACCGTCGGAGATGATGCGCGAGAAGCAGCGGCGGGAGCCGCAGCCCCCTCATAAGATCGCGGCGGGGATTCCTGAGGATCTCGACCGGCTCTGCGTCGGGCTTCTGCGGCGCGACCCGAGCCGCCGCCCGACGGGCCGGGAGATCCTGCTTCAAGTGGGAGGCGATCCGGCGCAACCGGCCGGCGCGAAAGCGACAGTCTCCGAGTCGCGTGGTCTCCCGTTCGTGGGTCGGCGCCGGCAGCTCACCCTGCTCGAGGACGCTCTCGAAGTGGTGGCGGCAGAAGGACGCGCTGTGACGCTCTGCGTGCATGGCGGCTCGGGAATGGGCAAGACCGCGCTGGTTCGCCGCTTCCTCGACTCTCTGAAAGCCCGGGACGAAGCCGTGGTGCTGGCGGGGCGCTGTTTCGAGCGCGAGTCGGTCCCCTACAAGGCTCTCGACAGCCTCATGGACTCGATGAGCCATTATCTGAAGGGCCTTCCCTCCGCGCGCGCCGAGGCGTTGATGCCCCGGGACGTCCTGGCCCTGACCCGTCTCTTCCCCGTCCTGCGCCGTGTGGAAGCGGTCGCGGGGGCGCGGCGACGGGTGCTCGAGATCCGCGACGCTCAGGAGCTGCGGCGCCGCGCCTTCGCGGCCCTGCGCGAGCTCATGGGCCGATTTGCCGAAGAGACCCTGCTCGTTCTCTTCATCGACGATCTCCACTGGGGAGATGCCGATAGCGCGGCGCTCTTGGAAGAGCTGATGCGCCCGCCCGAGGCGCCGGCGATTCTCCTGATCCTGGCCTACCGGACGGAGGAGGCGCTGACGAGCCCGCTGCTTTCGCGGCTTCTGCCCGCAATTGCGGGAACAACCGACTCGCGGGAAGTCATCGTCGAGCGTCTCGACCCTCTCGAGACCCGAGATCTGGCGCAGGTGCTTTTGAGGGCGCCGGTCGGATCGGACCCCGTCGTGGAGTCGATCGCCCGCGAATCCGGCGGGAACCCGTTCTTCCTCTCGGAGCTGGCGCGGTCCGTCGAAGTCGAAGCGGAAGGGGCGCCGGCCGGCGTATCGGGCGCCGCTCCCGGGCCGGCGCCGAGCCTCGAGCAGATCATCCAGCTGCGGGTCGCCCGGCTGCCGGAGGATGCGCGCCGGCTGGTCGAGGTCCTGTCCGTCGCGGGGGGGCCGGTTGAGTTCGCGGTCGCGAAGGAGGCCGCGGACCTCGAAACGAGGGAGGGCACGCTCGAAATCCTTCGGGTCGGTCACCTCGTGCGCACGCGCGAGACCCAGATGCGGGAGGAAATCGAGCCGTATCACGATCGCATCCGGGAGGCCGTCGCCGCCGGTCTGGATCCGGAAACGCGAAAAACGCATCACCGTCGCCTCGCGCTCGCGCTCGAGGCGAGCGGCCATGCCGACGCCGAGGCTCTCGCGGAGCACCTGAAAGAGGCGGGAGAGCTCGACCGCGCGGCCGAATATGCGGGAGCCGCCGCGGACCGCGCCTCCGAGACGCTGGCCTTCGACCGGGCGGCCCGGCTCTTTTCTATGGCTCTCGAGCTTTCCACGGGAGGCGAGGCGGAGGCGAGGCGGTTGCTCCAGGTCAAGCTCGGCGACGCTCTTGCCAACGCCGGCCGAGGAGCCGACGCGGCAAGCTCCTATCTGAGCGCCTCCCGAGGCGCGCGAACAGCAGAGGCGCTCGAGCTCCAGCGGCGGGCCGCCGAGCAGCTTCTTCGAAGCGGCCATATCGACATGGGGCTGCCAGTCTTACGCGATGTCCTGCGCAAGGTCGGGTTCCGATATCCCGAGAGCTCTCTCGGCTCGCTTCTCTCCTTCGTGTTTCACCGGCTTCAAATCCGGCTGCGAGGCTTGAGCTTCCGCGAGAGGGACGCCGCCCAGATCGCTCCCGAGTCCCTGATTCGAATCGATACCTGCTGGTCCCTCTCCCTGGGTCTGTCCATGATCGACACGCTCCGGGGTAAAGACTTTCAGGCGCGGCACCTGCTCCTCGCGCTCAAGGCGGGCGAGCCCTACCGGATCGCGCGCGCCATTTCCAACGAGGCGGGCTATTCGGCGACGGGAGGCCCTCCCAACGCCAGGCGCACCGCGGCGTTGGTCGACATGGCGACGAGCTTGGCGGCGCGCGTCGGTCACCCGCAGGCGATCGGAATCGCGCAGGTGGCGGTCGGGATCACCGCCTACGCGGAGGGGCGTTGGAAGGCCTCCTGGGATCTGGCCCAAACGGGAGAAAGCATTCTCCGCGAGCACTGCACCGGGGTCGCCTGGGAGCTCGATACGACCCACATCTACTCACTGCGGGCCCTCTTCTATATGGGCCGGATCGCAGAGCTGATTGCGCGCCTTCCTCTCTTGATTCGAGACGCCCGCGACCGCGACGATCTCTTCGCAGAAACGAGCCTGCGGGCCCGTCACAGCTACGCGGCCTGGCTCGCCGCGGACAAGCCGGAGCGCGCTCGCAGCGAGCTGCGCGACGCCATCGCGCGCTGGTCGACGAGAGCCTTCTACATGCAGCACTACTACGCGCTCGTGGCGGAAGGCGACATCGCCCTCTACATGGGCGATCCGGCCTCCGGTTCGCGGATTCTCCGCGAGCGGCAGCCGGCTCTCGAGCGGTCACGCCTCCTGCGCGTCCACCATCTCCGAATCGAGTGGCTGCACCTGTGCGCCCGCATCTTGATCGCTCAAGCCGCAGGGACGACAGGAACCGAGTCGGAATCCCGACTGCGCGAAGCGGAGGCAATTGCCCGCCGTATCGAGCGAGAACGCGTGCACTGGGCCGACGCGCTGGCAGCCCTCGTGCGGGCGAGCATCGCCTTCAGCCGAGGCAACCGCGGTGAGGCTGCGCGCCGGCTCGGCTTCGCGGCGTGCATCTTCGCGATCGCCGACATGGGTCTCTACGCGGCGGTCACTCGGCGCCGGCTGGGCGCGATCCTGGGCGGCGAGCGGGGAAGAGCTCTCGTGGAGTCGGCCGACGCCTGGATGCGCGGAGAGAAGATCGAAAAACCGTCGGGGTTCGCGGATATGCTGGCGCCGGGAAGGTGGCGGTCCGGCGGCTCAGGAGGATCGGATGCGTAGGCTTCGAGTGGGTGTTGTCGATCTGGTCACGCGAGGGCCAACGCGCGCGCTCTATGCGCGCGTGATGAATGCGAACCTCGCGAGCATCATGCCGCAGGTGGTCGCGGCCTGGTGCGAGGCGGAGGGCCATGACGTCTCCTTCACCTGTTACACGGGCTTTGAAGACCTGGACAGGGAGCTGCCGGCCGACGTGGATGTGCTGTTTATCTGCGCATTTACGGAAGCCGCGCTCCTGGCCTACGCGTTGAGCAACCGGTTTCGCGCCAAGGGCGCGATCACGGTCCTCGGCGGTCCCCACGCCCGCTGTTATCCCGAGGACGCGCGGAAGTATTTTGACTACGTCCTCGGCTTTACAGACCGTGCTCTGATTGCCGAGGTGCTGCGCGACAACGCACCGCACCGGCCGGTCGGGCTTCACCTTCAGGCAAAGGGACAGCCGGCGTCTCTTCCGGGTGTGCGGGAGCGGTGGAAGTTCATCGAGCCGACGATTCGGAAGGCTCCCTTCTTCCAGATCGTGCCGGTTCTGGCGAGCCTGGGTTGTCCGTACACCTGCAGCTTCTGCATCGACGCGACCGTCCCCTATCAGCCGCTCGACTTCGGGCAGATCACCGAAGACCTGCGCTTCCTCGCGCGGACGCTCCGGCGGCCGCGGGTCGGCTGGCACGATCCCAACTTCGGAGTCCGCTTCGATCAGATTCTCGACGCGATCGATGCCGCCGTGCCGCCCGGCGCCATCGAATTCCTGGCCGAAAGCAGCCTCTCTCTTCTCTCGGAGCCGCACCTTCAGCGGCTGGCGCATAGCGGATTCAAGGCTCTCCTGCCGGGAGTCGAGTCCTGGTACGAGCTCGGCAACAAATCACGCACCGGGTCGAACAGGGGGATGGACAAAGTCCGGCAGGTTTCCGAGCACGTGAACACGATCCAGCGGTACATCCCATATGTTCAGACCAATTTCGTGCTGGGGCTCGACTCGGACGAGGGGGAGGAGCCATTCGAGCTGACGAAGCGATTCGTCGACCTGACGCCGGGAGCCTTTCCGGGATACTCGCTTCTCTCGGCTTTCGGCCGGGCGGCTCCGCTCAATCTCGAGTACCAGCGCGCCAATCGCGTGCTTGCCTTCCCGTTTCACTTCCTCGACAACAATCGCGCGATGAACGTGAAACCAAAGAACTATGCGTGGAGGGACTTCTACGACCACGTGATCGATCTGACGCGGTACACCTTCTCCTGGTCCGCGATTCTGCGGCGCTTCCAGGCCACGCGCACGGCGATCCCCCGCTGGATGAACGTGGTTCGGGCGGTGTCGTCCGAAGGCTTCGGGCGGATTGGCCGCTACCGGGATCTGCGCCGGAGGCTGGATACCGATCCGCAGATCCGTCGCTTTTTCAACCGGGAGACGTCGGAGATTCCGGCGTACTACGTCGATCGCGTGCGCCAGGATCTGGGAGCGATGTGGCCATGGCTGCCGCCGGAAGCCCTCCAACACGACCCCAACGCCTATCTGAACTCGCAGCCTCCGCCGCCCGGCCGTCCGCCGGGAGCGACTCTCGACGCCGCGAGCGCGATCTCCTAGCTCTTGCTCTCGGTATCCGTGCTTGCCGTCTTCGGACGCGTCCGGAAGGTGACCGTGAGAGACCCCAATCGAATCGAGTCTCCGTCGGTCAAGGCCGCCGGGGCTTCGAGACGCTCGCCGCGAAGGTAGGTTCCGTTCTTGCTCTTCAAGTCCTCGATCGTCGCGGCATTGTCGCCGATGACGATCCGCGCGTGGCGGCGGGAGATGCTCTTGTGATTCACCCGCAGCGGAGCATTGCGCGCGCGGCCGATCACGTGCTCTCCCTTCGGAAGGGGGATGGCTCGACCCTCCACGATCAATGAGAAGCCGGAGTCGGCGGCGCGCTCGGATGAGTCCGAGAGCCGCGATCGATCGAGGCCGGGGTGGAGCACGATGTCCCCGCTGCGTCCGGCCGTCGTCGAGGCCCGGCCTCCCTTGCGAGCATCGTTCCGCCCGGCGACCAGGTCCTCGAGGGCGTAGGTCAGGTCGCGGGCGGATTGAAATCGCTCCTGCGGATTTTTTTCCAGGCAACGGCGAAGGATGCGCTGCAGACCCGGGCCGGTAGCCCCCTCAGGCGGAAACTCCGGCGGTTCCTCCCGGAGGATCGCGATCATCGTCTCCACGCCCGAGTTCGCGCGAAACGCTCTTCGCCCGGAGATCATTTCGTAGAGGACCGCGCCGAAGCTGAAGATGTCCGAGCGAGAATCCGCGGCCTGCCCGCGCACCTGCTCGGGAGACATGTAGCCCACCGTTCCCAGAATCATCCCGGGCTCGGTGACCGTCGAGAAACTCGGGGAATCCTCGCGCTGCTCGGGCGCGGCGGGATTCAATCGGGCCAGGCCGAAGTCCAGAATCTTGATGCGGCCGTCGCTGGTCAGGAAGAGGTTCTCCGGTTTCAGGTCTCGATGAACGATCCCCTTTTCGTGCGCCGCCGCGATTCCCTGGGCGATCCCGATCGCCAGCGTGAGCGCTTTGCGGCTCAGGAGGCTGCCCACGGCGAGCCTTTCCCGCAAGGTTTCCCCTTCCAGCAGCTCGAGCACGAGATAGGGGTAGCCGTCGTGGACCCCGAGATCATGAATCGCGAGGATGTTGGGATGGTCGAGTTGTCCCGCGGCCCGCGCTTCCTGCTCGAAGCGATGGAGCCACCCCGGTTCCGAGGCAAGGGAGCGCGGCAGCACCTTGACGGCGACCGAGCGGCCGATTCTCGTATCGCGGGCGCGATAGACCTCCGAAAGCCGCCCGCTTCGGAGCGGTTCGAGGAGCTCGTAACGTCCCAGCAGGGTTCCGACGGGAAGCGTCATGGGGTTGGAAGAAGAGCGAGACGCTCGGGCTGCTTCAAGGAGCGATCTGCGTGGCGGTGCTTCCCGCCGCCGAAAAAACCCGGAACGTCAGACTGGCCGAGCCCAGTCGAATCACTTCGCCGTCATGCAGCTCGACCGGTTCGTCAATCCGGGCGCCGGAAAGATACGTCCCGTTCTTGCTCTGGAGATCTTCGAGCCGTGCGGACCCTTTGCGAATGAGGATTCGGGCGTGCCGGCGCGAGACGGAGGAGTCGTCGATCCAGGCGACCGCCTGCCGATCTCGGCCGAGAACGTTCTCGCCCGGCACCAGCGAGATCTCTCGTCCATTCCAAACGAGACGGTAGCAGGTGTCTTCCGCTGCGGGTCCGCCGGCGGCACGCGGGGCCTCATGAGTCTCGCCGCTGAAGGCGTACCCGTAGCCGTGGACGGTCCGGACGAATTGCTCTTTGCGGCCCGAATCTCCCAGGGCCGCTCGGATCTCCGCGATGGCGCTCGCCAGGGTTGCCTCGGAGATGAACGTTCCCGGCCAGACCTTTTCATGGAGCTCGTCCTTGGGAAGAGCGCGGGGGCGGTCTTCCAGCAGCAGCTCCAGCAGGCGGAAAGCCTTCGGAGAGAGATGGACAGGCTTCTGCTTTCGGAAGACCTCACGAGTCTCCGAATCGAAGAGGCAATCACCGAACTGCAGGCGCATCTTCAGTCCCCGGGTTCCGACTCCATGCGTCGCTCTCCCCGGGCGGATCCTTCGGAAAGATCCTCTCGATGATATCCCCAATTCTCGTCTCGCCTTGCCCGCCTCCGAGCCCGCGGGCCCGGCCGATCTCCATCGCGAGCCGAGCTAGCGCGCTTCGATGGGCAGGTAAGGCTGGGGGTAGGAGGGGCCGGTGTACTCGGCGCGGGGACGGATCAAACGGTTGTTCGCGTACTGCTCCAGGACGTGCGCGGTCCAACCGGAGATCCGAGAGACGGCGAAGATCGGAGTGAAGAGGTCCGCGGGGATCCCGAGCATCCAGTACAACGATGCCGAGTAGAAGTCGACGTTCGCGTTCAAATTCTTTTCTTCGTTGACGACCTGCTCGATCCGGCGGGAGATGTCGTACCACTTCGTATCGCCGGAAGACTCGGCGACTTCCTTGGACATGCGCCTCAGGTGGGTCGCTCTCGGATCCTCCGTCGTGTAGACGCGATGGCCGAAGCCCATGATCCTCTCTTTTCGCGCGAGCCGGGCGCGGATCTCGTCGTCGACCTTCTCGAGGGAGCCGATCTCCTGCAGCAGCCGGAGGACGGCTTCGTTGGCTCCTCCGTGAAGCGGCCCTTTCAGCGTTCCGATCGCCGAAGTGATCGCCGAGTGCATGTCCGCGAGGGTCGCCGCAGTCACGCGGGCCGCGAAGGTCGAGGCGTTGAGCTCGTGGTCCGCGTGGAGAACGAGCGCGATGTCCAGGGCGCGCACGGCGGCGGCGCGAGCCGTCTCGCCGTTCAACATGCGCAGGAAGTCGTCCGCATGGGTCCTGCCCGGGTCGGGGGGGACGACGGCCTTGCCGGAACGCAGGCGATGGAAGGCCGCCACGATCGTTGCCAGCTGGCCGGTCAGCCGCCGGGCCTTGCGCCGGTTGGCGGCCACCGACATGTCGCGGCCGTCGGGATCGGAGTCCACGAGCGCCGAGACCATGGTCCGTAGCGCATCCATCGGAATCGACGTTCGCGCGAGAGTCGCGAGCAGGCTCAAGAGCTCGCGGGGAATGGCCCTTTCCCTCGCGATCGAGGCGCGCGTTTCCTCGAGCTCGTCGCGGCGCGGAAGCCGCCCTTCCCAGAGGAGAAAGCAGACCTCTTCGAAGCTCGATTTCTGGGCGAGCTCATGGATGTCGATGCCGCGGTAGGAGAGGATTCCGCGCTCGCCGTCGATGTAGCAGATCGAAGAGTCAACCGCGACGACGTCTTCGAGGCCCCCGACCTCCACCATGGCGGAGCGAGATCAGCCTTCCACGGCGTCGGGAATCGCCGGATCGAGACCCGGGAACTGGGCCAACCACGCCTGCCGCTCGGCCCGGAGCTTCTCGACCAGGCGCCCGTACTCTTCGTCGGAGTAGTAAGAGTCGGCCGTGTACTTTTCGAGGTTGATCCCCGGAACGTTCGTCGGGACTTCGTAGCCCCAATCCGGATCGGTCTGCCACTCGATGCCTTCCTTGGCGATCTGCTTCATGATCTCCGTCGAGACCTTGATGGAGATCTTTTCTCCAGGTACCCCGTCCTTCGCGCCGATCGAGCCGGTGTTCAAGATGTAGGCCTGCATGTCCGGATTCTCGCGGAGGATGGAAAGCAACCGATTGCCTTCGTCCGATTCCGAGCCCACGATGAAGGGATTGGTTCCCACTTCGCGTTTGGCCTGCCCGGCCTTCGTCGGATCGCCGGCCGAAGTCTCGATCGATTCTCCCAGCATGAAATAGGCCGCCGCCTGCTCGGGCGTCAAGCGCGCGCAGACGGGCACGATGTCGTTGCGGCGCGTGATGAAAACGATCTTGTTCGCCTTCGGAAGATCGATCCCCTCCCCGCTGCCCCGGATGAAACGCCGCAGCACGACGCCCCGTCCGTTGGAAGTCAGAGAGGTGTCGAGAAAATCGACCTTCCCCGAGTCCTCCACTTTGATGTTCTCGTATGTCGCCGTGGGATGGGTCGCCGCTCCCCAGAGAACCGTCTGGGACGGCTCGAGCCCCTCGGTCTTGATGTAGAAGCCGTCCTCTGTTCCGAACGCGCGGCCATCCCGCGTCAGGAGCACGACGTCGTCCTGCTTGATGATCGCCTGCTCCGGCGGCTGCAACCCGTGGTCGTGCAGCGTCAGGGTGGTCTTGCCTGTCCCGGAGAGGCCGAAGAGGAGAAATCCGACGTCGCGCAGCTGCCCGTCCGGTCCCGTTACGCGCAGGATCTTCGAGCCCGCATGGAGGCCCAGTCCGCCGCGGCGTTTGATCCAGTACATCGCCTGCCGCAGCATCGATTTCTTGGCCTCGCCGGGATAGTCCGTCCCCAGGATGTACGTGTAGCCCTGATTGACGTCGCAAAAGATGAGCCGTTCCGGCCAGTCGGGAACGTAGACCGAAACGAAGTCCGGCTCGTGGGAGGAGTCCGACGGGAAGAGCATGTTGTGCCACATGAAGGCGATTCGAGCGTAGTCCTTCGGCACGAAGAGGCGGCACCGCAGCGTCGCCTCGGGGTTCTCGCCCATCCGGCGGTCGACCTGAATCAGATCCATTCCCGCCAGCGTCTCCTGGACCTGCCGAATGATGTCCTGGGCCTTCTTCGGATCGATCGGCTGCTGCATGACGCCGGCCTTCACGCCGTCCGCCACGATGTACGTGTTCTTGGCGGAGCGGTTTTTCACCCGGGTGGAGTAGACGGGCGAGCCGTACTCGGTCGTCTTTTCGCCCGCTCGGGCGAGCTCCCGCAGCGTCTCCCCGGAGAGATCCTTGGCGATCGATCGGGCCCGGATCGATCGCGGAGAAAGGGTCTCGACGGTGCTCATGAAAGTCCTTTCTGGAAAAAGACCGCCCCGATCTCGGAAACAATCCTTTATACCAGCGCCGGGAAGGGCCTTTCGGGGGCCTCGGTCGCGAAATTGCACAAATAAGTGTGCATTTATGCAAAATTTAGGGGGCTTTGAGGCGGAAAAAGATTGAAAAGTTGCAGAGTGCTCATAGAATCCTGTCAAAAGTGCAAAAAACGGAGGTCAAGATGGCGAAGGCCAAAATCCTGAAGTTCGACGCGGCGGGGCCGGGGCTGTCCAAGCCCGAAATCCTGAAGGTGTGCGAAGCCGAGAATGTCCGCTTCATGCGGCTGCAGTTCACCGACATCTTCGGGATCATCAAGAACGTGGAGATTCCCAGTTCCCAGTTCGCCAAGGCGCTGGACGGAGAGATTCAGTTCGACGGCTCGTCGATCGAGGGGTTCACCCGAATCGAGGAGTCCGACATGAACCTCGTGCCCGATCTGAACTCCTTCGCGATCTATCCGTGGGCTCACAGCCAGATGAGGGCGCATCCGGGGCGGGACGGGGGGGACAAAGTCGCTCGCCTGATCTGCGATGTCTACAACCCGGACGGAACGCCGTTTCAGGGCTGCCCGCGCATGACGCTGAAGAAGCAGATGGATAAGGCCTCGGCGCTGGGATACGTGCTCGTCACGGGCCCGGAGGCGGAGTTCTTTCTCTTCCGGCGCGACGCCAACGGCGATCCGATCGTGGACACCCACGACGAGGGGGCTTACTTCGATCTGACCCCGGTCGACCGGGGAGAAGAGGCCCGGCGGGACATCGTCCTCGCGCTCGAACAGATGGGCTTCGAGGTCGAGGCGGCGCACCACGAGGTCGCTCCCGGACAGCACGAGATCGATTTCAAGTACGCCGACGCCATCACGACGGCCGACCGCGTCTCGACCTTCCGCTTTATCGTCAAGAAAGTCGCGATGGATCACGGCCTGCACGCGACCTTCATGCCCAAGCCGATCTTCGGCGTCAACGGCTCCGGCATGCATACGCATCAGTCCTTCCTCGACAAGAAGGGGAACAACGTCTTCTACGACCCGAAGGCGAAGTACGAGCTGTCCAAGACCGCGCTCTACTACACGGGGGGAATCCTGCGGCACGCGCGAGCTTTCGTCGCGGTGACCAATCCTCTGGTCAACTCCTACAAACGGCTCGTGCCGGGCTACGAGGCGCCGGTCAACGTGGCGTGGTCGATGCGCAACCGGTCGCCGCTTGTGCGGGTGCCCGCGCGCCGCGGAATGGGGACTCGCATCGAGGTGCGCATGCCGGATCCGTCCTGCAATCCATACCTGGCGTTCGGCGTGATGCTGGCGTCGGGGTTGGACGGCGTCAAGAACAAGATGGACCCCGGCGAGCCCGTGGATCGCAACGTCTTCAAGATGAGCGAGCGCGAGAAGCGGCGGCTGCGAATCGACCAGCTGCCGGCCAACCTTTCGGAAGCCCTCGACAATCTGGAGAAGGACGATGTCGTCACCGGGGCGCTCGGCGAGCACATCCTGAACCACTTCCTGGAGGCCAAGCGCGGCGAATGGGCGGAGTACATTTCCCGCGTGCAGCCGTGGGAAGTTGAAAAATATTTGGAAGCGTATTGAGGTAGAGTCTTCTCCGGGGAAGGAAGGTTGAGAGATCGAGTCTGATTCCCCGGGGGCGAAAGGAGGGGGATATTCGAAAGAGTTTCTTCCCTCCCTTATAATGTTAGGCCGAAGGTTACTTCGGCCTTATTTTTTTAGTTATTCGTGTTTGACGACGAATCATCTCGCGAGAGGCGAGCGTCTTCCGGCGTCGGCCTGCGGGACCGGCTGGCTTCGGGCCCGCCTCTGCTGCTCGATGCGGCGATGGGGACGGAGCTCGAAAAGAGGGGAGTGGCCTCCGGTCTTCCGCTCTGGAGCAGCCGGTCCCTCCTGTCCGCTCCCGCGAAGGTGCTCGCGATTCATCGTGAAAACGTGGAGGCGGGAACGGACGTTCTGACCGCGAATACATTTCGGACCAATCGCCGCACGCTCGAGAAGGAGAGCCTCGGCGAGCGCGCCGTCGAGCTCACGCGTCGAGCCGTGGATCTCGCGCGGGAAGCCGCCGGCGGCGCGCGGCGTCCGGTCTTCGTGCTGGGATGTCTCTCGCCGGTCGAGGACTGCTATCGGCCCGATCTCGCGCCCTCGCCCGCTGCGCTCGATTCGGAGCATCGCGAGCAGGCTCACACGCTGGCGGCGGCCGGCGTCGACGGCATTCTCGTGGAAACCCAGAACTCGGTGGTCGAGCTCCTCGCGGCGGTCCGTGCCGCCAAAGACACCGGCCTTCCCGTCATCGCCTCCGTCGTGACGGACGGAGCGGGTCTTCTGCTGTCCGGAGACCCGTTGCGCGCCGCCGCGACGGCGCTGCGAGAGCTCGAGGCGGACGCCATTGGAGTCAATTGCGTTCCCGCCCGCAGAGTCGCAGGGGAGCTCCGCCGGTTCGCCGACGCGGCGCCGGACACGCCGCTCGTCGCCTACGGCAACCTCGGCCCGCCGAGCGATCCGGACGGACTGCATTTCACGCAGGAGGTCGCTCCCGCCGACTACGCGGCCCTCGCGAAGGATTGGCTCGCCCTCGGCGCCCGTCTCATTGGCGGCTGCTGCGGCACGACCGCGGCCCACACGGCCGCGCTCCGCAGGATGATCGACTCGGCCGAAGAGTAACGGCGGAATCCCGGGAACGCCCGCGAACGCCTGAATGTGCGAAGCAAACTACGAAGTGTGAACTAAAATGCTCGTTCGCTCGCTCCTTCTCGGCGTTCGTACTTCACTTACCGGCGTTCACGCGCGTTCCCGGCGTTCTCGTGGCGTTTCTGACTCGAGCGGCAACCGCGGCTGAGAGGTCTACCAGGCATACTTTTCCGCGATCTCGCTCAGAACCCCGTCCCTACTTCTTCACGATGTTCTTGTGGAGGAGCTTGCCCGTTTCCTGGGAGCCGGCGTCGACATCCGTGTACTCGTAAGACACGGCTCCTTCGCTTTCGCGTGTCGTGCGATGAAGCGAGTCCCCGACTTTTTCGTCTTTGCCTGTCGCCTGCGAGACTTCGGTGAGGAAGGACACCGCCGCCTGTTTCGGGGGGGCGGGCGCCGCCGAGGCACCTGCCTGCTTCCGGGCAAGGAGCGCCTCCAGAGCGTACGACTCCACCAGCTTGCGCGCGAGCTTCCGAAAGAGAGCCGAGGACGCGTAGACATCGGCCGCGGTCAGCTCGCCGTTGATGGCCACGACGATTCCGACTGCATCGCTTCTCTTCTCGAGCTGGGGAAGAAGAGCGTTGACGTAGTCGGCCCGCTCGCCGCGGATCTCGGAGTTCTGCACGATCGCGTTGTAGGTGCCTGTCGTGGAAAACGCCGCTTGGGCGGAGATGTTCGGATTCGCGTCGAGGGATTCGCGAGCCTTGACTTCCTGCGCGGCGACCTCAGCCCAGACGGCAGACTGGTTCTTCTCTCCCTGAATGCTCTTCTTCATTTTGTTGCTGCCGAGTAAGGCGGTGTTGCTCTCAAACGCCATGCCGCCGCTTTTGGGAGTCCACCGCCCGTGCTCGACGCAGAAGGCGCTGATCGGTTGGGGCTTCGAGTGGGGCGGAATGGCCACATCGGTTCCGATCGTCCGGTCCTGTTTGCCCCCCTGGATCACATCGCCCGCCTGGATGTAGAGCCACTGGTCGGACTTGTTCTGGATCTCGAGCTCGTTGACCTGGGACCGATCCTGGCCGGAGCCCGCCCCCTGCTCCCGAAGGACAACGGTCTTCTCGCGCATGGCCTCGTTCAGAGTGATGTATTTGCGGCTATCCGTGGCTTTTCCTCGGACGACGTAGATCGCCAGATTCTGATTGACGATCGGTCCCTCCACTCGGACCTCGCTGGCGGCTCCCTGCTTCGCGCTCTGACCGATGACAGATTGAAATCCAAAGAGAAGACCGACCAACACGAGGGCAACCGAGGCTTGGACCCGATTTCTGCGCAATCTCATAGATCCTCCATTCGGATCTCCAGACACCGCAGAGTTGCGCAGGTTCCCGAAGTGGCGGAGCTCCTCGGGCAAGACCGGCCAGGTCTGACTCGGTCATCCCGAGGAGCGAAGCGACGAGGGATCTACTCCGGAGCAGCGAGAGCGGATCCCTCGCTGCGCTCGGGATGACAAAGGGAGTGTGACGGCTCGAAATGACGCAAGGGGCTCGAGCACCGAACACCGTCCCGAGGATCCTCTGAGGCCGACCTAGACGATGAGCATCGCGTCGCCGTAGCTGTAGAAGAGGTAGTCGGCGGCGATGGCGGCCTCATAGGCGGCCAGCACGTTCTCGCGTCCGGCGAAGGCGGACACGAGCATGAGAAGGGTCGAGCGGGGAAGGTGGAAGTTCGTCAGAAGGAGGTCGATCGCACGAAACTCGAAGCCGGGAGTGATGAAGAGGTCGGTCGAGAAGCGAAGGTCCTGCTCCGACTCGAGGCCGCCCGGCAGCCGAGCGGCGGCTTCGAGCGCCCGTGTGACCGTGGTGCCGACGGCGACGACTCGTCCTCCTTCGCGGCGCGTCGCTCGGAAGAGGGCGAGTGTCTCCGCGGGCAGGAAGGCCTCCTCGGCATCGAGGGAATGTCCGGAAGTGTCCCCTGCCATCACCGGCCGGAAGGTCCCCGCTCCAACGGCGAGCGTCAGATCCGCGATCGCGATTCCGCGCCGGCGGATCTGCTCCAGAATCTCTTTCGTGAAGTGAAGTCCCGCTGTGGGAGCCGCCACGGCGAGAGGTTTTCTGGCGAACACGGTCTGGTAGGCGAGGCGATCCTCCGGCCGGTCGGGCGCGGCCGGATCGCGGTGGATGTAGGGCGGCAGCGGAACGTGGCCGATCCTCTGGAGCAGGTTCTCGTCGACGGAACGATCAAACCGCACTTCGCGCTTTCCGTCCTTTCGGACCTCTTCCACGACCGCGGCGATCCCTCCCTCGAGACCGATCGACCAACCCTGCTTCGCCCGGCGCCCCGGTCTCGCGAGGGCAAGCCACCGCTGGCGTTCCGAGTCGAGACTCTCGAGAAGAAAAATCTCGACGAGACGACCCTGCGCGTCCCGACCATAGAGCCTCGCGTGACGCACGCGCACGTCGTTGCGCACGAGCAAATCGCCGGGGCGGAGGAGCTCGGCGAGCTCGGCGAATTGGCGATGCGTCGCGTCGCCGCTCGCACGATCCAGTACGAGGAGAGGTCCCGTCCCGCGAGGCCGCGGCTCCTGCGCGATTCGATGGGCGGGAAGAAAGTAATCGAAGAGATCGACGCGCACGGAGAGGTCTAAGGTCTAAGGTCTAACGTCTAACGTCTAAGGTCTCAGGTTTCGACGTGCTCATTACTTTAGACCTTAGACATTAGACTTTAGACAGATGTCTTCCGATTATCCCGAAGGCCGCGGGCGGGTGCGGGTCGAAGCGGCGGGGATCGAGATCGAAGGGGTCTCGATTGCCGGACACGAGTCCTTCTACAAGGTGCCGGCCCTGCGCGCGCTGCTCGAGTTCGGCCGCGCGCCCGAGGACACCGTCGGCTACAGCACGATCTATCTCTCCCATGCCCATCTCGATCACGCCGCGGGGCTCGCGCACCACGCCTCACGCCGAAAGCTCGGCGGCCTGCCGCCGGCGCGAGTCTTCGCACCGAAAGAAAGCGCGAGCGATCTGGAGGCTTGGGTCGCTGCCTGCGAAAGGCTGGAGAACGTCCGCTACGGCCTCGAGATCCATCCCGCGGTCGTCGGCGAGTCCGTTCGTATCCGAAACGATCTGGAGGTCCGGTTTCTCCCCGGGCGCCACAACGTGCCGGCCGTCGCATACCTCTTCTCGGAGGTCCGCCAGAAATTGAGGGACGAGTTCGCCCAGCTCTCCGGACCCGAGATCGCCGCGCTCCGCTCCGGCGGGACGCAAGTCACGCGGCGGGAGGAAATACCGGTCTTTGCCTACAGCGGAGACTGCGGCGCCGAGATCTTCCGAGCAGCACCCGAGCTGCTCCGAGCCCGGGTTCTCCTGATCGAATGCTCTTTCCTGCTCGAAGACGACCTGCCGCGCGCCCGCGCCTACCAGCACCTCCATCTGCAGGATTTCCTGGAGAACGCGGATCGCTTCGAGAACGAAGCCATCGTGATGACGCACTTCTCGTTACGCTACAAGAACGAGGAAATCCGCGCCGCGCTCCGTCCACTTCCCGAATCTCTCGCCCGCCGCCTCATCGTGTTTCTCCCTCCCTAGAGAAGAAGTGGCGGCGCGGAAGCGCTTTCGACCAAAAGATCGTTGACGGACCCCGCCGGTCCGCGCGTTCAGCGCGCCCCGTAACGCTCAGGAAGAGCTGGAGAGGGCCTCGGGAGCGTCGCGGTCCTCGATCACATCCGCGCGAGGCGCGCGCCTGCCCAGCCAAGGAGCAGGGCGAGGAAGAGCATCATCCACGGCCCGAGCACCGGAATATTCGCAGGCGAGGGTGCCGCGCCGATGGTGACGGTCGCCGTGTTGGATGGCGTTCCCGTCAGTGGGAACGGCCCGCTGGCCGTCACTGCCGAAGTCGTGTTGTTCTGCGTTCCGGCGGAGGCACCCGTCACGGTCACCGTGATCGTGCAGCTCGCGCCGGCGGCCAACGTCCCGCCCGAAAACGTCAGCAGGGTTCCGCCCGTAATCACGAGACTGCCGCCGCACGTGGCCGTCGTCCCATTGGGCGCCGTCAGGCCCGAAGGCAGAGTATCCGTAAAGGCGAGGCCGGTGAGCGCGACCGTCGCGTTCGGGTTCGTCAACGTCAGATCCAGGCTCGTCGTCCCACTGATCGGGATCGACGCTGCCCCAAACGACTTCGTAATCGTCGGCGGTCCGACGACAGTGACTGTCGCCGTGTTCGACGGCCCCCCGGCGCCGGTCTCATTCGAGCTGATCGGTCCGGTCGTGTTGTTCTTCACACCCGCCGTCGCCCCCGTCACCGTCACGGTGATCGTGCAGTTGGCGCTGCCGGCCAGGGTCCCACCGCTAAACGTCAATGTGGCACCGCCGGTGATCACGAGGCTGCCGCCGCATGTCGCCGTCGTCCCGTTGGGAGCAGTCAGCCCCGCCGGCAGCGTGTCGGTGAAGGCCAGACCGGTCAGCGGCGTCGCGCTCGTGTTCGTGAGCAGGAAGCTCATGCTGACCGTCCCACCCAATGCCACATTCGCGGCCGCAAACGACTTCGTAATCGTCGGCGCGCCTGGTGCCGTGACGGTCACGGTTGCGGTGTTGGACGGCGTTCCCGTCAGTGAGAGCGGCCCGCTCGCCGTTACCGCCGACGTCGTGTTGTTCTGCGTCCCGGCCGAGGCTCCGGTCACGGTCACCGTGATGGTGCAGTTCGCGCCGGCGGCCAACGTCCCGCCTGTGAAGGTCAAGAGACTGCCGCCCGTGATTACGAGGCTGCCGCCGCACGTGGCCGTGGTCCCGTTGGGAGCCGTCAGGCCTGATGGCAGTGTGTCCGTGAACGCGAGGCCAGTGAGCGCGACGGTCGCATTCGGATTCGTCAACGTCAGGTCGAGGCTCGTCGTCCCGCTCACGACGATCGACGCGGCCCCAAACGATTTCGCGATTGTCGGCGGTGCGACGACGGTGACCGTTGCCGTGTTGGACGCAGCTCCGGCTCCCGACTCCGTCGAGCTGATTGACCCCGTCGTGTTGTTCTTGACCCCCGCCGTCGCTCCGGTCGCCGTCACGGTGATCGTGCAGTTCGCGCCCGCGGCCAGCGTCCCGCCCGTGAAGGTCAGCGTGTTGCCGCCCGCGATCACGAGGCTTCCGCCGCACGTGGCCGTCGTTCCGTTCGGCGCCGTCAGGCCCACCGGCAGCGTGTCGGTGAAGGACACACCCGTCATGGCGACCGTCGCGTTCGGGTTGGTGAGCAGGAAGCTCATGTTGACCGTGCCGCCCAGGGCCACATTCGCGGCCGCGAATGATTTGGCGATCGTCGGCGGCGCGACAACCGTGACTGTTGCCGTGTTCGACGTGGCGCCGGCGCCCGACTCCGTCGCGCTGACGGGTCCGGTCGTGTTGTTCTTGACCCCCGCCGTCGTCCCCGTCACCGTCACCGTGATCGTGCAATTGCCGCCGGCGGACAGCGTCCCGCCCGTGAACGTCAGCGTGTTGCCTCCCGCGATCACGAGACTCCCGCCGCAAGTGGCCGTCGTTCCGTTCGGCGCCGTCAGGCCTGCCGGCAGCGTGTCCGTAAAGGCCGCGCCGGTCAGTACGACCGTCACGTTCGGGTTGGTGAGCAGGAAGCTCATGTTGACCGTGCCGCTCAACGCCACGTTCGCGGCCGCGAACGACTTGGCGATCGTCGGCGGCGCGACGACTGTCACCGTCGCCGTGTTGGACGGCCCCCCGGCGCCCGACTCGGTCGAGCTGATCGGACCGGTCGTGTTGTTCTTGACCCCCGCCGTCGTGCCCGTCACCGCCACCGTGATCGTGCAGTTGCCGCTGGCGGCCAGCGTCCCGCCCGTGAATGTCAGCGTGTTGCCGCCCGTAATCACGAGACTCCCACCGCACGGGGTCGTGGTCCCGTTAGGAGCAGTCAGCCCCGCCGGCAGCGTGTCGGTGAAGGCCACACCGGTCAGGGAGGCCGCACTCGGGTTCGTGAGCAGGAAGCTCATGTTGACCGTGCCGCCCAGCGCCACGGTCGCGGCCGCAAACGACTTGGCGATCGTCGGCGCGCCCGGCGGCGTGACGGTCACGGTCGCCGTGTTCGATGGCGTTCCCGTCAGTGCGACCGGCCCGCTGGCCGTCACCGCCGAGGTCGTGTTGTTCTGAGCCCCGAGGGAGACTCCGGTCACCGTCACTGAGATCGTGCAGTTGGCGCCGGCGGCCAACGTCCCGCCTGTGAACGTCAACAGGTTGCTCCCCGTGATCACCAGGATTCCGCCGCATGGGGTGGTCGTCCCGTTGGGGGCAGTCAAACCCGCAGGCAGCGTGTCCGTAAAGGCGAGGCCGCTGAGAGCGACCGTCGCGTTCGGGTTCGTCAATATCAGATCCAGGCTCGTCGTTCCGGCCAGCGGGATCGACCCCGCGCCAAAGGACTTCGTAATCGTCGGCGGCGCGACGACAGTGACTGTCGCCGTGTTCGACGTGGAACCTGCTCCCGACTCGGTCGAGCTGATCGGTCCGGTCGTGTTGTTCTTGATCCCCGCGGTGGCTCCGGTCACCGTCACGGTGATTGTGCAGTTGGCGCCGGCGGCCAACGTCCCACCGGTAAACGTCAGAGTGTTCCCTCCAGCGATGACGAGACTCCCGCCGCACGGGGCCGTCGTCCCGTTGGGAGCGGTCAATCCCGCGGGCAGCGTGTCGGTGAACGCAACACCGGTGAGCGCGACCGTGCCGTTCGGGTTCGTCAGCAGGAAGCTCATGTTGACCGTGCCGCCGAGGGCCACATTCGCGGCGGCAAACGACTTCGTAATCGTCGGTGGCGCGACGACAGTGACTGTCGCCGTGTTCGACGTGGCCCCGGCGCCCGACTCCGTCGCGCTGATCGGCCCGGTGGTGTTGTTCTTCACACCCACCGTCGCTCCGGTCACGGTCACGGTGATCGTGCAGTTGGCGCCG
>Ga0070698_100000905_pt1 | contig 32562 bp, 30 predicted proteins | sample KBSK1502metaG_FD_65477 | JGI IMG/M metagenome (GOLD analysis project Ga0070698, IMG submission 65477) | Corn, switchgrass and miscanthus rhizosphere microbial communities from Kellogg Biological Station, Michigan, USA - KBS K1-50-2 metaG | ecosystem: Host-associated > Plants > Roots >... | reverse complement strand
TCTCCGACGGGCGGCCGTTCACCCAGATCGGCACCGGCAACGGGCTGCTCCCGCATCCGGTCCAGCGCCAGGACATCCTGATCGGGCCGGCCCAGCGGGTCGACGTCGTCGTTGACTTCCGCGGCGAGCTCGGCAAGCAGATCGTGCTCAAGAGCATCGCGCGCACCGACGCCGCGCCCAGCGGCATCGGGTCGCGGGAGGCCAGGATCATGCAGTTCCGGGTCACGCACCGGGCTCCCGACACCAGCCGGGTGCCCTTCGACCTCAGCCGGATCCCGCAGATCAAGGTCCCGACGAAGGTGGCCAAGCGCTGGGTGTTCGCGCTCAGTGGCGACGAGCAGTCCGGGACGTTCTGGAGCGTCAACGGCAAGCCGTTCGACCCGGCGCGCATCGACCACCGGGTCAAGCTGGGCACCACCGAGCTCTGGGAGCTCCACAACGCGGCGCCCATCACGCACTTCATCCACCTGCACGAGGAGCGCTGGCACACCATCAGCCGCGACGGTCATCGACCGCCGCCCTGGGAGCGCGGACTCGAGGACACCTGGCGGCTGGACCCGGGGGAGACCGTCCGGGTCGCTGCGAAGTTCACCGACTACACCGGCAAGTTCATGCTGCACTGCCACATGCTCGACCACGAGGACCACGGGATGATGGCCCAGTTCTCGGTGCTGCGGCACCTCGACCGCCAGCCGCGGCCGGTCGCGTTCCACCCGGCGCCAGACATGACCGGGATGGACATGAGCGGGATGGACATGACGGGGATGGACATGACGATGCCCGGATCGGACAGGTCCGACCCGGGGATCGCCGTGGGAGCTTCGGTGCTGCGGGTGCTGTCCCGGAGTGGTCAGGCACTCGCGGTCGAGCTGGTCCTGCTCGCCGCGGTCGCCGTCGTACGACGACCGCGGCTGCTGGTCACCTCAACGTGAGCGGACGGCTCATGCCCATGAGCACGTGCGGCATCCCGGTCTTGCGATCCGGCATCCAGCACATCACGACGTACTTGCCGGGAACCGTGGCGTACTTGAACTGGTAGGAGTGCCCGGGGCTGACCAGGTCGCGGTAGAACGACCCTTCCTCGCGCAGCGGCGGCTGACCCGATGCGCCGGCCTTCACCCAAGCCACGAAGTCGTCGTACGTCTTGCCGGCCTTGAGCCGGTCGATCTCGATGAAGTGCGGCGACTGGGCGATGTTGCGGAACCTGAGCATGCCCTTGGCGGGGAGGCGCGCGGGATTCCTGGCCCAGGTCTTGTCGCTGGTCGCCGTGATCGTCGGCGAGACCGGGGGAACGGCGCCGGTCGGGTCACCGGTCACGGTGAACGGGGCGAACATGTCGACCGTGGGCGCGTCGACCGAGAAGTCGACTCCGTAGTACTTGCCCGGGGCGAGGTTGGCGATGAACGTGCTCGGGTGGCCGGGTGAGGCGGTGGCACTCCCGATGAAGATGAGGTTGTCGTAGAGCCGGTTGAGGGCCTCGAGATCGTTGTGCTCGAAGCCCGCGGAGGCGTCGGCCAGGGCCTGCTCGAGCGTGTACCCGGCCTTGAGGTGCACGATCATCATCTCGCCGCCGTCGACCTGCGAGGTCACCTTGATCAGGCGCACGCCGGGCCGCATCGTCGAGGCGATCGCGACCCCGTGCGCGGGACCGATCCTGGCCAGGGCGAACGGCAGCGAGGCGGCCCGAGCGTCCTGGGCAGGGCGGGCGTTCGCGGTGGTGACCGAGGAGGTCGCGACCGCGCCGAGGGCGAGGAAGGATGCCGCGAGCGCGGCAGTGAGGCGATGGCGTGTCATGAGGGAACCCCCGGACGGGAGGGTGGCGACCTGGACGTCGCCGCCGGTTGCCTTCACGCTAAGAGTCCGGGCGTCGTTCCGACATGCCGCAGATGGGGCAGCGGGGCCACTGGGGTTGGCCCCGGTGCGGCCTAGGCTGACGGCCATGGATGCCGTACGACGAGTGGTCGGCGCCGCGATCGTGCGCGACGGCAGAGTGCTCGCGGCACGTCGTACTTCTCCTGCCGCTGCATCGGGTCGCTGGGAGTTCCCCGGCGGCAAGGTGGAGCCGGGGGAGTCGCCCGAGCAGGCGCTGGTGCGCGAGATCGGTGAGGAGCTCGGCTGCCCGATCGAGGTGTGCCGTTGGCTGCCCGGCGCCGTCGACATCGACGGGCGCTTCGTGCTGACCGTGGCGATCGCGGCCATCTCCGCCCCCGGGGAGCCGCGTCCGCACGAGCACGATCTCGTCCGGTGGCTCGGCCCCGATGAGCTGGACGACGTCGACTGGCTCGGTCCGGACCGGCCCTTCCTGGCGGACCTGCGGGTCGTCCTGGGCGGGATACAACCTCACGGCCCGGTTGCGCGTCATTCTGAATGAGGGCATCCCGCCCATCGTTCCTCGAGGAGGAGTCATGAGGACACGCTTCGCTGCCGTGGCCACCGCACTGCTGGTCGTCGGCGCCCTGTTCGCGGCTGCGTCGCCGGCCCAGGCGCGGGCGCCGTGGTGCACCAACGCAGACCTGAAGGCGCGCTACGTCTACAGCGACAGCGGTGCCGGTCACGTCTGGGGCTGGATCGTGCTGCGCAACCGATCGACCCACGACTGTCGCACCGGAGGCTTCGGCGGACTGTCGTACGTCGGGTTCGGCAACGGCACGCAGGTCGGCGCCGCGGCCGACCGCGTGGGCACCTCGACTGTTCTGTTGCTGCGCCCTGGCCATCGGGTCCGCAGCCTGGTGCAGGAGACTCGCGCGGCGAACTACTCGAAGGCGACGTGTCGGCCACACCACGTCGACGGTTTCCGGGTCTACGTGCCCGACTCGACGAAGTCCCAGTTCATCGCCCACTCGACCACCGGATGTCTCAACGCGAGCGTTCATCTGCTCGAGCACCACGCCTACGCTCGTCCCTGAACCGGCACACTGTGCGGGTGAGAGGCATCTTCTTCGATGAGGACAGCGCACGGTCGGTGGCGCGTCGACTCGTGACTGACGGGTTCTCAGCGAGCGTGGCGCGCGAGCCGTTCGCCGGCGAGGACGACGACGAGGACCACCCCTGGGCGGTGCTCACCGACGCGCCGGAGTTCCAGCTCGAGGTGCTCGTCGAGGAGTACGACGGCTGGCTCGAGGCGGAAGCGATCGAACCGCCCGTCCCGCTGGATCTGCCGGTGGCCCCGCTACGCGTCAAACGGCCTCAGTAGGCTCGGAGCCATGACTGCGGACCAGCGGATCCTCCTCGTGCACGCCCACCCCGACGACGAGTCGATCAACAACGGCGCGACGATGGCGCGCTATGTCGCCGAGGGTCGGGGCGTCACGCTGGTCACCTGCACGGCCGGTGAGATGGGCGAGATCCTGGTCCCGGAGTGGACCCACATGTCCTCCGACCAGGACGACACGCTCGGCGAGCACCGCCGCGAGGAGCTGGCCGCGGCGATGAAGGTCCTGGGCGTGACCGACCACCGGTTCCTCGGCGGCTTCGGCGCCTACCGCGACTCGGGCATGAAGTGGCACGAGGACGGCCACGCCATCCCCGCCGACGACGTGCACGAGAACGCCTTCTGGCACGCCGACCTCAATGCGGCTGCCGACGACCTGGTGCGGGTGATCCGCGAGGTGCGCCCCCAGGTGCTGGTGACCTACGACCAGTTCGGCGGCTACGGCCACCCCGACCACATCCAGGCACACCGGGTCGCGATGTACGCCGCACAGCTCGCCGCAGCTCCGTCGTACAAGCTGTCCCTGGGCGAGCCGTGGGACATCGCCAAGATCTACTGGGCCGCGATGAGCGAGAGCCGGATGCGCCAGTCCCTGCGCGAGATCCGGGCCAGTGGCGACACCACGACGTTCGAGGGCATGGAGCCCGACGGCGAGATGGGACCGTTCGTGACGCCCGACGAGCTGTTGACCGCCTGCGTCGACGGCAAGGAATACGTCGAGCTCAAGATGGAGGCGCTCCGGACCCACCGCAGCCAGGTCGATCCCGCCGGCTTCTTCTTCGCGGGTGCCGAGAGCGGCCACATCTTCTGGGCCGACGAGTTCTACCGGCTCGTCAAGGGTGCGCCGGGACCGCTCGCCGAGAACGACCTCGAGACCGACCTGTTTGCCGGACTTTGATGCGGATCGCCACCCAGGTGGCGCTGGCGCTCCTCGCGGCCGCAGTCGGCGTGGTCAGCGGCGTCTGCGCCGTCGCGTTCCACCACGAGCCGTGGGGCTGGTGGCTCGCCGTCGTCGGCCTGAGTGCTGCCGTGCTGGCCCTGCGAGGGTGGGCGCGGGTCGGCCTCACCCTCGGCTGGCTCGGCGTCGTGTTCGTCGCGGTGCTGGGCCGTCCTGAAGGCGATTGGGCGATCGGCAGTGACGTCTCGGGCTACAGCCTGTTGGGGGTCGCCCTGCTGCATCTGGGGTTCACCTCGGCGACCCTCCCGGTACGTCGCCCGGGACGGGATGTCCCTTCCGCTTAGGGTGGAACGCGTGACTGCGACTCCGGGCCAGCCGATCCACCAGCCGACCGAGCCGCCTTTCGTGGAGGAGAACGAGGGCGGGCGAGTCGTCCTGCTGCTCCTGTTCGGTCTGGTGCTGCTGTTCGGCGGCGCCTACGTCGCGGCGTACTCCTATGCGGGCGACAACGTGCCGCGCGGCACCACCGTGGCAGGAGTCGACATCGGCGGCCGCACCGTCGCCGAGGCGCAGGCCGCGCTGCAGGCGGGCCTGCGGACCCGCGCGTCGGCGCCGATCCGGGTCACGGCCGGTGACACCAGTCGGGCAGTGAGTCCCGGCGAGGCCGGGCTGTCGGTCGACTACATCGCGACGGTGGCCGAGGCCGGTGGCGGCCGCAGCTGGGACCCGGGGCGGCTCTGGGACTACTACACCGGCGGCGAGGAGATCGCGCCCGTCGTCGACTTCGACGGCGCCCGGATGCAGAGCCTGCTCACCGAGCTCCAGCAGGAGGCCGGTCACGAGCCCGTCGAGGGTGCGGTCCGGTTCGTCGATGGTGAGGTGCGGACGACCACGCCCCGTTCCGGAACCGAGATCGACCCCGAGAGTGCCGGGACCGCACTGCAGGCGGCCTACCTCACCGAGCACCCGACGGTGTCCCTCGACCTCGAGCCGCTCCAGCCCGAGATCGACCAGTCCGACGTCCAGGCCGCGCTCAACGAGTTCGCCAACAAGGCCGTGTCCGCGCCGATCCGGTTCGACTTCGGCGACGCCATCATCAAGCTGGAGCCTGCCGACTTCACCTCCGCCATCACCCTGGTCGACCAGGACGGAAAGCTGGTGCCGAAGGTCAACGTGCCCGTGCTGAAGAAGGCGATCGACGCGCACCTCGGCGGTCACGGTGCGCCGGTCGACGCCACGGTGGCGATCGTCGACGGCGAGCCCACGGTGGTGCCCGACAAGCCTGGCGTGGGCTACAACGCGCAGCAGGTCGCGAGGCGGCTGCTGGCCACGGTGGTCAGCGATGCCGGCGACCGGACGCTGAAGGTCAAGGCCACGGTTGCTCATGCGGCGTTCCGCACGGCCGACGCCGAGAAGCTCGGCATCACCGAGCAGGTCTCGACCTTCACGACGTACTTCCCCTATGCCGAGTACCGCAACATCAACATCGGCCGGGCCGGCGAGCTGATCAACGGCACCATCCTGAAGCCGGGCGAGACGTTCTCGCTCAACGGCACCGTGGGGGAGCGGACCCGCGAGAACGGCTTCACCGAGGGCTTCATCATCGATGACGGCATCTTCAAGGAGGACCTCGGCGGCGGGGTCTCCCAGATGGCGACGACGACGTTCAACGCGGCGTTCTTCGCGGGCATGACCGACGTCGAACACAAGCCGCACTCGCTCTACATCGACCGCTACCCGATCGGTCGCGAGGCCACGGTCGCGTGGGGCTCGGTCGACCTGCAGTTCCGCAACGACACGCCGTACGGCGTGCTCATCGACGTGCACGTGACCCCGTCCACGGTGTCGTCCAACGGCGTCGTCACCGTGCGGATGTTCTCCACGAAGTACTGGGACATCACCACGAAGACGGGCTCGCCGTACGACTACACCGACTTCAAGACCCGCACCCTCGACACCGCCGGCTGCCATGAGAACTCCGGGTCGAAGGGCTTCCAGATCGACATCTGGCGCTACTTCCGGAGGGCCGGGTCGTCGGAGCTGGTGAAGACCGAGAAGATGCACACGACGTACATCCCCTCGGACACGGTGATCTGCACCAACCCCGACCACACCTGACCACCCGGGGGTTGAGGAGCAGCGTCTCGAAACCTACGGCGAAAGCCGGTTCAGGTCCCTCGGGAACAGCGTGACCTCACGGATGTTGGCTGCCTCGACCAGCCGCGCGACGAACCGCTCCAGCCCGATCGCGAACCCGCCGTGGGGAGGCATGCCGTGCGCGAACGCCTGCAGGTACGACGCGTACGACGCCGGGTCCTCGCCGCGGGCCGTGATCGCCGCGAGGTAGTCGGCGTACCGGTGCAGGCGCTGGCCTCCCGTGACCAGCTCGAGGCCGCGGAACAGCACGTCGAAGCTGTTGCTGTGTTCTATTGCGCTCGCTCCGCTCGTCAGTCCAGACGGCGGCGCGGCGAGCCCGGTCCACGGGTGCGTGTAGAACGGCCGCTTCCGCATCGGGTAGCCCTCGACGGCGAGGAAGTCGCTGCCGTGCTCCTCCAGCGCCCAGGCGCCCAGGGCCCGCTCGTGCTCGGGTGCCAGGTCGGGCTCGTCGGCAGGCGCGCCGACCAGGGCGAGCGCCTCGGCGAAGTGGATCACCGGGATCGCCTGCGGAACCACCGGCAGGGTGACCTCCGCGCGCTCGGCGATCGGTGCGGCTGCCGCCAGCATCCCGGCGATCACCTCACGGAAGACGGCGAGCACGTCGCGATGGTCCTCGATGAACCCGAGCTCGACGTCGAGGCTGACGTACTCCGCCAGGTGCCGCACGGTGTCGTGCGGCTCGGCCCGGAACACCGGCCCGACCTCGTAGACCCGCTCGAAGACGCCGACCAGCTGCTGCTTGTAGAACTGCGGGCTCTGGGCGAGGTACGCCGGCCGTCCGAAGTAGTCGACCTCGAAGACGTTCGCGCCCGACTCGGTCGCCGACTCCACGAACTTGGGCGTCTGGATCTCGGTGAAGCCGGCCGCGTCGAGCGTGCTCCGGAAGCCGCGCAGCGCCGCCGCGGCAAGCTCCCACTTGATCCGCTGCGCCGGGTGTCGCCAGGCGATCGGCGCATGGTCGAGCATCGTGGGCAGGGTGGCGCCGAGCTGCGGGCGCCACAGCTCGAAGGGCGGGGTCTGGGCGTCGTCGGTCAGCGCCGTGATGGTGGGGGCGGTGACCTCGATGCCACCGGGTGCCTGGGTGTTGGCCGTCGCGGTGCCGACCACCTCGACCGCGGTCTCCTCGGGCGGCACGACTCCGCCGCGCACGACCACCTGGGCCAGTCCACTGCGGTCGCGCAGGACCAGGAAGGTGACGGTGGCGAGCTCGCGACGACGGTGCACCCAGCCCTGCAGGCGGACCTGTGATCCGGGCTCGGCGTGGGTCAGGTCTGAGCACAGGGTCCTGAATGGCGTTCTCATGGTTACCTCCAGTAGGCGAAGGCCCTGGAGGTGTGGGCGGGGGCTAGGTCGCGGTGCCACCACACCTTCGCCGGCGAGGAACCGGCCTCTCGTCGGAGTACGCCGGACGCGCGAGCGCTCGTCGGTGGATGTCCACCGAAAGGTTTGTCAGGCCTCACGATCGCTGGGTCGAGGATAGGTAGGCGGCAGCGGAGTACACAATCGGTTTGCTGGCGGCTGGCCGGGCAGCGAGTCGCGGCGTAGGTTGGCCAATCTGGTGTGGGCACCGCGCGCACGAGTGGAGGTCATCGTCGTGATTCGTCGGCTGGTCGTCGTGCTGTTGGGCGTCGCGCTGGCTGCCCTCCTCGCCTTGGTCCCGGCCTCGGCGCCGGAAGCTCGCGTCGCAGCCCGTACGACGTCGCCGTGGACGCTGGTGGTCGATGACCAGTTCAACGCCGGGGGGCTGCCGCCGCACTGGTCGACGTACGACGGTCCCTACGGCTCGGGGCCGCAGAATTGTGCCCGGCCGGACCACTCCTTCGTGTCAGACGGCCGGCTGCGGATGGTGTTGCGCTACCGCACGTCGGGTGACTGTGGTCCGGGGTGGTATTCCGCAGGTCTGCGTCTGGTGAAGCGCTTCGACAGCGTCGACCAAAGGATCTCCGTGCGATTCCGCGTGCTCCAGTTCGGTGGCGTTGTGGGCCATCGCATCATCCCCATGCGCTGGCCGGCATCGGGTGACTGGGTCGACCCCGGCGAGGAGGACTTCTGCGAAGGTGACCACCTCACCACCTGCACCACGTTCCTCCACCACGACGGTGTGCAGGAGTACCACGTCTATCGAGTCGATCTGACGACGTGGCACACCATGACGTTCGTGCGCCGCAACTTCACGGTCGGCGCCTACATCGACGGCCAGCGTCGATGGTTCTACCGCGGGAACGAGGACACCTTGCCATCGACGCCCAAGCACCCGGTGCTGCAACAGGAGTGTCAGAAGGACGGTTGCCCGGCGGGCACTGCGGGTCGTGAGGTCATCGTCATCGATTGGATCCGCGTGTGGAACCCCGCGCCGTGACGGTCGGTCACCTGCCGAGCGTCAGGAAACGGAGCGTGGCAAGCGCCAGGAACGACGCGGTGAGAGCCGCGCCCGGGACCAGGTAGCGGAGTCCGGGAGGCGACATCTCGCGGAGCTCACGTCGGACGAGGTGCACCAGCAGAAGCACGGCCGCGGCGACACCGACCACGATCACGACCGCCTCTGACGAGAGCGTCCGTTGGATGGTCAGGACCATCTCGCTCACGATTCCTCCAGCCGAACGGGAACGAGGAGCAGCCCGACGGTGACCAGCCCCACCAGGGCGGTGACACCCCAGGGCGACCAGATGCGGAGGATCAGCAGCAGTTGGCTGCTGACCACGAGCACCGGCAGCGATGCGCCCAGCGAGATCGTCGCCACCACCGGGAAGGGAACCCGGCGGCGCAGACCCAGGGCCAGGGCGCAGCCGGGGCCGAACATGAGGAAGACGATCGCATTGACTGCTCGCGGCACCCCGCCGGCTCCGTGCGGGAGGAAAGCGACCACCGCACTCGCCCCGGACCAGCACAGAATCGCCGCATGCAGCCAGCGCGGCGGGCGGTTGGCAGGAACTCTGCTGCTGGCTCGACCCACCAGGGTCCGCCATTGATTCAGACCAGTCATCACGGTGCCTCGAACTCGTAGATCCAGGCGTCCGGATTGCTGTAGACGAGGTGGTATCCGTTGTACGGCGTCAGCAAGGGGCGCACCCGGCGTAACCACTGGGCTGAGCCCTTCAGGGACTGCCCTCCATAGAGCCGCTGGCTGGTGGTGATCACGAGGTAGGTCTTCGCGTTGCTGTCGCGTGGATGACCGACCAGGCTGCGCACGGCCGTCAGACTGCCTCGCCGAAAGGCCCTGGCCTCCGTGGGGCGGAGGTAGGTGTAGTCGGTGGCGAAGTCGAATCGCCAGGGGAGCTGGCTGGTCGCACTGACCAGGTTCGAGCCCGGTGGAGCCATGGAGTAGAGCACCCGGATCGCTTCCACCTCGTTGGGGCGAACCTGTTCGAAGGACTCGTTGCCGTAGCGGGTGAGCACGAACACGGGGATGAGCGCGAGGGACGCTCCCGCGACGACCACCTGGACGAACCGCGCGCGAAGGCCGAGGACGACGAACTGGGCGATGAGCAGGCAGCCGAAGGGTGCCGAGAAGAGGAAGATCCGGAGCACGCCCTCGCTCCCGTAGTTCTGGGCCATGGTGAGGAAGGGGGCGATCGCCAGAGCCATGAGCGTGACCGCTGGCTGGCGCCGGGCCCACAGTACGACGGCCGACACCCCTGCCAGCGCCCAGAGCGCTCCGGTGTACTCCAGTCGCACCCGAACCAGCGACTCGTGGATCTTGGACCCGGTGACGCGCTCCCCGACGGAGTTGTTGACAACCGCCGAGACGTGCCCGACCCCTCCGAAGATCGTGTCGAGGTGCCCCACCCAGTACGGCGTCGCGCCGATGCTGATCCAGCCCAGGGTCATGATCCCCGCGATCGCCGGGAACATGACGAGTCGGCATCGCCGCGACACCACGAGCGCCGCGGAACCCAGGACGAGCATGATCGGCGACAACGGGTGGGTCATGGTGAGGGCGGCACAGAGCAGGATCAGCAGCGCGATCAGGGCGACTCGGAGCCTGCGGCCGACTGCCAGGTCGGGGAGGCCCTCGGGTTCGGCCTGCTGACCCCGGGCCCAAGCCTTGCGCGGCCACAGTCGAAGTTGGGGGCCGCCACGGAAGAACGTGACCAGGATGGCGATGGCCAGGAGATAGAGGACGAACCCGATCGACTGCGGAGCGAAGTAGTCCTGTCCCACCCAGTTGAAGACGAGGAAGAGCCAGAGTCCCAGCCACGCCGCGGTGCTCGACCCCGTGAGCTGCCTGCCGATGACATGCAGCGGGAGGAGGTAGAGCAGAACCATCACGACTGGTGCCCAGCGGAGCAGGGGGAGAGCGCTGGTCAGGCCTCCGGCTCCCGTCGCCGCGGCGGCCGAGCTGAAGAAGCCGGGCCAGTTGAACCGGGCATCGACCTTGGGGGCCGAGACACCGTGGTCGAGGATCTGGCCGGTGAAGCCCGCGTGCAGCCAGGCCGTCGGGAAACGAGGCTCGCTCTCGAGGAACCCAGGCGCGCCGTGGAGCAGCACCACCATGCCGATCATGGCAGTGCCCAGGACCCAGGGGTTGGGCCCGCGGCCGCGGAACAGCTCGACGAAGAAGTTCAGCGTGAGCAGCCCGGCACAGCCGAAGAACACGGGCGGCAGCGCCTGGATCAGCCCTCGTTGGCCGATCTGCCCTTGGTCGCCGTGGCTCGCCGCCACGCAGCCGCCGACGACGAGTCCGAGCGAGATCGCGCAACGCAGGGCTGGGCGTACCCACGTGGCTGTAGCTGAGAAGACCCCCCGTTGCATAAGCCCCCCTGGGCCGGGCTCGGCGCCCCGATCCTTCGAGGCTTCGACTGTATCGGCGAGAGGGGACTCGAGAGGCTCACTTGGCTCGTTCCCTAGGAAGAAGATGACCCAAGCGGGTCATCTTCACGTCACTGGGGCTGACCAACGGGCGCAGGCTGCCTAGCCTGAGAGTGGAGGGAGCCTGACCGCGCTCACACAGCGCGCAAACACATCGTCAACAGGGCGATTTGGGGGCTCCATGCAGATGCTGACGCGACGTGGGGGTCGCCCAAGCGGCGTAGTTGCGCCAGTGGTGATCGCGCTCAGTTGCGTGCTCACCGGGCTCTTCATGCCCCAAGCGGGGGCCGCGTCGGGGGACATCGGCACGCTCGACCAGAGCTTCTCGGGGGTCACGAACCCGCCCACGTCCGACAAACCGCAGAGCAAGCTGTGGTTCAACGACGGCCTCTGGTGGGCCACGATGTTCGAGCCGGTGAGCAGCACGTGGCACATCTACCGTCTGAATCGGCCCTCCGAGCAGTGGGTGGACACCGGTACGCAGGTCGACAACCGTCCGCAGACCCTCTCCGATGCGCTGTGGGACGGCCAGAAGCTCTACATCGGCTCGCAGTGGGTCACGATCAGCACCACCGAGGCGCCCAAGGCCTCGGTGAGCGCAAAGCCGGCGAGGCTCTACCGCTACTCCTACAGCTCTGCCACGAAGACCTACTCTCTCGACACCGGATTCCCGAAGTCGATCAACAACAACTCGAGCGAGTCACTGACGATCGACAAGGACACGACTGGGCGGATCTGGGCGACCTGGACCCAAGTGAGCGGGTCGAATCAGAACGGCTTCACCAACGCCGTCTACGTCAACTCCTCCGCGACCGGAGAGGTCTGGGGTACGCCGATGGTGTTGCCGGTCACGGGCGCCAATCCCGGCCCCGATGACATCTCGGGGCTCGTCGCGTTCAAGAGCAAGATCGGTGTGCTCTGGAGCAACCATCTCGACGACACGGTGTACTGGGCGGTGCACAAGGACGGCGACCCGCTCACCACCTGGAACGGAAGCGTCGCCGTTCATGGCTCGAAGCAGCCTGACGACCACATGAACCTGAAGACGATCCAGTCCGACGTGGCCGGCCGCGTCTTCGCCGCCGTCAAGACCAGCCTCGACGAGCTCGCAGGTGCTCCGTCATCGAGCCCGCAGATCAACCTGTTGGTCTTCAAGCCCGGCACCGGATCCTGGTCCAGCACCACCTTCGGCACGGTGGCCGACTGCCACACGCGGCCGATCGTTGTCCTTGACGAGGAGAACTCCGAGGTCCATGTCTTCGCCACCGCCCCGTCGAGCGGCGGCTGCCCCGGGTCGGGCACCCCCGGGACGATCTACGAGAAGGTCGCGCCGCTGAGCAACCCGGTGTTCGCCTCCGGTCGGGGTACGCCGGTCATCCGTGACGCGGCCTCCGCTCAGATGAACAACCCCACGTCGACCAAGCAGAGCGTCACCCATGCCACGGGGCTCGTCGTTCTGGCCGGCAACACGTCGACGAACAGGTACTGGCACGCCGATCTGCCCATCGCAGGAGCGGCCCAGGCGCCGACTGCGAGCTTCACGTCGTCGGTGTCGTCGGGGATTGCGCCGTTGTCGGTGTCGTTCACCGATACCTCGACGCAGAGTCCGACCTCGTGGGCGTGGGACTTCGGCGACGGGTCGTCCTCGACGTTGCAGAACCCATGGGTGACGTATGCGAACCCGGGGACCTACACGGTGAGCCTGACGGCGACTAACGCGACCGGTTCGAGTGCTCTCGCGACGGGGACGATCACGGTGACGCCGGCGCCCCAGGCGCCGACGGCGAGCTTCACGTCGTCGGTGTCGTCGGGGACGGCGCCGTTGTCGGTGTCGTTCACCGACACCTCGACGCAGAGTCCGACCTCGTGGGCGTGGGACTTCGGCGACGGGTCGACCTCGACCCTGCAGAACCCGTCGGTGACCTATGCGGCGGCAGGCAGCTACACAGTCACGCTGACTGCGACGAACGCGGTCGGGACCAGCGCTCCGGCCACGGCCACGATCACGGTGAACCCGGCGCCCTCCGGCATCGTCCGCCAGAGCACCAGCACGGCGGTCACGACCGTTCCCGCCACCGGACTCACGGTCGCCAAGCCCGCCGGCACGGCGCCGGGCGACGTACTCGTGTCCTGCCTGACCCTCAACGGGAGTGCCATCGCGACCAACGGTGCCCCCACCGGCTGGACGAGGTTCGCCGCAGCCACGGGAGTCTCCAATCCGCACGTCTACGGCTACTACAAGGTGGCTGGTGCGGCGGAGCCCGACACCTACACCTGGGGCTACTCCACCAGCATCGTCAGCAGCGGTGGGATCGCGCGCTACTCCGGTGCCGCGGGCCTCGACGGCCTCGCATCCACGGCGGCCGGCGCCGCCGCCACGACAGGGACCGTGCCCGGGGTGACCACGACGACCTCCAACACGATGCTCGTCGGCTGCATGGGCATCAACTCAGGAGCCCCAACGGTCACGATCACCGCGCCAACGGGGATGTCGGAGCTCTGGGACCTCGCCGGCAAGCGTCAGGAGACCGACGACGCCCTGCAGGCCCTGGTGGGCGAGACCGCCAGCCGGACCTGGACCTTCTCGACCGGACGGGAATGGGCCGGCTGGCTCGTCGTCCTGCGACCCGTGTGAGCTGACGGCATGGGGGGCGCATGGGGATGACCGAGTCGTTGATGTCCGTGACCGGCCTGCGCGCGCGGGCGGCACCCGTCCTGCGCGACCGCCTGGTCCGGACCGCGTGGCCGCTCGTCGTGACCACCGGGTCGAACGGCCTGCTCGGCATCGTCTACTGGGTCATCGCGGCCAGGCTGTACGACCAGGCCGCAATCGCCACGAACATGGCCGTCATCGCCGCCATGACCACGCTCTCGGGGCTCTCCCAGCTCAACCTCGGTCCCAGCCTCGGAGTGTTCCTGCCTCGGGCGCGCGAGCACGCACGCCGGGTCGTGCTCCTTGTCTACGGCGTCGTCACGGCGTACGCCGTCGTTGTCCTCACGGTGTTCGTGCTCGTCGTGCTCCCGCACCTGACTCGCCTCTCGGAGGTTCTGGGATCGCGTCATCGTGTTCTGGTGTTCGCGCTCGCGGTCCTGGTCTTCAACCTGTTCGCGCTGCAGGACGCAGCGCTCGTCGCACTCCGCCGGGCCGTGGTGATCCCACTGGAGAACTCGGGCTTCGGGCTGCTGAAGATAGGGCTGGTCGTCGCGCTGGCCGGTACCCTCCCTCAGTTCGGGATCTTCACCAGCTGGTTCATTCCCCTGTGTGTGCTGGTGCCCGTCGTCTCCGGCTACGTCCTCGTGCGGCGCGCAGCTCCCGAAACATCCACGCTGCCACCCACAGCGCCGCGCGACTCGATTCCAGGGCTTGCCCTGGACTACACGGGCTACCTCTTCCAGGTGTCCTCGACGTTCTTCCTGCCCGTTGTGGCTCTCGAGCTCCTCGGGCCGGGACCTGCCTCGCTGTTCGCCGTCGCCTGGCTGACCAGCTCCACCCTCGACCTGCTGGCGACGAATGTCGGCACAGCGCTCACAGTGGAGACGTCGTACGGCGAGAGTCCGGTCGCGCTGCGACGCACGATCCTCCGCCGCGCTGTGCCCCTGGTCGCCTTGATTGCGGGCGTGGCGCTCCTGCTCGCTCCGTTGCTCCTCGAGCTGTACGGCGCGCACTACCGTGTCGACGGTGTGCACACGCTGCAGCTCCTGCTGCTGGCGAGTGTGCCGCGATGTGTGGTGACCTTCGCCATCGCGGAGTCCCGGGCGCACCGCCAGGTCGGAAAGATCGTGTGGCTCCGGGCCCAGAACGCCGTCCTTGCGCTGGGGCTCTCCTTCCTGCTCACACCGGGCCTCGGTGTCGAGGGCATGGCCGTGGCCTGGCTCGTCGCCCAGACGTGCGGTGCAGCGACGGCGCTGCTGCTGGTCTGGCGCCATCAGGCCCCGTCCCTGGAGCAGCCGTCGTGACGCCGCACGCGCTGGCCAGAGCCGCGCTCCTCGATCAGGTCTTCTCCGGACTCGAGGACGCCGCGGTCAACTGGGGTCTCCTCCGGGGACGGGCGACCCTCGACGTGGCCCGGGACGTGGATCTCCTGGTCGCGGCTGACGACGTCGGAGTCTTCGAGGACGTCCTGTTCGGACTTGGCGGGATCGCGATGCCGCGCTCCTTGCACCCGTGGCACCGGTTCTACGTCTGCGAGGACCCCACCGGCCACAGTATCCAGATCGACGTGGTCACCGAGCTGCGCTACAGCAGAAGACTGCAGCTCGTCTCCGGCCTGGAAGCGGGCTGTCTGGAACGCCGCAGGAAGGACGGGGCGGTGCAGGTCCTCGACCCGACCGACCTGTTCTGGACCGTCCTGCTGCACTGCCTCCTCGACAAGCAGACGGTGAACGAGCGACGGCGTACGGAACTGTCGAGCGTGGTTCAGCAGGTCAGCCGACCGAGCCCCGGTGAAGTGTTCTTCGCCTCGCTGTGCCCGCCGGGCTGGTCGTCTGGGCGTGCCCTCGAGGCCGTGGCCCGCGGTGACTGGGAGGCCCTGTCCGAGTGGGCGATCCAGCTCTCCGGTGGCCCCGGGCACGCGGCCGACACATTGGCCGAACCCAGGTTCGCGGCGGGCGGCCGGCGCCTCCTGAGGTCCAGTGCCCGCGCGGTGTACCCCGCGGTCTGGCGCCGAGCGGGGCTGGGAGTCACTCCGCGAATCATGGACGTCCTCGAGTCGGTTTCGATCGAGGCCACCGTGGTGGGCCTCCGGCGTCGCCCGGGGATCTGCGACATCGTGATCGTGGTGCCCGACGCGCAGCTCCGCGACCTCCCGAGACAGCTGACGAGGCACCGGTACCGACGAGCGGGAGGGGTGTGGAACCGCGCCGCCGGCAGCGGGCTGGAGCGAGTTCGCCTGCTCTCACCTGCCATCCTCGGGCTCTCGGGCCCGGCCTGGTCCGACCTGGATCGCTCCTCCACCCCGATGCCCCCACGCGCGCACTGCCGCCGGGCCTCGGCCGGCACGAGACTGTTGGTGGTGGCGTTGGCGGGGGAGCTGGCCGGGCGTGGTGCGACGGGGCAGGTCGAGGCTGCCTCCGACCGGGCCTGGGCTGACGCCGAACAGCTCGCCATCGCTCACGGGCTGCTGCCGCGGCTCGAGCTCCTGCGTCGGCACGAGGTGGCCTGATGCGCCGCGGCAGGCCGGTCCGCGTCTCCTTCTCAGGTCTCGACGGCGCCGGAAAGACCCTGCAGATCGACGCCCTCGTGGCCGCCGTCGCCGGGGATCACACGGTCGAGGTGATCTGGCTCCCCACCAAGGTCTGGCCGGAGTCACTCCTGAACAGGCTGCCGGCCGGATTCCGCAGCCGGCTGGGTCCCAAGCGCACCGCGGTTCTCAGAGCTCCCGAAGCGGGGTCCGGGCGCCCCCGCGTGACGCGGGGCCTCGGCGACGTCGTGCGCTCGTTCCTGTGGCTGATGATCGCCACCTTCGCGGCCGTCTCTGTCGGCGTCAGCCTGCGTCGGCGCGCATCACGGACGGGCGCCGACGTACTCGTGCTCGACCGCTACCGCCTCGACTCCCTGGTCAAGCTGCACTTCTGGTACGCCGAAGCCTCAGCGGCCTGGCTGTCGACCGTGGTCCGTGCCCTCGCCCCGGCACCCGATGTGGAGATCCTGCTGCGGGTGAATCCGGAGGTCGCCTTCGCACGCAAGCCGGAACAGTGGTCGGTCGCCCAGCTCTCCAAGCAGGCGGGCCTGTACGACCGGTTTGCCGCCGGGCCCTTGCAGGTGGTCACCCTGAACGCCGAGGCGGACGTCGAGGACATCGCGCGCGAGGTCAGGACACGGGTCAGGGCGGTGCTGGATGCCGACTGACACGGTCGTCCTCGACTCGGTGACGTCGGCGCTCTCCCACGACGTCGGGACCCTCTCACCAGGAGAGCTCGTCGTCGTTCGTGAAGGTCCTGCACGCCGACGGTCGTCGCTCTACTTCCTGGGCCTGGCAGGCAGCCCGGTGACCTGCCGCTGGGTGCTCAAGTGCCCGAACAGCGAGTCCCAGCAGGAGGATCTGCGGTCGCCCCTGTCCGCACTCGGCCAGTTCGAGGCGCTCCAGCGCCTGCACGGGCACCTGCGGCAGAGCGGAGCGTCTGTGTCGACGCCTCGGCCGGTGGCCTACCTGCCCGAGCTCGGCGCCTACCTCATGGAGTACGTACAGGGGCCGACCGTCACGGCGTTGATCACACCGCGCGCGGTCGTGAACTCCACGGATCTGCTACGCGCGGTCACCGGCTCGGCTCAGGTCTTGCGCGCCGTGCACTCGCTGGAGCTGGCCGAAGCCGAGGTCCTCGACGTGCAGGACCTGAGCCGCCACACCGGGCTCCGGGGCCGACAGCTGCTGGAGTCCGTTGGACTGCCGGTGCGCGACCGCTGGTTCGTGCCCGGTGACCATCGATCGGTCACGACGGCTCGAAGAGTGGTCCTGCATGGTGACTTCGCACCCGAGAACGTCGTGCAGTCGCCATCGGGGTTCTGCTGCCTCGAGCCGGACCTGACCGAGCGGGGCTGGGCCGAGCACGACGTCGTGAGGTTCCTCCTCATGCTGGTCGATGCTCCCCTGTTCGTGGTCGGCGCAGGCCTGCCTCCGGTCCGGGACCTGCGGCGCACGGCGGCAGCGACGTTCCTCGACGGCTACTACGGCGACGGGCACCGACCCGAGGCCCTGCAGCCGCTCATGATCGAGAGCCTGGCAGCGCGGTGGCACACCCGGCACACGGACCTGGCCCGGCGTTCCCCGCGACTGCGCAGGACGCGGGCGATCTTGCTGCGGCGCCACTTCGGGCGGTTGCTCGACGAGGTCAGCTCGCCGGACTGGCTCGCAGCTCGTCGCTGACCTCGATGACGCCGTGTATCGACTCGAGCCTGGCGAGGAGCTCCTGCGAGGCGTGACCGCGGTAGTCGCCCCACATCTGCTGCAGGAACAGCGAATCCGCAGGTGTCGGCGTCCACCGGCGAGGCGCCTCGAGCACGGACTCCAGGGTCGTGATCAGCGCCTCAGCGTCGAGTGTCACGTAGCCCGGAAGGGCCAGCGGGTCCACGGCGAAGCCTCTGGTGGCCGCGTAGTGCTCGACATCCGGCATGAAGTAGACGACGGGGCGGTTGGTCAGCAGGAAGTCGAGGGCCACGGAGGAATAGTCGGTGATGAGGACGTCGCACAACCCGAGATAGGCATGCAGATCGGCGTCGTCGGGCAGGATCACGCACTCGGGTGGCGTCGCCGTCGCCGCCACGTTGTAGTGCGCCTTGTAGGCCAGCAAGGCGCCATGCCCGGTGCAGGTGTCCAGGATCCGTGCGAGCAGCCCCGGGTCGACGGCGTCGTCGACTCGCTCGTCGCGCCAGGTGAGGAAGAGCCCGACCACGAGGTCAGCGCCCACCAACGTCGCGAGGACGTCCTCGTGCCAGGTCAGGGCAGCCGGAGGGTGGGCTGGATCGGAGAGCAGATGGTCGCAACGCGGGTAGCCGAGCTCCAGGCAGCGTTCGGGTGGCACCCCGAAGGCGGGGGAGAAGCAGTCGGTCACGAACTCGCTGGACGAGAGCAGGAAGTCAGGCGGTGCCTCCCGACCGACCTGCGCGAGCCGCTTGGTCCACGTCGGGCGCTCGGAGGTGGCAGGCCCGACGCCTCCCTCGACCCTCTTGATCGGCAGGCCGTGCCACAGCGACACGGTCACCGCTCCGGGGGCCAGCCACTGGTTGATGTCGGACCGGTAGGACGAGTAGACGAACGAGCCGGCCCGCACCGACGTGACGATGCCGCCCGGCGACCATCGCCGCTCGGCCCGGAAGCCGTGCGCACGCAGCCGCCGTACGACGTCTCGCGACCCGCTGATCCACACCGGCTGCACCCCGGAGGGATGCTCCGAGAGTTGGACGTACAGGTAGGCCGCGTTGTCCGCGAACCGGTCGAGCGGCGACCCCATCGCCACGAGCGTCCGATCGCGGGGGAGCCGACCGACCACGAGCCCTACGAGGGCCAGCAGCGGCAGCTGGACGAGCCCGAGGAGCCACGTGACCCGGTGGACGCCGAGCCGGCGTACGAGCAGGCGGACGACGCGGGCCGAGCGCAGCATGGACAACATCGAGGCGGGCTATCCGGCGTGGACGACCGCGAGCCGGGCGCGCGTCCGCGTCGGCTCGCGGTCTGATCGGGTGGCCGCCGACTGGGTCGCTGTCACGAACTCCGTCAGCCGGTGGCGCATGGCGTCACGGTCCAGGTCGAGGTGCTCCAGGATCGTGTACCGGTCCGGCCGCGTGGCCGGCGCGTGCATGAGGACCTCGAGGAACTGCTCGTCGTCGATCCCGAGGTCGGACGGTGAGGTCGGGAGGCCGTGACGGCGCAGGCACCGCAGGATCTGGTCGAAGCGTCGGGCGTCCTCCCGGAGGAAGTACGCGAACAGCGCGCCCAGTCCCACGAGCTCACCATGGTCGGAGACCCCGGGGTGGAGCTGGTTCATGGCATGCCCGATCTCGTGGCAGGCGCCACTGCACGGGTGGGACGTCCCGGCCACGGACATCGCCATCCCGGACAGGACCAGCGCCTCCGCCAGGGCAACGAGGAAGTCGTGGTCCGCGATCCCGTCCTCTCGATGGAGGACAGCCTCAGCGGCAGTGCGTGCGAAGGCCACGGCCAGCCCGTCTATCGGCTCGCCGCGGACTCGATGGGCCAGGGTCCAGTCCTCGATCGCCGACAGGTTGCTGATCGCGTCGCCGATCCCTGATCGCACCATGTGGGCAGGAGCTCTGCGCACGTAGTCCAGGTCGACCATCACGGCGAGCGGCATGGCGACACCGAACGACGCCTTGATCCCGTGCTGCGTCAGCGACGCGACGGGGGAGCAGATACCGTCATGGGCCAGGCTCGTGGCGACCGCGACCATCGGGACCCCGGCTCGCGTCGCGGCGTACTTGGCGACGTCGATGGTGCGACCGCCGCCGATCGCGACCACTGCGTCGTAGTTGTGCGCCCGCAGGCGCTCCTGCAGATCGGCCGCGCAGGACAGGCTGGCATCGCGTACGACGAACGTGGCGGCACGGGGGAGTGAACCTTCGAGGCTCGTCCAGATCTCTCCTGCCTGGCCTTCACCGAGGGCGACCATGACGGCTCCGTCTGCCGAGATGTGACGCTCGGTGAGCAGCTGCGCCAAGGCGTCGACCGCGCCGCTCCGGATCTCGACGAAGAGCGGGCTGGCCAGCATGCGGGTCAGTAGTGGCATGCGATCTCCCGGGCTCTGGCCAGGTCGACGCTGTCGTCCACCTCGACCCATCGGGTACCCCATGGAATGGCGGCCGCCATGACCTCCTGACCTCGGTCGACCAGGTCCTGGAACGCGTCCTCGTAGTAGAGGCCGGGATCCCGGCGCCAGGTCGCTTCGAGGGATTCGACGAGAAGGGGAACCGCCTCCGGCTCGACCAGGGTCGCGCCGATGTACTCGCCGGAGGCCTCTGCCGGATCCATCTCCTTGGTTATCCGTACGACGGCCCCGCGTGCGTCGACCTTGACCTTCATCTCCTCGGCAGCGAGCTCCTTGAAGCAGTCGACTGCCAGGAGCAGGGTCGGACCACGGGAGGACAGCAGGGTCTCCTCCACGGAGACCGGATGGACCGTGTCGCCGTTCACCAGCAGGATTCCGTCGCTCATCTGGTCACGTGCCGTCCACAGCGAGTAGGCGTTGTTCCACACCTCGGCCTTGTCGTTGTCCACCAGCGTGATGTTGACGCCGTACCTGCGCTCGAGTGCCACCTTGCGCTGACGCATCGCCTCGGCCGCGTAGCCGACCACGATCACCACATCGTCGAACCCGACGCTGGCCATGTTGGCGAGCGCGATATCGAGAATCGTCGTGTCGCCGTCGACCGGAACCAGGGCCTTCGGCAACTGCTCCGAGAAGGGGCGAAGCCGGCGGCCCGCGCCCGCTGCGAGAACGACGCCGATCATCGCTTCGCCCTGAGCAGGTGTCGTGGCTGAGGGCGGGACGGCCGCAACTGGATGGCTTGACCGAGAAGGAACCCGGCGACGGTGATGGCCAGGCCTGCACAGATCGCGCTGGCCCGGAGGACGAGCCCCCAGCTTCGGGTACGGCGTGCTTCGGCGAGGTTGCGGCGTACGCCCTCCGGCAGGACCCGGCGCACGTAGACCCGCTCGGCCGCGAGTGCTTTCTGCGCACTGGTGAGCCGCCGGACCTGAGCCTTGCTCCGCCCCTCGGCCCAGCAGCGGCGACGGAAGTAGGTCCAGGTGGCGCGCGCCTCCGGAACATGGTGGCGCACGGCCGCCCCTGGCTCGTGCATGATCCGGCCCTGTGGGTACGCCGTGGCTGCCCGGATCGACAGCTCGGTCTCCTCACAGCCCACCGGCGAGGTGCCGACCCGACCTAGCGACCGGGCGAACCCACCGACGGAGGTGAGCACTGGTCGTCGGAAGGACATGTTCGCGCCGATGGGGTTGCGGATCGGTGTGGCCGTCGTCGGCTGCCCTCGGTACGAGCATCCGACGACCCAACCGAACTCGGTGGGGAACCACAGGGGCGCCTGGTTGTCCCATGCGGGAGTAACGGGTCCTCCCACGCCGAGCACGGTTGGGTCTGAGTAGTGCCGCGCATGCCCGGCCAGCCAGCCGGGTTCTGCGACAGCGTCATCGTCGAGGAAGGCGATCACGTCGCCCGTTGCCCTCGCAGTACCGGTGTTGCGCGCTCCGGACAGCCCCCGCACATCCGTGTTCGCAACGACGTGGACACCCTGGGGTGCCATGGCTTCTCTTGCGAGGAGCTCGAGTTCCGGGCAGTGGTCGATCACCACCACGACTTCGTCGGGCGGGGGAACCTGGGACAGCACCGACTGCACGGCAGCCTGGAACTGTTCCCATCGTGCGGTCGTGTAGGCACAGATGACCACGGACACGGCCGGGAGTACCCCCGGCTCGTTCCGGGGCCTGGGCACAGGTTGATCCGTCACGTCGCACCCCTGCTCCGTTGCCGGCTCAGGCGCCCGGAGTCGCACGAAGAGCCATCGCAGACCGTCTGGCCCTCGGTGAGAACCGCGCGGTGAGCATGGTGCGCAGCACCCGAGTGCCGTCCTTCCTGGCGTTCAGATGGGACTCGCCGGACAGCCGCGGGAACTCGATGCTCGGCACCTCGGCCATCCGCAGCCCGGCGAGGGCGGCGTTCGCGAGGATCTGTGACTCGATCTCGAAGCCGTCGGCTGTCAACGCCAGTCGTGGCAGGCAGTCGCGACGGAAGGCGAGGTAGCCATAGCAGAGGTCCGTCCAGTCGGTGTGGAACAGCGCGTTCGCCAACCCACACAGGGCGCGGTTGCCGGCCCAGCGGACGAAGGTGAGGTCGTGGGATCCGCCTCCACAGGCGATCCTCGAACCCTTCACCAGGTCGAAGCCCACCGCGATCATCGACACGAACACGTCGACCTCGCTGGGATCCATGCTGCCGTCGGCGTCCATCATCACGATCACGTCGCCGGTCGCCGCCGCGAACCCCGCTCGCAGGGCGTCACCCTTGCCGCGTGGCCTCCGCTCGATGACCTTCACGTCGGGCCTGACCGCCCGGGCGATCGCCACGGTGCCGTCCTCGCTCATCCCGTCGATGAGCACGATGTCGTCGAACCGATCGAGCTGCCGCAGGACGTGGCCGATGCTGCCCGCTTCGTTCCAGGTCGGGATGACGACGCTGAGCTTCAGATCGCTGGCGGTGGTCTGCCACTGCCCGGCGTGGATCGGCCTGATGGCCACCGTGGGTTCGGCATGGGCCCGCCCGTTGCCGTTCGTGTGCTTGCGTTGTTCGACCAACACGGTCGGATTCCCGATCGCATCTCCATTGGCTTCCGCGAACTCGTTCCCCGTCATTTCGCTGTCCCCTAGCGTCGGCGCGTGATGCGGCAATTGGCGGGGAGAGCGTCGGGAGGGGTGCCTAACTCGGCGGGTCGGCGGAAGTCAAGAGGTGGAGTTTTCCGTGTCGATCGCCGTGAAATGGAAGCGCGCTCACGAGCGTCCCCTCCCCCTTGGTTCACTGCGAACGACCCCACCCAAGTCGCCCGGTACCACGTCCCCGAGGGCGAGTACCTACACATGACTTTCCGCTGAACAACAGGTAAACGGCAATAGTCCGCTTGCCCCTAGGGCAACCCCAGTGAAATGTCGACAATGAGTTGAATTGTCAATCAGAACAGGGGTTTCAGAGTGCCTTGAGGTAGCGGTAGGAGTGATGCGTGACGAACCCCAACCGCGCGTACAGCGCCAGCGCGGCCCCGTTGTCGCCACGCACCTGGAGGTACGCCGTGGTTGCTCCGAGCGAGGCCCCCCAGTCGACGAGCTCGGCCATCACCCGCAGCGCCAGCCCCTGCCGGCGCGCTTCGGGGGAGACCCAGATGTCGTGGAGCCCGAGCCAGTCGCCGTCGATGGCGCCACGTGCACGGGCCAGGGAGCCGATGGTCGCGACAGCTCGTGGATGGTCGAGCTCGAGGGTGATGTCGCCGGGGTCGGGGAGCGCGCGTTGCAGCCGACTCAGTGCCACGAGCTCGAAGAGCGAGTCGGCTTCGTCGGGACGGGCCGGCACCCAACCGAGCGACACCAGCTCGAGGTCGACGTCTGAACCGACCTCCACCTGAGCCCAGGCCGGCCACCCGAGGGCTGTGTAGTGGTCGACCACCTCGGCGGCTGCGGCCGGCAGTGGCACCCCGGGATCGCCCATTGCCAGGACGGAGCCGGCACGGCCGATCTCGACCGGGGTCACCCGGCTGCGCAGCACCCACTCACCGAGCGGTCGGGTCGGTACGTCGTCCCACATCGTGAGCGAGTGCAGCTCGGCGTCGCGAGGCGAGACTCGGTGCCGCACCGATGGACGAGGGGGCACCGGCTTGCCCGAGACGATGTCGGCGATCGCGATCTCGACGGGTCCGTCAGGGCCCTCGACCACGCAGACGCCGTCAGCCCACGTCGTACAGACTCCGAGGACGTCGGTCAGCGCCGGGCCACCGCTCGGCCCACGTTCGCCGCGAACGATCCGGCGTACGACCACCCGCTGGCCCACGACATGCGGGCCCAACATGTGACCGCCCAGAACAGGGGAGTCCTCGCCCGCTTCCACGCGGGTGATACTAGGCTGTTGATGTTCGAGCCCAACCTGTTCCAGCTGCCCGCTTGTCCTCGAGGAGGATCTGGTGACCTACGTCATCGCCCAGCCGTGTGTCGACCTGAAGGACCGTGCCTGCGTTGACGAGTGCCCCGTCGACTGCATCTACGAGGGCAAGCGCATGCTCTACATCCACCCGGACGAGTGCGTCGACTGCGGTGCGTGCGAGCCGGTCTGCCCGGTCGAGGCGATCTTCTACGAAGACGACACCCCGGAGCAGTGGAAGGACTACTACACCGCGAACGTCGGGTTCTTCGAGGACCTCGGTTCACCCGGTGGCGCCGCCAAGATGGGTGAGATCGACAAGGACCACCCGTTCATCGCCGCGCTCGAGCCGCAGAACCAGGACAAGGACCACTGACCCTGTCGGTCTCCTCTCGTCTCCCGGACTTCCCGTGGGACAAGCTCACGTCGTACGCCGAGCGCGCCCGCGCCCATGACGACGGCATCGTCGACCTCTCGGTCGGCACGCCCGTCGATCCGACCCCCGAGGTCGCCCAGCACGCGCTGCGCGACGCCGCGGACTCGCCGGGCTACCCGCTGACGGTCGGTCGCGCCGAGACCCGGCAGGCGTGCATCGACTGGCTGGGTCGTCGGTTCGGCGTCACGGGCCTCGGGCTCGACAGCGTCCTCCCGGTGATCGGCTCCAAGGAGCTGATCGGGTCGATGCCGCTGCACCTGGGCATCGGCGCCGGCGACCTGATCGTGTTCCCGGAGCTGGCCTACCCCACCTACGAAGTGAGTGCCGCGCTGGTCGGCGCGCGCTCGATCGCCACCGACTCGCTGACCTCGCTGGGTCCCGAGGTCCCGAAGCTGCTCTGGCTGAACTCGCCGTCGAACCCGACCGGCCGGGTGCTCCCCCCCGAGCACCTCAAGAAGGTCGTGGACTGGTGCCGCGAGCGCGGCACGATCCTGGTCTCCGACGAGTGCTACCTCGAGTGCGCGTGGGACGCCGAGCCGGTCTCGGTGCTGCATCCCGACGTGTGCGGCGGCAGCCACGAGGGCATCCTGTCGGTGCACTCGCTCTCCAAGCGCTCCAACCTGGCCGGCTATCGCTGCGCGTTCGTCGCCGGTGACCCCAGGCTGATCGGCGAGCTGCTCGCCGTACGCAAGAACCTCGGTCTGCAGATGCCTGGCCCGCAGCAGGTCGCCATGGTTGCGGCGCTCGATGATGACGAGCACGTGGCCGAGCAGCATGCGAGGTACGCCGCCCGGCGCTCTCTGTTGAAGACCGCCCTCGAAGGAGCCGGCTTCCGGATCGACCACTCCGAGGCGTCTCTCTACCTGTGGGCGACCCGTGACGAGGACTGCTGGGCGACCGTCGACTGGCTCGCCGATCGCGGCATCCTGGTGGCGCCGGGCACGTTCTACGGCGTCGCCGGACGCCACCACGTCCGGGTGGCGTTCACCGCCACGGACGAGCGCGTGACGGCCGCCGTCGCGCGGCTCGGCTGATCCGGCTGACCGACTAGGCCGAGCGAGGACGCGGCATCGGCCGCGCTGTGGGCGCCGACTCGATGGGCCGCCCCACTGGTGCGTGCGCGAACACACGCACCGCAGTGATGCTCTCGATGCGCACCACGGAGTGTTCCTCGCCGTCGCTGTTGAGGACCAGGCCGACGCCGTCGTTGGCCACGATGTTGCCGGACAGCCACTGGCCGCCGACCAGCACCTCGACCCGGATGCCCATCTGTTCAGCACGACCCAAGGCCGTGCCCATGGTGTAAATGGTCGAACTGTTGCTGTAGCTCATGTGTCCCCCCCGGGTGACGTTCCCCCGAACGCCGTTCCCAGCAGTGTAGGGATCCAGTCGGTCAATCCCCATGGTCACTTCGGGACCGTGGACTAGGGCCCTACGGCCCTGACGCGCACGCCGGAGGCCGTGTCAGCGGTCCGCCACCCCTTCTCGCTGGCCCGGCCGGCTTCCCAGTGCTTTCCGTCCACGCTCACCTCGGCGATGTGCAGCCGCTCGGCCTGCGCCACGGCGTAGGCGGCGATCGCCCACTCGAGCCGGGCACCGTCCTCGCCGGACGGGATCGACACGTCCACGTGGTCACCCGAACCCACCGCGTCCACACCGAAGGCGCCCTCGAGGTCCTCGGCGATGGACTTGGCGCTGCCGTGGCCGTTGCCGTCGCGCACGACGCAGGTGAACTGGCCGCCGTCGGAGTAGCCGGTCAACGCCGAGGCCAGCGCCCGCGCGTCGGGGGCGTGGTCCTCGTAGGCCTCGGGGAACCCGGAGCGCTGCACCTCCTGGGCGGCCTCGGTGATCCGCATCGACTCATAGCCTTCGATTCGCACGAGGGCGTCGTAGAAGGCGTTGATCGAGTAGTACGGGTTCATGATCTCTTCCTCGGTGCCCCACCCCTGGGAGGGCCGCTGCTGGAAGATGCCGAGGGAGTCCCGGTCGCCGACGGACATGTTCCTGATCTTGCTCTCCTGGTACGCCGTGGCCAGGGCGATGCTCACCGCACGCGCCGGCAGCCCACGACGTACGGCGATGGCCGCGATCAGCGTGGCGTTCTCGGACTGCTCGGTCGAGAGCGTGACCGTGCGGCCGTCGACGGTCGCGGTGCAGCCCTCCGGGTCCGGGATCGGGCCCAGGCCCACCCACACGGCGTAGCCGACAGCTGAGAAGACGGCGAGTCCGGCGAGGAAGACCAGGCCCAGCCGACGCATCAGTTCGCGTGCAGGGCCGCGTTCAGCTCGATGCCCTCACCCTTCCACGCCACCGCCTCGATGGCACCGCTCACGGAGTTGCGCCGGAACAGCACGTTGCTGGCCCCGGACAGGGTGGCGGCCTTGACGACCGAGCCGTTGGACAGGGTGACCTTGGTCCCGGCGGTGACGTAGCAGCCCGCCTCGACGACGCAGTCGTTGCCGAGGGAGATGCCGACGCCGGCGTTGGCGCCGAGCAGGCAGCGCTCGCCGATCGAGATGACCTGCTTGCCGCCGCCAGACAAGGTGCCCATGATCGAGGCGCCGCCGCCGATGTCGGAACCGTCGCCGACGACCACACCGGCCGAGATCCTGCCCTCGACCATCGAAGTGCCGACCGTGCCCGCGTTGAAGTTCACGAAGCCCTCGTGCATCACCGTGGTGCCTTCGGCGAGGTGCGCCCCCAGGCGCACCCGGTCGGCGTCGGCGATGCGGACACCGGCGGGCACGACGTAGTCGACCATCCGGGGGAACTTGTCGATGCCGTACACGGTGACGTGCTTGCCCTTGGCCTTGAGCCGGGCCCGGGTGAGCTCGAAACCCTCGACCGCGCACGGGCCGCGGTTGGTCCACACCACGTTGGTCAGGAGCCCGAAGATGCCGTCGAGGTTGATCGAGTGCGGGGCGACCAGGCGCGACGAGAGCAGGTGCAGCCGCAGCCAGACGTCCTCGGTGGTGGCCGGCGCGACCGACAGGTCGGCGATCTCGACCAGGTGCACCTCACGGCGTACGCCGCGTGCGTGGTCGCTGCCCGCGAGGTCGCTGATCTCGGCGCCGGCGAAGGCGTCGTCAGGCTTGGAGCCCAGCCGGGGCTGGGGAAACCAGACGTCGAGAACGGTGCCGGACGAGTCGAGGGTGGTGAGGCCGAAGCCCCACGCAGCGGTGTCGATCACGCGGCCACTCTACGGAGCGCCCCACGGCGCCCGTCCAATCGAGGGGCCCGTCGTGGCGCCGATGGTGGGGCTACTGGCCGGTCCGGCCGTCGATGCATTCGCGCAACAGGTCGGCGTGGCCGCAATGTCGGGCGTACTCCTCGATCATGTGGACGACGAGGTCGCGGATCTCGACGGGTTCGCCGTCGTGGAGCACCGTGTCGCCCATCTCCACGCCGTCGAGGACCGTTCGCGCGTGGGCGACCTCGTGGTGCCACGAGTTCCACGCGTCCGCCACCACGGTGTCATCGGGAACGGCTCCGTCGAAGTCGACATCGCGGACGTCGGCGCTCCAGTAGATGCGGTCGGCGTCCGTGCCCTCGATCACCCGCCGGAACCAGAAGTGCTCGACCTTGGCCATGTGGCGGACCAGGCCGAGGAGCGACATCGTCGAGGGCGGCACCGACCGACGGGCCAGTTGTTCGGCGTCGAGCCCGTCGCACTTCATCTCCAGCGTCATCCGGAATCTCTCCAGGTAGGCGACGGCGTTCGCCTTCTCGCCCAGCACGCTGGCGTCGCTGTCGCGGGGATCGTTCTCGGGGTCCACCCACATGTCACTCATGGGCTCAACCCAATCGGGTCGAGGGTTCTGCGGCAAACCAGTTAGGCTGGCCTCACAGCGCTTGAGCCGTCATCAGCGGCGAGCTTCCGGAAGAACGCCTCGGTGGTTGAGGAGGTCGCGCAGCGACCGTCTCGAAACCAGGGTCACTAGAACCGGACGGGTACGCCCGTCACAGCAGTCATGAAGCGGTCGTGCGCGAGCACGACAAGCGAGGTGGTACCGCGGCACACCCGATCAGGGAGCGTCGTCCTCGTGGCAGCAGCCCGAGCCGACGTACCGCAGGAGAACACCGATGACCTACCCGAAGGTCTCCAGCCAGCCCGACCAGACCGGCGTCCCGTCGAGCCCGAGGTTCCCCGAGATCGAGGAGCGGGTGCTGGCGTACTGGAAGGACGACGACACCTTCCGGGCGTCGGTCGAGCAGCGCGATGCCGGCCAGGACGGTGCCAACGAGTTCGTCTTCTACGACGGACCGCCGTTCGCCAACGGGCTGCCGCACTACGGCCACCTGCTCACCGGCTACGTCAAGGACCTGATCCCGCGCTACCAGACGATGCGCGGTCGCCGGGTCGAGCGCCGCTTCGGCTGGGACACCCACGGGCTGCCGGCCGAGCTCGAGGCGATGCGCCAGCTCGGCATCAAGACCACCGACGAGATCGTCGAGATGGGCATCGAGCGCTTCAACGCCGAGTGCCGCACGTCGGTCTTCGCCTACACCCAGGAATGGCAGGACTACGTCACCCGCCAGGCCCGGTGGGTCGACTTCGACAACGACTACAAGACCCTCGACATCGACTACATGGAGTCGGTGATGTGGGCTTTCAAGCAGCTGCACGACAAGGGCCTCGCCTACGAGGGCTTCCGGATCCTGCCGTACTGCTGGAACGACGAGACCCCGTTGTCCAACCACGAGCTGCGGATGGATGACGACGTCTACCAGAACCGCCAGGACCCGGCGGTCACCGTCGGCGTACGGCTGGAGACGGGGGAGCTGGCCCTGATCTGGACCACGACCCCGTGGACGCTGCCCTCCAACCTGGGTATCGCGGTCGGCCCGGACATCGACTACGTCGTGGTCGAGGCAGACGGTGAGCAGTACCTCCTGGCGGAGGCACGCCTCGGGTCCTACGCCCGCGAGCTGGGCGAGGCCGATGGCGGAGACCCGATCGTCGTACGCCGGGTCCGCGGGGCCGAGCTGGCCGGACTGTCGTACACCCCGCCGTTCCCCTACTACCTCGGTGCCGACAACGCGCACCGGATCGTGCTGGGCGACTTCGTCACCACCGAGGACGGCACCGGCCTGGTGCACATGGCGCCGGGCTTCGGTGAGGACGACAAGGCCCTGATGGATGCCGCCGGGGTCGCCACGGTGGTGCCGGTCGGCAGGGACGGCAAGTTCACCGCGCCGGTGACCGACTACGCAGGGATGCACGTCTTCGACGCCAACATCGCGATCATCGCCGACCTCAAGAACGGCACCGGCCCGGTCACCGAGGGCACCGTGCTGCTGCGTCGCGAGTCCTACGACCACAGCTACCCGCACTGCTGGCGCTGCCGCGAGCCCCTGATCTACATGGCCGTCTCGTCGTGGTTCGTCAGCACCACCAAGATCCGCGACCGGATGCTCGACCTCAACCAGGAGATTCGCTGGGTGCCCGACCACGTCAAGGACGGGCAGTTCGGCAAGTGGCTCGAGAACACCCGTGACTGGTCGATCTCCCGCAACCGGTTCTGGGGCAGCCCGATCCCGGTCTGGAAGTCGGACGACCCGGCGTACCCCCGCATCGACGTCTACGGCTCGCTCGACGACCTCGAGCGCGACTTCGGCCTGCGTCCCGACGACCTGCACCGACCGTTCATCGACGAGCTCACCAGGCCCAACCCCGACGACCCGACCGGCCGCTCCACCATGCGTCGGGTCACCGATGTGCTCGACTGCTGGTTCGAGTCCGGGAGCATGTCATTTGCTCAAGTTCACTACCCGTTCGAGAACGCCGAGTGGTTCGACCACCACTTCCCCGGCGACTTCATCGTCGAGTACATCGGCCAGACCCGCGGCTGGTTCTACACGATGCATGTGCTGGCCGCCGCGCTGTTCGACAAGCCGGCGTTCGAGACCTGCGTCAGCCACGGCATCGTGCTCGGGTCCGATGGCAACAAGATGTCCAAGAGCCTGCGCAACTACCCCAACGTCTACGAGGTCTTCGACCGCGACGGCGCCGACGCGATGCGCTGGTTCCTGATGTCGTCGCCCATCCTGCGCGGCGGCAACCTGATCGTCACCGAGCAGGGCATCCGCGACTCGGTGCGCCAGGTGCTGATCCCGCTGTGGAACAGCTGGTACTTCTTCTCCCTCTACGCCAACGCTGCCGGCGTCGACGCCGAGTGGTCGACGGAGTCGAAGGACCCGCTGGACCGTTACGTGCTGGCCAAGACGCGCCAGTACGTCGAGGAGATGACCCACCAGCTCGACAACTACGAGGTCGCCAACGCCTGCGACTCCACGCGGACCTTCCTCGACGTGCTCTCGAACTGGTACATCCGCCGGTCCCGCGAGCGCTTCTGGGATGCCGAGACCCCCGACGCCTTCAACACCCTCTACACGGTGCTCGAGGTCGTCACCCGGCTCACCGCGCCGCTGTTGCCGCTCACGACCGAGGAGATCTGGCGCGGCCTCACCGGCGGGCGCTCAGTGCACCTGACCGACTGGCCGACCGCCGACGAGCTGCCCGACGACGACGCACTGGTTGCAGCGATGGACGTCGTCCGCGACGCCTGCTCGGCCGGCTCCGCACTGCGCAAGGCGGCCAACCTCCGCAACCGGCTGCCGCTCAAGGAGCTCACGGTCGTGGTCGTCGACCCGGCTGCGCTGTCCGGTTTCGAGGGGATCGTCGCCGACGAGCTCAACCTCAAGGCGGTGCGGCTGCTCGACGCGGCGGCGCCGGAGGCCGCGTCGTACGGCGTGAGCCAGCGGCTGACCGTGAATGCGCGGGCCGCCGGCCCGCGCCTGGGCAAGGACGTCCAGCAGGCGATCAAGGGCTCGAAGACGGGCGACTGGTCGGTGGCCGAGGACGGCACGGTGACCGCTGGAGGGCTGGCCCTGGTCGACGGCGAGTACTCCCTGGAGACCGTCGCCGAAGCCGCAGGCGAGTCGGCGACCGGCATGCTGCCGCGTGGCGGGTTCGTGGTCCTCAACACAGAGGTCACCCCCGAGCTCGAGGCCGAGGGCGTGGCCCGCGACCTGATCCGGGTGGTTCAGCAGGCCCGGCGCGACGCGGGCCTCGACGTCTCCGACCGGATCGCGCTCACCGTCGCCGCTCCGGCTGACGTCGTGGCCGCAGCTCGCACCCACGAGGCACTGGTGACCGGCGAGACGCTGGCCACGGGCGTCGAGTATGCCGAGGCCGACACCCTGGCGGTGACCGTCACCCGGTCGTGATCGTCAGGTGCGCGGCTGCGGTGCCCCACGTCGGACCGGACCACGGAGGTTGCGCAAAATCATCCTGAGTCGGGCTGGGGACATGTGCTTGCGCAGCCGCGCGGGACATTTCCCCGGTCGACCGGTGAATTGTCCCAGCGCCGACCCGGCTCAGAACACCCGACCTGCCAGCTTGTCGAGGTAGGTCAGCACGGTCTCCGGATCCGCGTCGGGGACGCCCCAGATCAGCTCATCGACCCCCGCCTCCGCCCAGGACTCGAGGTCCTCGGGGGAGGGGCGCTTGGCGATCAGCACGTGCACTGCCGGCGAGCCGGAGCGACCCTGGTCGGCCCAGGCCTTGCGCAGGTCGCCGATCTTCTCGACGATCCCGGTCTCGCGGGGCGTGGTCATCCATCCGTCAGCGTGCCTGGAGATCCACTCCAGCGTCTGCGGGCCGCCGCCGGCGCCGATCAGCAGGGGGATGTGGGCGGCCGGCTTCGGGTAGGCCCACGAGGCGCCGAAGGAGACGAACTCCCCGTCGTACGACGCCTCCTCCTGGGTCCACAACGCCCGCATCGCCTCGACGTACTCGCGCAGCACGGTGCGCCGCTTCTCAGGGGGTACGCCGTGATCGCCGAGCTCGTCGGTGTTCCAGCCGAAACCGGCACCGATGGTGACCCGACCGCCGGACAGGTG
>Ga0070698_100000904_pt1 | contig 32585 bp, 26 predicted proteins | sample KBSK1502metaG_FD_65477 | JGI IMG/M metagenome (GOLD analysis project Ga0070698, IMG submission 65477) | Corn, switchgrass and miscanthus rhizosphere microbial communities from Kellogg Biological Station, Michigan, USA - KBS K1-50-2 metaG | ecosystem: Host-associated > Plants > Roots >... | reverse complement strand
GTTCGAAGATATGCGGAAGATCTCCGCTTGGGATCCCCTCGCCAGTGTCGGTCACGGTGACGTGGGCGCGGCCGTTCTGGCGGATGACGCCCACTGACACCTCGCCGCCCGACGGCGTATGCGTCAGGGCATTGTCGATCAGGATCAGCAGCAGCTGACGGACCCGCACCAGGTCGGCGTCCACGCGAACGCCGCCGTTCAGATCGGGACGAAGCTGCACACCACGCTCCTCCGCCAATGGTGTCGCCTGGACGATCAGCCCCCTGACCACCTCGTTGAGCTCCATCGGCCTGGGATCGAGGCGCAGCTGCCTGGCATCGGCGAGGGCGAGTGTGGTCAAATCGCCCACGATCCGGTTCAGCTGTTCCACCTCCTCGACGATGCTCCTCGCATAGACGCGGGGTGTCCCATTGGAGCGCCGCAGCCAGGCCTCGACGTTGGTCCGGATCAGGGTGAGCGGCGTGCGCAACTCGTGCGACGCGTCCGCCACGAACTCTCGCTGGCGCTGGAAGGCGCGGCCGATGGGCCGCAGCGAGCGAGTCGCCATCAGCAGCGAGGCCAGCGCGCCGAGGACGATCCCGATCGCCGATGCCAGCACGAGCTGCCGCACCAACCGGGAGAGCGCGTCACCCACCCAGGTGATCGGTTGTGCCACCTCCAAGACGCCGATCACCTTGTGGGACTTCGACTCGATGGGGCGCGTATCGACCATGTACAGCTCGCTGCCGCTGGAGACCTGCGTCTGACCGGATTGACCCGCGTTCGCGGCGCCGATCGGCGCGCTCAAGGCCGGGTTGTTGAAGAGCTTCTTGAGCTCGGCCCGTGGCTGGCTCACTTCCTGGCCCTTGAAGTCGAGCACGCGCACGAAGACCTCGGCAACGTTTGGGGCGAGGAGCGCCGGTGGGGTCGGGGTCAGGGTGTCCCCGGTGATGGTAACGTTGCTCATTGCCTGCGTGACGGCGGCCTGGAGATCTTTGTCGGCTTTTGCCTGCAGCGCCTGCGACACCGTGACGTAGACGATCAGGTCAAAGCATCCGAGGATCAGGACGAGCAGGACGAAGTACTGTGCAGCGAGGCGCGCCAGCGCGCCCCGGAACATCATCCCGACAGCCGGTAACCGACGCCATACACCGTTTGGATGAGCTTCGGGGAGCGGCCCTCGTCGATCTTGTCGCGCAGGTACGAGATGTAGACCGCGACGCGGTTCGTCGTGCCTTCGAAGTTGTAATCCCAGACTCGCTCCGCGATCTGCGCCTGGGTCAACACCTGGTTGGGATGGCGCATCAAGAACTCGAGGAGGGCGAACTCCCGTGCCGTCAACTCGATCGGCGTGTCGCCTCGCCGGACCTGGTGGGTCTTGAGATCGAGAACGAGATCGGCGACCTGAAGGCGGTTGGCGTGGCCGTTCTTTTGCTCCCGACGCATCAGGGCCCGCAGCCGAGCGAGGAGTTCTTCGAAGGCGAATGGCTTGGGCAGATAGTCGTCGGCGCCGGCGTCCAGGCCGGCGACACGGTCGTGGATCTGGCTGCGCGCGGTCAGCATGATGACGGGCGTTTGAATGCGGTTCTGCCGGAGCCACCGACAGACCTCCATGCCGTCCTTCTTTGGAATCATGAGATCGAGAATGATGGCGTCATAGCGCGCCGTCTCAGCCAGCTCCTGGGCGCGCTCACCGTCTGCGGCAATGTCGACGGCATAGCGCTCGTCTTCCAGGAGCTGCTTGAGCAGCGTCGAGAGCTTGCGCTCGTCCTCGACGAGGAGGAGGTTCATCGGGATGTGTCCCCAGTGTAGCGGTTCGCCGTGCGGATATAGGCGACCGCCAAATCCCCCGAGGAGCTCGAGCTTAAACGGCGACGGCGGGGACGCGCTGGGCGGCGAGATCGGCGGCCGTCAGAAGGTGGTTGCCCGATATCCGCGAACCGCTGTCGACAAACCGGCCAAGGCTGGCGCGGGCACGGCGGACGTTCCAGCCCAGGATGTCGCAGTATTCGACAAAGGTCTCGCCAGCAAAGAACCGCTCGGATTCGGTGCGGTAGGTCTCCACGCTGAGGTCCGCCACCGCCTGCCAGATCACCCGAGTCAAGAGTGACTGGACGGCTTCCAGTGGGATATCCGGTTCCGTTGCGCCTTTTCTCATCCCTTCCTCCGATCGAACGCCGCCACGGCCGCGTTGCCGTGCCATTTCAATTATGGTTTCGCTAATTTAACAAGTGATAGCGATAATGTCAACCACCCGGGCCCTTCAACTCCCTTCCCCTCGGGCGAAGGGTCCGGGAGGGGGCCGCTTTAAGGCCGTGGGGTGCCGGAGCAGGTCCGCCGCCCAGAGTCGCGCGCTCACCCGCGTCAGGCGGCGGGCGGCTCCAGAGGGGACCAGCGGCACGTGGGGGATTTTCTCGAGGTGCTCGGCGATCGGCCACAAGTCGACCTCACTGGTCAGCCAGTGGAACCGGTCGAAGCGGGCCAGGTTGACCGGGCGGCCGTGACCGCGTAGCGTCCGCTCGCCGTCCAGATTGAAGTAGTGCTCGAAATACGACATGGCCAGTTCTCGCAGCGTTCGGTAAACGGGCTCCCGGTCGCGCAGGCCGGTGAACTTGCTGGTCGCGATCGCGCCCCACAACCCCCGCCATCGAAAGACGGCAATCACGTGGTCCTCGTCGCGCACCGCGGTCAGGTCCATGATCAGCGGCGGCTCGCCCTGGACGCGCAGGGCGGCGGCCGCGAGAACAGCCCCCTCGATGCAGTTCGCGGTCTGGTCGCGGAGGACGCGCCGTGGGGAGCGGAAGGTTTCCCCCTCGTCTTCGGTGTTGTAGGGGATGTCGTCGAGGAACTGCTGGATCTTGGAGGGGGTGTCGAGGCGCCGGCGGAAGGTCGCCAGCTCCTTCGACGTCAGCTCAGCGAGGACACGGGGCATGGTTGGGGTCGCGGGGTTCCGCCCGCGTGCCGGCTGTGGCAGAATCTGTAGTTCGACGCGGCTGTGGTGAAATCGGTAAACACGCCAGGTTCAGGGCCTGGTGGGCGCAAGCCCTTGAAGGTTCAAGTCCTTTCAGCCGCATTCTTTCCGCCTTTCCACATCGGGGCGCGCTTATCGACCGACCTCGCGATACCAGTCGCTGACGTAGGCATAACGCTCCTCCGGCTCGACGGCCGAATCGAGGCGGACGCCGTGGATGCGGCGGTTGACGGCCATCACGTACCGCGGACTGTAAAGAAAGACCGCCGGAATCTCCTTGGCAAAATCCTCCTGGAACGTCGCATAAGCCTTGGCCCGGGCCGTCAGGTCGAGCGTGTTGCGGCCGTCCTCCAGGTCGCCGTCGATGAAGACGTTCTTCTTCATGCCGGCAAAGTTGAAGCCACCGGGGTGCGCTTGCGAGGAGTGCCAGAAGGAGTAGACGTCGGGATCGGGTCCATTGTCGAAGGCTGTGAGCGTCATGTCGAAGGTGCGCGGGTTGAGGTAATCGTGAATCAGCGAGGCCGTCGTGACCGGTCGCACCTCGGCGACGATGCCGACCTGCGACAGCTGGCTCGCCACCTTCTCGGCCACGCGCTCGTACGGCGGGACGTCGCTCGACACCGTCAGGCCAAAGCTGAGACTGATCGTCCCCTTCGTGCGGATGCCGTTGACCGTGGTCCAGCCCGCATCGTCGAGCAGCTTGGCGGCAGCCGTCGGATCATAGGCCGGCTGCTGGGCCGCGCTGTCGTATGCCCAAGCGATCGAACGCGGGATCGGTGAGTCGTCGGGCACGGCCTGCCCGCCCAGGACGTCCTGGATGATCGCAGTGCGGTCGATCGCCTTCGCGACCGCTTGCCGGACCCTGACATCCTGGAAGTAGGGTTCGTCGGTCTTCAGGTTGAAGAGCAGCTCGGCATATTGATAGGTCGAGGTGGCCAGCACCCGGACCTGTGCGTTGCCCCGCTCCTGGGCCGCTCCGGACGGCGTGAGATTGGCGAGACCGTCGATCTGGCCGCGGTCGAGCGCGTCCAACGCGGCCGCCTGGGACGGGAAGCTGCGGATGATGAAGGAATCCAGCCAGGGCCGGCGCCAGGCAAACGGATTGCGTTCCAGCTGGATCCGGTCTCCCAGGTTGGCCATCATGCGAAACGGCCCGCTGCCGACCGGGTTCAGATTGGGAGACGCCGAGGCGAGCTCGACCATCGACTTGCCGGCAAGCAGGTGCGCGGGCACGATGTCGAGCAGTTCGAGGTTCGCCAGGAATCCCGCGTTGTGGCCGGGCAGCGCGAAGCGAACGTGGTCCGTGTCGATCGCCGTGGCGATGATGTCCTTCCAGCTCTGGTTGAGGAGCGCGCCGGGGAATTGCGGATCCTGGACCGTGCGCACCGTGAAGACGACGTCATCCGCGGTGACCGGGGTGCCGTCCGACCATCGCGCATTCGGTCGCAACGTGAAGGCGTAGCTGCGCCCGTCCGGGCTGACATCCCAGCGCGAGGCCAGCCGTCCCTGGATCGCGCCCGTCGGCAAGACTCGGACGAGCGGCTCGAAGAGCAGCGCATCGAGGTCATTGGGGCCGGCCGTGGCCTCGCCGAAGAGCGGGTTCAGCGAGCCGAGTTGACCGACCACGCCCTCGACGTAGGTGCCGCCGGGTCGGGGCGCCTCGGGCGACAGGATGACGCCACGAAACACGAGCACCAGGACCGTCAGCAGCACGATCAGCGGCACGCCCACCCCGAGGGCGAGCAGTCCGCGCCGGATCAACCGACTCGGATGTAGACGACGGAGACCACCACGAACAGGACGACCAGTCCGATCGTGGCATAGAACAGGTTTTTCTCCAGTCCGCGCTTCGTGCGGTAGCCACCGCCCGAGTCTCCGCCGCCACCGATGGTGCCGCCGAGCCCGCTCGCCTTAGGCGTCTGAAGCAGCACGCCAAGCATCACAAGTAGGGCCAGGAAAAGTTCGACGATCCCGAGGAAGGCTTTCATTGAGGCCGAAGCCGCTGAATTATAGCGCCAATTCCCCGAGGGCCTGGCCAGACGGATTGGCATTGACAGATACACAAATATGTAGTAGCGTGCCAGGCGTGTACGGCCCGTCCCGCTGCCTTCGGTTGCCCCTCCTCCTCCTGGCGCTGCTGGCCGCCTCCTGTGCGCCGGGCCGTACCGCACCCCCCACTGGCGCAACCCTTGCCGTCCCGCCGGTTGTGGCGGCGCCGATCACCAGCGGGGCCGACCGGCTGGTCCCGCTGCCCGACGGCGCCGCTGCCTTTACCGCCATCGTGGAGGAGCTGGGCCATGCGCGGCGCACCATCGAGCTCGAGCTCTACGAGTTCCAGCGCTTGGATCTCGCCGCGCTGCTGCTCGATGCCCGCGACCGTGGCGTGACGGTCACCGCCATCAAGGATCCATCCGAGCGAAGCAGCCGAACGATCTGGGCCCAGCTGGAACAGGGAGGCGTCAACGTGGTGGCGTTTCCCCTCGAGCGCATGACGATCGACCACGTGAAGTTGCTGATCGTCGACGGAGTGCGGGCCATCGTCGGCGGCATCAACTGGGGCACCCACTCGCCGAAGAACCACGACTTCGACGTGCTGGCGACCGGCCCGGTGGTGGACAACCTCGAGCGCGTCTTCAAGCAGGACCTCGCGCTGGCGGGCGAGCCCGCCGTCATTCCATCGCCCGCCGCCGACCGCATCGTCCAGGTGTTGACGACCCATCCAGGCGAGAGCATCCGGGCAGCCGCGCTGGCAGCGATCGCCGGCGCCCACGACTCGATCGACATCGAAATGTTCGTCCTGAGCGATCGCCCGGTCCTGGAGGCGCTGGTGTCGGCGGCGCGTCGCGGTGTCCACCTCCGCGTCCTGCTGGACCCAACCCAACCGCAAAACGCCGCCGCCTTCGGGCAATTGGAGCCGGCGGGGGCGGTGGTGCGCTTCTACCGCCAGTCGGGCGATGAGCTGCTGCATGCGAAGCTCGGGATCTTCGATGCGGGGGTGGTGCTCTTCGGCAGCTGCAACTGGTCGCGCTCCGGGTTCACGCGCAACCACGAGCTTGACCTCCAGGTCCGCGAGCCGAGGCTGGCGCGGACCTTCCTCATCCGGCTCGAGCAGGATTGGGCGGCGTCGGCGCCCTGAGGTTGTCACCGAACATTTCTCGAGGCACCTCCAAGCCAACCAGGGGCAGCAGCGTGGGCGCGATATCCCCCAGCTTGCCCCCCTCGCGAAGCCCCTGGACGCCACCCGCGCCGGCCAGGATCAATGGCACAGGGCTCGTCGTGTGGGCGGTCAGGGGCGCGCCCGTCGCTCGGTCGACCTTCAGCTCGGCGTTACCGTGGTCCGCCGTGATCGCCAGGATGCCGCCGCCGTTGAGCACGGGCCCCGCGATCCGACCGAGCATGGCGTCGACGACCTCGACTGCCCGCACCGTCGCGGGAAAGACGCCGGTGTGGCCGACCATGTCGGGGTTGGCAAAGTTGACGACCAGGAAGCGGTAGTGGCCCTTGCCGAGCCGGTCCAGGAGCTCATCGGTGACCGGGGCCGCACTCATCTCGGGCTGCAGGTCATAGGTCGCCACCCTGGGCGACGGGACCAGCAGCCGATCTTCGCCGGGAAACGGAGCCTCGCGTCCGCCGTTCAGGAAGTAGGTCACGTGGGCGTACTTTTCGGTCTCGGCAGTGTGGAACTGCCGCCAGCCCGCCTGTGACACGACCTCGGCGATGACGTGGCGGAGCGGCTCGTCGGGGAAGGCCACCTCCGCGGCGAGGCCCTTCTCGTACTCGGTGAACGTCACGAAGTGAGCCAGCTTCGGGCGGTGGTTGCGCTCGAAGTGGTCCCAGCGCTCATCAAGCATGGCGTGGCTCAGCTGGCGTGAGCGGTCGGGCCGGAAGTTGAAGAAGATCACGCTGTCGCCGTCGGCGATCGGCGGTGGAGGGTCCTGGCCGGGCGGCACGATGCGGGTCGGCACGATGAACTCGTCGGTGATGCCGGCGTCGTAGCTCTGCGTGATCAAGGCCACCGGGTCGGGTGCCGTCGGTCCGGTCGCCTGCACCACCGTGCGGTACGCGCGTTCGGTCCGGTCCCAGCGCTTGTCGCGGTCCATCGCGTAGTAACGGCCGCTGACCGAGGCAATCCTGCCGGTACCGATCGCGCGGATGCGCTCGGCCAACTCCGCGACGTAACCCGCGGCGCTCGTGGGCGGCTCGTCACGTCCGTCGGTGAAGGCATGAACGAACACGCGGGGCACGCCGAGCGAATGCGCCATCTCGAGCAACGCGTACAGGTGTTGGGTTGAGCTGTGAACGCCGCCCGGTGACACGAGTCCCATCAGGTGCAGCGCTGGCCCGGCCGTCGCCGACCGCATCGCGGCGCTCAGCACCGGATTGGCGAGGAAGCTGCCGTCCTCGATCGCCCGGTTGATCCGCGTCAGGTCCTGGTAGACGATGCGGCCGGCGCCGATGTTCATGTGGCCAACCTCCGAGTTGCCCTGCTGGCCCTCCGGCAGCCCGACGGGTTCGCCGGCCGCGGCCAGGATCGTGTGGGGCCATCGCGTCCAGAGCGCATCCCAGTTGGGCTTCTTCGCCGCCGCGATCGCATTCCCGAACGGATCCGGCCGGTAACCCCAGCCATCGATGATCACGAGGACGAGGGGGCGTCCCCGAGCTGCGTTCACGCCGACGGCACTACCTCGGCAGCGGCGCGCACGATCTCGGTGAAGTCGGCCTCCTTCAGGCTGGCGCCGCCGACCAGCGCTCCGTCGATCTCCGGCTGCTCCATCAGTGTCCGGGCATTCGCCGGTGTCACGCTGCCCCCGTAGAGGATGCGCATCTCTGTCGCGAGCTGGCGGAACCTCTCCACGAGCAGATTGCGAATCAAGCCCATGGTCTCGCTGGCGTATTCCGGTGTGGCTGCCTTCCCCGTCCCGATCGCCCAAACCGGCTCATAGGCGATCGTCAGGGCGGCGGCGCGCTTGACATCGATGCCATAGAGCGCGGCGCTCAGCTGGCGCGTGATGACCTCCTCGGTCCGCCCCATCTCGTGCTCCTCGAGCGTCTCCCCCAACGCCAGGATGACCTTCAGGTTGTTGCGGAACGCCGCTTGCAGCTTTCGGTTGAGTTGTTCGTCGGTTTCATTGAAGAGCTGGCGGCGCTCGGAGTGTCCGATCAGCAGATAGTGGCACCACCCCGCCAGCATCTTCGGCGAAATCTCACCTGTAAAGGGGCCCTGGTCTTCCCACGAGGCGTTTTGCGCGCCAACCTCCATCGGGCAACCACGAAGCACGTTCGCGATCTCCCAGAGCATCAGCGACGGCGGGAGGACCACGACGTCCTCGCGGCTCGCGAATGGCTCGAGCGCATGCCGGAGACGCAGTGCATACTCCAGCCCTTCCGGGACCGTGAAATGCATCTTCCAGTTTCCGGCGATCAGCGGCCTACGCATGATCTTCGTCCCGGAGCACCGCGATACCAGGCAGGATCTTGCCTTCGAGGAACTCGAGCGTGGCGCCGCCGCCCGTCGACACGAAGGACATCCGCTCCGCCAGGTGCTGCTTCTGCAGGGCCGCCACCAGGTCGCCTCCACCGATGATCGTTTGCGCGTCGCTGCCGGCGAGGCCCTGCGCCAGGGCATCGGTGCCGTGGTCGAAGGGCGGGACCTCGTAGACGCCGAGCGGACCGTTCCAGACGACCGCCGCCGCGCCGTCGCAGGTCTGCAGGAAGCGCTCGACGGTCATCGGTCCGATGTCGAGAACCTTCATGTCGGCCGGGACGGCGTCGACGGGCACCGTTTTCACGGCGACGCCGGGCCTGGCCTCCGGGGCCACGACGGCGTCGAGCGGCAGCACGAGGGTGGCGCCCGATGCCAGCAGCGACCGCGCTACGTCCAGCTGGTCGTCCTCGACCAGCGAGCGGCCCATCCCGAGGCCCTTGGCTTTCAAAAAGGTGCAGGCCATGGCGCCGCCGATGCAGAGGCGGTCCACGCGTCGCAGCAGGCTGCGGAGGACACCGATCTTGGTCGAAATCTTCGAGCCGCCGATGATGGCAACCAGCGGGTGTGGCGGATCGCTCATGACCCGACCCAGCGTCGTGATCTCGCGCTCCATCAAGAGTCCCGCCACCGCCGGCAGGTACTGCGCGATTCCCACCGTCGAGGCATGGGCCCGGTGCGCGGTGCCGAAGGCATCGTTGACGTAAAGCTCGCCGAGGGCGGCCAGCTGCCGGGCGAAGTCGGGGTCGTTTTTCGTCTCTCCCGGATGGAAGCGGACGTTCTCCAGCATCACGATCTCGCCGTCGCGCATCGTCTTCACGGCGGCCTCGACCGACGGACCGATGCAGTCGTCCAGATGGCGCACGGGGCGGCCGATTAGCTCGCTGAGCCGCTGGGCCAGCGGCGTGGTCCGATAGGCGTCATCGACCCGGCCGTCGGGGCGGCCGAGGTGCGTGATCACGATGACGCGCGCATTGCGTTCGACCAGGTTTTGGATGGTCGGGATCGCCTCCCGGATCCGGGTATCATCGACGATCCGGCCGTCCTCGATCGGGACATTGAAATCGACGCGGACCAGCACGCGCCTGCCGGCGACATCGACGTCGCGAATCGTGGCTTTATGCAACGCTCCGCCGCCGATCGCACCGTCGGTAGTCAGTTCAGCCGGTCACCCATGAACACGGTGAGGTCGACCACCCGGCAGGAATATCCCCACTCGTTGTCGTACCAGGCAAAGACCTTGCCGTGACGGTCACCGACCACCATCGTCAGCGGCGCATCGACGACGGACGAGTAGGGGTTGCCCTTGAAGTCGATGGATACCAACTCCTCCTCGGTGACGGCGAGGATTCCCTTGAGGTCGCTGGCGGCCGCCTCCCGGAGCGCCTCGTTGATGGTCTCGGCCGAAACGGGATCACGGGTCATGACGGCGAGGTCGACGAGCGAGACGTTTGGCGTAGGGACCCGCAGCGAGATGCCGTGGAACTTTCCCTTGAGCTCCGGCATGACGAGGGCCATCGCCTTGGCGGCGCCGGTTGTCGTCGGGATCACCGAGAGGGCCGCGGCGCGCGCCCGCCGCAGGTCGCTGTGGGGCGCGTCGAGCAACCGCTGGTCGCCCGTGTACGAATGGACCGTCGTCATCAGCCCGGCTTCGATTCCGAAGCTGTCGTGGAGGACCTTCGCCACCGGGGCCAGGCAGTTCGTCGTGCAGGAGGCATTGCTGACGACGTGATGCTGCCGAGGATCGTATCGTTCGCCATTGACGCCGAGCACGATCGTGATGTCCTCGTTCTTAGCCGGCGCCGAGATGATCACTTTCCTGGCGCCGCCCTTGTCGATGTGGACTTTCGCCTTGGTCGCGTCGGTGAAGAGGCCCGTCGATTCGATAACGATGTCGATCCCCAGGTCTTTCCAGGGCAGGTTACCGGGATCCCTCTCGGCAAAAACCTTGACGCGGGCGCCATCCACCTTCAGCGCATCTCCGTCCGCACTGACCTCGCCGGCGTAGTTGCCAAGGATCGAGTCGTACTTGAGGAGGTGCGCCAGCGTGGGCGGATCCGTGATGTCGTTGACCGCCAGAATCTGCAGGTCACGCCGGCCGCGGGCGGCGCGGAAGACGTTGCGCCCGATGCGACCAAATCCGTTGATGCCAACCTTCACCGGCATGACGCCTCTCCTCGCTCTTGGGGGATTTCCGCTCTCAGGGCTGCGGGATTTCCCGCACGGAGTCTATTAGACCATTTCGATTCGCTTGCGCCACCAACCGGCGCAGGCGATTGGCGACCGCCGACTTGCTGACCTGGGCCAGCTCGGCGAGCTCGCGCAGGCCGGCGCGCGGGCGTGCCTGGCGGAGCTCGGCCACCTCGCGCAGCGCCGGCGGGAGCGATTGCAGACGGTTGTCACGCGCTTTGAGCCGGCGGATCGCTTCGCGCTGCTGGAGCGCGGCGCGCAGTCGCTTGTCCATGTTTGCGGTCTCACTGTTGGCGCGGCGGTTGGCCTGGCTGCGCATGTCGCGCAGGATGCGGTCGTTCTCGAACCGCATCACCGCGCGGTTCGCCCCCATCAACCCGAGCATCCGCGAGATCGGCTCCGCGCCTTTCAAGTAATAGACCGTCCGGCCGCGGCGCGTGATGCGCTTCAGGGCGATGCCCGCCCGCGCCGCGCCGGCGGTCACCATGGCGGCGGCGCCCACGGGCACCGCCATCTCCAGGTGGTAAGCGTCGGCCGGATTGCCCAGCACGCCGCGCGCCAGGAAGGCCCCCCGGAGAATCGCCCGGGCACAACAACCGTCCGCCGAGCCCCGTCCCGCCGGCAGGGTGAGCCGTAGCCGGTAGCTGGGCCGTTTTTCCGTGGCGCCCTTGCGCACGGTCTCCACCCGGCCGCCGGCGACTTTGGCCAGGTGGACGACCTTTCGCGCTACCGCATTGCGCGGGATGCGCAGTGTTAGCGGCGCGCCCTCGCCGGCGCCCGCCAGCGCCTCGACCATCGCCGTTAGCTCCGCTTCCTGGCAGCAGGGTCGAGCGGGTTGCACGTTGGCGAGCTCAGCCTTCACCTCGTCGGTGAAAGACGCCTTGACCGTCACTGCCACACATTACATGCGGGAATCCCGCAGCCCTAACCTCGTAAACTGGGTCGGTGCTAATCAAGATTGGGATCGATCCGGTCCTCGTCACGATCGGCGGGCTCAAGATCCACTGGTACGGGATCATGATCGCGATCGGCCTCTATGTCGGGATCCAGGTGGGTCTTCGCGAGGCAGCCCGCCGGGGCCTCAACAAGGACCAGCTGATGAACGTGGCCTTGCTGGCGGCCGTGCTCGGCATCGCCGGTGGCCGCCTCTATTACGTCGTACAGAACAACCCGTCCTTCTTCCTGCATCACCCGGCCGAGATCATCGCGGTCTGGCAGGGGGGCATGGCGTTCTTCGGCGCGATGTTCGGCGGCCTATTGGCGGTAGCCATTTCTGCCTGGCGCTGGCGCATCCCGTTCTGGAGCCTGCTCGACGTGGGCGCGCTCGGAATGACGATCGGCCAGGCGATCGGCCGCGTCGGCAACATCATCAACGGGGACATCGTGGGGTACAAGACCAACGGCTGGGGTTTTGAGTACACGAACCCCAACACGTTCGGGCCGCTCAACGTCCCCGTCCAGCCGGCAAGCCTGTACGAGCTCCTCATCAGCCTCGCGCTCTTCCTGCTGCTGTGGAACCTCCGCACGCGGGTTCATCCGGAGGGAATGCTGGCGATGATCTATGTCGTGCTCTACTCGGTCAGCCAGTTCTTTATCTTCTTTGTCCGCGACAACATCGTGATCCTGGGCGGCCTGAAGCAGGCCCAGGTGACGTCACTGGTCGTCATCGCCTTGACGCTGCCGGTGATCGCCTATCTGCTCCGCAAGGAACGCCTCGCCCGCCCACCAGAGACCCAGCCGGCAGAAGCACCGTCGACCGCGGGGGAAGTCGCGAGCTAAGCCGCGCGTTTGCGGCGTTCGCCGCGTTTGAGCAGCAGCTCGAGGAATCGCTCGGGCTGGAATTCCGCCTTTTCGACGATCGACTCCACCTTTCCATCCAGGCGCTGCCGATCCTCGGCGGTCAGCACCTTGGCGGTGTGGACAAGGATCGGAATCCGGCCGATGTCCTTATCGCGTCGCAGTGCCGCAATGACCTCGAAGCCGTCGACCCCCGGCATAACGAGATCGAGAATCACGAGGTCCGGCTTGTGGCGCAGAGCCTGCTCGATGCCGGTTCGGGCGCCGTCGACGGCACTCACCCGGACGTTGAAGGGCTTGAGGACGGCCTTGACGAGGCTGATCGCTTGCAGGTCGTCATCGATGACCAGGACGTTCGCCGGCATCTTCTTCGCGCGCTTGGTATCCGCCATCAGGTCGAAGCGGACCATCAGCTGGACGAGCTGCTGCCGGTCGATCGGCTTGGTCAGGACCTCGACGTCCGCGACCGCAACGGGCGGGCCATCGCCCAAGGCCATCACCACCAGCGGGATGTCACGGGTGCGCGGATCCTTGCGCAGCTCCTTGATCAACGCGGGAGCGCCGCTGACCGGCAGGTGGGCGTCGATCAGCATGGCGAGCGGCTGCAGGTGCGATGCCTTCTCCAGGGCGCGCGGACCGTTGTCGACATAGACGACCTCGTAGCCGGCGCGCTTGAGGAATGGCTCGATCCGCTGACGCGAGACCATGTCGTTGTCGGCCACGAGGATGTCCGGCGGTCGCCCCTCCCGGTCGACCACCGGTGGGGCGTCGGCGTTCCCGGCCCGGCTGCCGGTCAACGATCGCACCGCCTCGCCGAGCGTGACGGCACTTTCGTGCAGGTACTTGAGATACTCGCGACGCTCTTCGAGGGTCAGCGCGTGCGTGCGCTCATCGAGCAGCACGCTGGAAAACCCGATGAGAGAGTTGAGTCGCGAGTTGATCAGATGGCTCTGCTCGGGGCTCAGACTGGCGTTCGGGGCGATCGCCTGGCCGGTCCCAACCCCATGCCGCTCCTGCGCCTTGGCCTCTTCCAGGGCTTTCTGGACCTGCTGCATCTCTTCGTTCTGGGCCTGGATTTCGGCCGTGAGGGCCTGGCGGCGCGACACCCAGTCCGACGCCAACTTGTTCGACTGCTCGGTGAGCTCCGCGACGCGACCCTGCAGCGCCCGGTGCTGCTCGCGCGCGCCGGTCAGGTCCCGCTCGAGCCCCGTGGCATGGTCCTTGAGCTGGTTGAGCTCGGCAAGCAGTCGCTCACGGGCGAGGCCCCACTGGATCTGGTCCGTCTGGAGCGCGTCTCGCTCCCGGATGGCCGTCCCGAGCTGATCGCGCGCACGGTCGCGGTCGGCCGCCGCCGCGTCACGATCGGCCGTGGCCTGCTCGCGCTCGTGCCGCGCGGCGTCCAGTTCCCGCTCGAGCTCCGCCTGGCGCTTGCGCTCGCCGGCGATCGTTTCATTGACGGTCCGGAGCGTGGCGCGGAGCCGGTCTTCTTCGTCCTTGATGGCCTGCCGCTCGGCGGACCACTGACGGGCGGCCTCCTCATGGCGGGCGAGCTCGGACCCGAGGGCCTCGGCCATCGATTCGACGCGCGCGAGGAACTGCCGCCCCTCGGTAACGGCGTCGCCGAGCGCGCTGGACAGGTTCGGCGAGTCCGGCACGCCCCTATAACGGTGGGTGCGCCCGGGGCTGGCGCCTCGGCTCAGACTACGAGGAGATGACCTCGGTCCGAACCAGCGGACCCCTTTCCGGGGGCGGCCCGGGCGGGTCCGGCGAACCCGGCCGGTCCGCCGTCGCCTCGTGGGCGAGGATCTCGTTGCAAAGCGCCACGCAGAGGTGGCAAATGTACACGTCGGAGGGGCCGGCCACGAGGCGGACCTCGCCCTGCTTCTTGCCGCAAAACGAGCAGCGCCGCACCGAGCGGTCCACGATCCCGATTATCTCAGAGCATCTCCTTGATCGCGACGGCGACCGGCCGGGTGATCCCCTTGACCGCCATCAACTCCTCGACGGTGGCGCTGCGGATGTTGTCGACGCTGCCGAACTGACGCATCAGCGCCCGGCGGCGGACTGGCCCCAGCCCGCTGATTCCGTCCAGCACCGAGGCGAACGCGTCTTTCTTTCGGACAACCCGATGGAAGGTGATGGCGAAGCGGTGCGCCTCGTCCCGAACGCGCTGAACCAGGAAAAGCGCTTCCGAGTCGAGCGGCAGCCGGATGGGTTCGCTGTCGCCAGGCCGGAACAGCTCCTCCTGCTCCTTGGCCAGGCCGAACGCCGCGACCGAGGCCAGCCCCATCGCTTCCATCACCTCCCGGGCCGCCGACAGCTGGCCTTTGCCGCCGTCGATCAGGACCAGGTCGGGCTGCCGGCTGAAGCTGGGCTCCTCGGGCGTGCCTTCCTCGGACCGGGCGTGGCGGCTGAAACGGCGCCGCAGCACCTCCTGCAGCATGGCGAAGTCATTGGCCCCCTGCACCGTCTTGATCCGAAAATGACGATAGTGCGCCGGCTTGGGCCGGCCCTCCTCGAAGACGACCATCGAGCCGACAGGGTACTTGCCCTGGATGTTCGAGATGTCGTAGCACTCGATCCGCACCGGCAGGGTCGGGAGCTGCAGCCGCGCCTGGAGATCGTTCAGCAGCGAGGCCGTCCGCTCGGCGTCGTAATCGAGCTTGATCCGCATCTGGCGCATGGTCTCGGCGGCATTGGCGGCCGCCTGCTCGAGCAGCTCACGCTGTTTGCCTCGCTGCGGCACCCGCACCGTCACGTTGCTTCCGCGGCGCTCCGTCAGCCATTGCTCGATCAGCTCGCGGTCGGGCAACGCGTCGGGCACGAAGACTTCTTTGGGGATGTGGGTGGCGTTCGCGTAGTACTGGCTGACAAAGGCGTTGAGGATGTCGGCGTTCGACTGGTCCTTGCCGAGCCCGACCAGGTCGAAGTTCTCTGAACCGGAGAGTCTCCCCTCGCGCACGCTGAAGACGCGCACCGATCCCTGGCCGTCCGCCCGCGCCAGGCCGAAGAGGTCCTGGTCGTAGCGGCCCAGCGCCAGCACTTTTTGTCGCTCCGCCATTCGCTCCATCGCGTCCAGGCGGTCCCGGTAGCGAGCCGCGGCCTCGTATTCCAGCTTGTCGGCCGCCTCCTGCATCTGCTGCTTGAGCCGCTTCGCGACATGGTCGGAGCGGCCGTCGAGGAAGCTCGCGACCTGATTGAGCTGCTCGTGATAATCCTCGCGGTTGATGAACCCCGCGCAGGGTGCCGAACAAAGATTGAGATGGTAGTAAAAGCAGGGGCGCCCGAGCGCGAACTCCGAGTCCTTGCAACTGCGGTACGGGATGACGCGCCGGACGGTTTTCAGCGTGGTGCGCAGCGCGATCGCATGCGTGTAGGGTCCCCAGTACCGGGCGCCATCGCTGGCCGGGCGGCGAACCAACGTAATGCGCGGAAAATCCTCATTGAGCGGCAGCTTGATGTACAGGTAGTTCTTGTCGTCGCGCAGGCGGATGTTGAAGCGGGGACGATGCCGCTTGATCATCGTCTGCTCCAGCACCAGGGCTTCCTTCTCGGTCGCGGTGGTGATCACCTCGAACTCGTAGACCCGCGCGACCATGGCGGCGATATGCTCGGGTAGCACGCTCGAGGCCTGGAAATAGTTCGGCACACGGTTGCGCAGGCTCAACGCCTTACCCACGTAGATGACGCGCCCCTGGATATCTCGCATCAGGTAGACACCCGGGGTCTCGGGCAGCGCCTTGAGCCGTTCGCGGAGATAGTCGGGCCGCTCCGTCAGTGGAGCCGCCTTCTTGGTCGCCGTGGCCACGTTCTTAGGCTATCGCGAGTTCGGGGTCGAGCACCCGCTTGAGATACCGGCCGGTATACGACCGGGGGTTGCGGACGATCTCCTCCGGGCTGCCGGCCGCGACCACTTCGCCACCCTTGTCGCCGCCTTCCGGCCCCAGGTCGATGATGTGATCGGCGGTTTTCAGGACGTCGAGGTTGTGCTCGATGACGACCACCGTGTTGCCGGCATCGACGAGGCGGTGCAGGACGTTGAGCAGCCGCTCGATGTCGGCGAAGTGCAGGCCGGTGGTCGGCTCGTCGAGGATGTAGAAGGTCTTGCCAGTATCACGCCGGCTCAATTCTTCCGTCAGCTTGACCCGCTGCGCCTCGCCGCCGGACAGCTGCGTCGCCGGCTGGCCCAGCCGGATGTAGCCGAGACCGACTTCACAGAGGGTCTGCAGCTTGCGCCGGATTCGCGGGATGCGGTCGAAGAACTCGGTCGCCTCCTCGACGCTCATGTCGAGCACGTCGGCGATCGTCTTGCCGCGGTAGGTCACCTCGAGGGCCTCCTTGTTGTAGCGCTTGCCCTTGCACACCTCGCAGGGGACGTAGACATCCGGCAGGAAGTGCATCTCGATCTTGATGATGCCGTCGCCCTCGCAGTTCTCACAGCGGCCCCCCTTGACGTTGAAGCTGAAGCGCCCGGGCTTGTAGCCGCGGACGCGGGCTTCCGGCATCTCGGCGAACAGCTCCCGAATGTAGGTGAACACGCCCGTGTACGTGGCCGGATTGGACCGCGGCGTCCGGCCGATCGGCGACTGGTCGACGTTGATGACTTTGTCGATGAAGTTCAGCCCAGAGACCTCGCGGGCCGCCCCCGGCCGGTCCTTCGCCCGGTAGAAGTGCTGCGCCATCCGGCGATACAGGATGTCGCTGACCAGTGTGCTCTTCCCGGACCCGCTAACGCCGGAAACGCAAATCAATTTGCCCAATGGAAAGTACACGTCGACGTTCTTGAGGTTGTTCTCGGTCGCGCCACGAACGACGATCATCTGGCCATTGCCCTTGCGGCGTCGCGCGGGTAGCGGGATCGACCGCTCGCCCCGCAGGAAGGCCCCGGTAATCGATTCGGGCGATTTCAAGATATCCTCAAAGCTGCCGGTGGCGACGATCCGCCCGCCGTGTTCGCCGGCTCCAGGGCCGATGTCGACGATGAAGTCCGCCGTCCGCATCGTCTCCTCGTCGTGCTCGATGACCACCACCGTGTTGCCGATGTCGCGCAGCGCCAGCAGCGTATTGATCAACTTGCGGTTGTCGCGCTGGTGCAGCCCGATCGACGGCTCATCCAGGATATAAAGCACGCCCATGAGTTTCGAACCGATCTGGGTGGCCAGCCGGATGCGCTGGGCCTCTCCGCCCGACAGCGAGTCGGCCGCCCGGGCCAGGCTCAGGTAGTCGAGCCCAACATCCACCAGGAATTGGAGCCGCTCGCGGATCTCTTTCAAGATGGCGCGGGCGATCAGCAGCTCCCGCTCCGTCAGCTGAAGCTTCGCAAACCACTCCTGTGCGGCCGTGATCGACAGGTCGCAGACGTCCATGATCGAGCGATCGGCCACGGTCACCGCCAGGTACTCCGGCTTGAGCCGCTTCCCTTTGCAGACCGGGCACGGCCGCGGCGTCATCAGCCGCTCGATCTCGGCGCGGATGAACTCGGACTCGGTTTCACGGTGGCGCCGCTCGAGATTCGGGATGATGCCTTCGTACGACGTTTCGTACCAGCGGCGCTGCCCCTCGCTGTTGAAGTACTTCACGCGCAAGGGGTCGCCGTTGTTGCCATAGAGAATAATTTGCCGCTCTTTGACCGACAGCTTCCCGAACGGCTTGTCCATCGGGATCTTGTACCGATGGGCGACGGCCTCGACGAGATCGTTGTAGAAGTACGACGAACGGCCCCAGGTGCGGATCGCGCCATCGCCGAGCGGCCGGCCCTTGTCCGGGATGACGAGGTCGGGATCGATCTCGAGCTTGCTGCCCAGCCCGGTGCACGCCGGACAGGCGCCGTGCGGATTATTGAACGAGAAATTTCGCGGGGCCAGCTCCTCCATCGAGAAGCCGTCGTACGGGCAGGCAAAATTCTGGCTGAAGAGCAGTTCTTCACCTTTCGCGTCCGCCCGGACCACCAGCACCAGTCCGCCGGCCATCTTCGCCGCGGTCTCGACCGACTCGCGCAGGCGGCTGATGCCTTGGCGATCGATCACGAGCCGGTCGACGACGATCTCGACGCTGTGCTTCTTGTTCTTGTCCAGCGAGACGCGCTCGGTCAGCTCGTACAGATTGCCGTCGACGCGTGCCCGGACAAACCCGGCCTTTTTCGCCTCGGAAAGAACGTCCTGATGCTCGCCCTTGCGGTCGCGAACCACCGGCGCCAGGATCATGACTCGGCTTCCTTGTGGGAGCTCCATGACCTTGTCGGCAATTTGCTCTGTGGTCTGGCGGGTGATCTCGTGTCCGCTGATCGGACAGTGCGGGTGGCCGATGCGTGCCCACATCAGACGCATGTAGTCATAAATCTCGGTCACCGTCCCGACTGTCGACCGGGGGTTGTGGCTGGTCCCCTTCTGGTCGATCGAGATCGCGGGTGACAGCCCATCGATCTGGTCGACGTCCGGCTTGTCCATCTGGCCGAGGAACTGGCGAGCGTAAGACGACAGCGACTCGACGTAACGTCGCTGCCCTTCGGCATAGATCGTGTCGAAGGCGAGCGACGACTTCCCCGAACCCGACAGCCCGGTGAAAACGACGAGCTTGTCGCGGGGGATGGTCAGGTCGATGTCTTTCAGATTGTGCTCGCGCGCGCCCTTGATCACGATCTCCGTATGCTGCTGTGACTTGCCCGCCGGGGCGGGTTTCTTGTCAGCCATGGACGCGGGCCCTCATCCGGCTGGTCTTTGGCTTGCGCCACATCCCCGATTCCGCGGCGGCCGCCGGCGGCAATGACTCTCGGTACTCCATGGCGTCGCGACGCAGCGCGACCAGCCGGTCGCGCAGTTCCGCCGCGCGCTCGAACTGCAGGTCGCGGGCCGCTTTCTTCATTTGGCGTTCGAGATCCTTGATCAGGCGCTCGATCTCGTCCGGCGGCAACCCGGACGCGAGCGTGGCGATCGTTTCTTCAATGGCTTTCTCTTGCTGCTTCTCGAGGTTGTAGACGGCCTTCACGATGCTCGCCGGCGTGATGCCGTGTTCCTCGTTGTAGGCGATCTGGATGGCGCGACGGCGGTCGGTCTCGTCGATCGCCCGTTGCATCGAGCCGCTTACCGAGTCCGCATACATGATGACGTGCCCATCGACGTTACGGGCCGCCCGTCCGGTCGTCTGGATCAACGACCGCGCGTCGCGCAGGTAGCTCTCCTTGTCGGCGTCGAGGATCGCGATGAGCGCGACCTCCGGCAGGTCGAGGCCTTCTCGGAGCAGGTTGATGCCCACGATCACGTCGAAGACGCCGAGCCGCAGGTCGCGCAAAATCTCGACGCGCTCCAGCGTATCGACGTCCGAGTGCAGGTAGTTCACCTTGATGCCCATCTCACGCAAGTAGTCGGTCATGTCCTCCGCCATCTTTTTCGTCAGCACCGTGATCAGCGTCCGCTGCTTCTTGTCGACCCGCTTATGGATCTCCCCGATCAGGTCGTCGATCTGGCCCTTGGTCGGGCGGACCTCGACCGTCGGGTCGACCAGGCCGGTCGGCCGGATGATGACCTCGATCGTCTGCTGGGAGCGTTGTTCCTCGTACGGCCCTGGCGTGGCGGAGACGTAGACCACTTGTTCTACCTTGCGTTCCCATTCCGCAAACGTCAGCGGACGGTTGTCGAGCGCGGAGGGCAGCCGGAAGCCGTAGTCGACCAGGGGGATCTTCCGCGACCGGTCGCCGCCGTACATGCCGCCGATCTGGGGAACCCCGACGTGCGACTCGTCGACGACAACGAGTGTGTCGTCAGGGAGGAAGTCCATCAGGGTGTACGGCTCCTGGCCGGGACGGCGGCCCGTGAGGTGCCGCGAGTAGTTCTCGATCCCTGCGCAGCTGCCCGTTTCCCGCATCATCTCCATGTCGAACATCGTCCGCTGGCGCAAACGCTGTGCCTCCAGCAGCTTTCCCTGGCTCTCGAACCAGGCGACACGCTCTTCGAGTTCTTCACTTATGCCGTCGAGCGCCCGCAGCAGCTTCTCCCGGGGCGTCACATAGTGTGTGGCCGGGAAAACCTGGAACGACTCGACATCGCCGATGATCTCGCCCGTCAGCGGGTCGAGCTGGACGATCCGTTCGACCTCGTCGCCATTGAACTGGACCCGAGTGGCGATCTGGTCATACGACGGCTGCACGTCGACGGTATCGCCGCGCACCCGGAAGCGCGACCGGCCAAAATCGACGTCGTTGCGCTGATATTGAAGATTTGTGAGCTTGCGGAGAAAAATGTCGCGACGGAAACCCTCGCCGGCATGGATCTCGACGGACTCGCCGAGGTAATCCTCGGGTGAACCGACCCCGTAGATGCACGACACGCTGGCAACGACGATGACGTCGCGGCGGGTCAGCAGCGCGCGCGTGGCGGACTGCCGCAGCCGGTCGATCTCGTCGTTGCGAGAGGAGTCTTTCTCGATGTAGGTATCGCTCCGGGGGATGTAGGCTTCCGGCTGGTAGTAGTCGTAGTAGCTGACGAAGTACTCGACGGCATTATTGGGAAAGAACGAGCGGAACTCGCTGCAGAGCTGAGCGGCCAGCGTCTTATTGGGCGACATGACGAGCGTCGGCCGCTGGATCTCCTGGATCATCTGGGCGACGACCATCGTCTTGCCAGAGCCGGTCACCCCCATCAGGACCTGGTGTTTTTGGCCCCTGTCGACCCCGTCGGCAAGCTTCTTGATGGCCTCCGGCTGGCCGCCGGCAGGCGAAAATCCAGCCGTGAACGCGAAGTTGGGCATCCCTCAATTGTAAGTTTGCGGCCGCGGAAACTTAAAGGGGTCTAGCGATCCGACCGCGATGGAGCCCGGCTCGCCACACGTTGCTCTCGCCGATGCCCGATTTAGTCTGGGTAGTGCTGCTTCTTCTGGTTTTCTTTGGGCTCTGGCAATTCATCGGAAGCGCCACAGGCGCTGATCTCGGCGGACCGTTTCGTCAGTAATGGTTTGCCTTCCAGGCCGGTCGCTGGAGGGCCAAATCGAATGCGCCTTCAGTGCTGAAGCGGACTTACTGGACAGCAGCCGAGTTCAGTGACCACGCTCGGCTTGCACCCATCGAATACAAGATCGTCGACCAGAGCAGTTCCGAGCGGCGCCCTCAGGAATGATTTCCGTCAGCTTGAAGTTACGACAGACAGCTGTCGTACCCGTGCCTCACGATGTGAGCATGGCCGCATCAGGTGATCGCTCAGGGCCTCCGGTTGCAGCGCTCAAGGCTGCTGTCGACAAGATGGCCGCCTGGATTTGCCAGGCTGAGGGCGAGGCGCTGGCCGTAGGTCTGATCCAGATACGCGAGGCCGGCATCGACCCGCTCGAGGCTGCTTTCGCAATCGGCCTGCGCCGCTTCGACAAGTCGGGCGAGTACAGAGCCGACGGTTCGCTGTCGCTGATGGCCTGGCTGCGCTGGAAGTGCAAGCTCTCCGGTGGCGCGGCTATGGAGCGTGTCGAGATCGCGCGCCAGCTGGAGAAGCTGCCCCAAACCCAGGCCGCCTTTGCGAACGGCGACCTCGGCTTTCAGCACGTCGCCGTCCTGGCACGGACGGCCGAGCACGTCGGGGCGGCCGCGGTCCGCAAGGAAGAGGCCAAGCTGGTGCAGGCGGCGCAGACGATGGATCCGGGGCAGTTCACCACGGTGGCGAAGAACTTCGAGCACCGGGTCGACGCCGCCGGGGCGCTGGCGGAGGCGAATCACGCCCACGAGCGCCGCTACTTTCACATCGGCGAGCCAAAAGACGGTCTCGTGCGCCTCGATGGCGTGCTCGATGCCGGGGGCGGCGCGACGCTGCAGACGGCGCTGCAGGCATTCATGAAGCCCGTCAAAGACGATGCGCGTAGCTACGGCCAGCGCAGCGCCGACGCGCTGGTGGAGCTCGGCCGGCAGGGCTCAGGTGGCAAACACAACGGCGCCGGTCCGCGGCCGCAACTGATCATCCGCGCCAGCCTCGACACGCTCGCCGGGATCCGGGGCGCGCCGGCGGGCGAGCTCGAGGGCGGCGGCACGGTGCCGGCCGAGACGGTGCAGAGGTATGCGTGCGACTCGGCCATCACCCGGATCACTGGCCAGGGCGAGCTCGACCACGAGCTCAATCACGCCAGCCGCACGCTGCCGGCGCCGACCCGGCGGGCGCTCGAGGCGCGCGATCGGCATTGCGTCTTTCCCGGCTGCACGCGGCCCCTCATCTGGTGCGACGGGCACCACCTGGTCTGGTGGACGCGGGGCGGCGCGACGGCGCTGCCGAACCTGGCACTGCTCTGCCGCCCGCATCACCGGATGGTCCACGAAGAGGGCTGGGCCCTGGAGAGGACGAAGGAAAGCAACTGGACGGCCAGGCCTCCGATTCACCGGGTACCGGCCAACGCCCGCTCGGCCTGACGCTTCGTTCGCCGTCGGCTTGAGCAGTTTGTTTGACTGAAACCTTGGGTGGCTCAGGGTCGTCGACCGGCTATCATGGCCCGCCGCGTGGCGATCGTAGGCGCTACCGGAATGCTTGTAGCAGGCATCATTCTGGTCGTCGTGCTCGTGGCAGGTCGCTCGGTCTTCAGTCGCGCCGCCTTCGGACGTGGGATCCCGGCGCCTTGCCGGCGCGGGTCTCCTATTGCGACCGGAGATACGTGCCGGGATCGCATGTGACGCGAAGCCAGATCGACGCCGAAGGCAATTTTCCATACCGGCTGGTCGGAGCTACGGCCGACGACAAGCCCATATTTGCTCAGCCGTTGTCAGACGCGGCCCGGCAGAAATACGGGAATCCCCCTCGCCCGTGTGTCACGGTCGTCTATCTCAAGGTGGCAGACGACGACTACGTCGCATACGGCCTGAGCGGCGGCCCCTAGTCGAGCTGATGACCGGGGTTGACCGTGCGTTTGCGCTCCAGGTACGCGATAAGGGCGAACAGCAGGGTCAGGCCGAGCAAAAGCCCCCCGAGGGCGTCCGAGAGCCAGTGCCACCCCAGGTAGACGACGCCGTAACCGACGAAAAGGATCACCAGCACCAGCACCGGGCTGAGCCGCGAGCTATCCCGGCCAAACAGCTCCCACCGCTCCGCAAGGTAGAGCACCAGGCCGTAGGCAATCGTCGCCCGGACCACGTGGCCGCTGGGGAATGAATAGTGGCCAATCTTGTGACTCAGCGACGGCAGGAAGTCCGGGAACCGCTGGAACGCCTCGCCCGGAGCCGGGCTGACGATCACCTGTTTTCCGAGGATCTCCAGTGCTGAGCCGCCGAGAATGAAGGCCACCGGCAACACCGCCAGCAAGCGCAGTCCGCGAAAGAGCGCGACGCCGAGCAGGGCGGCGATCACCAGCGTGACTTCAACGCTTCCGAGATATATAAATATCCCGAGCCCGATGTTCTGCCCGGTGCTACCACGGCCCTGCAAGTAATTCGTCATTCGCAGGTTCATGGGGCCGAACGCACCAGCGTCGACGAATAGCGCCACAACCACGAAAGCGGCGAAGAAGACCCCCGCCGTGATCAACAGCCGGCGGCTGAGAACGGGCCAGTGGGGACGAATCAGCGCTGACACTTGCGGCAGTAGACCGTGCCGCGGCCGGCCAGGCGCGTTCCCTGCAATGGCGTCCCGCATCTCAGACAGGGCTCACCGCTCCGGCCGTACACGAGCAGCTGCTCCTGGTTGCCACCCCGGACCCCAAAGGCGTCGACGTAATTGATGATCGACGAGCCTCGTGCCGCAATGCTGTTCTCCAGTACGTCCTGAATCGCCGCGTAGAGGGCCCGCCGTTCACGGACAGTGAGCCGGTGAGTCCACCGGCTAGGACGGATTCCGGCCCGAAAACATGCCTCGTCGGCATAGATATTGCCCACGCCGGCAAGAAACGACTGGTCCAGCAAAGCTGATTTGACCGGCCGCCGGCGGGCCTTGACGAGCTTTTCGAATTCGGCTTCGGTCAGGTCCCCGTGAATCGGCTCCGGCCCCAGTCGCGCCGGGAAGGCGCGGGCCGCGATGAGTTCATCGAGGCTGCCGACGACCAGGCGCCCGAACTGCCGGGGATCGTCGTAGCGCAACTCCAGGCCACTATCGAGTAATGCCACAAAGTGCGTGTGTTTGACAGGGGCCTCTTCGGGCTCCCAGACGCGCAGGTGTCCGGTCATGCCCAAATGCACAATCACCCGTTCACCAGACGCTTCAAATGATCCGTTGGCCGCTTCCAGGGGCATCACGATGTACTTGCCACGCCGTTGGACCGTCTTGATCGTCCGGCCGCGCAGGCTTCGAACGAACTTCGTGGCACTCGGATAGCGCACGAGCCGTGCGCGAATCGCTGGGTCGCGCGTCAGGTGCACTGACTCGATGCGGCGGCCCGCGAGCTGCGGCCGTAAGTCCCGCACGACGGTCTCGACTTCAGGAAGCTCTGGCATTCATGCTTTGGCGGCAACAAGCCGGACTCGCTCCATGTCCTGCCAGTTCGGGCCGAGCTTCAGATCGACTTGCAGTGGGACTTTCAATGGATAAGCCCTGGCCATCAGGTCGGGCACGACTTCGATCAATCGCTCGCGTTCACCCGGAGTGACCTCGAAGACGAGCTCGTCGTGCACCGTCAGGATCATCTGGCTGGCGAGCCGCCGCTCGTGCATATAGTTTTCTAGCCTGATCATGGCCAGCTTCATGATGTCGGCGGCGGATCCCTGCACCGGCATGTTGATGGCGATCCGCTCCGCGCCCTGACGCAACATGCGATTCGGCGAGCGAATATCCTGGATGTAGCGGCGCCGGTGCAGCAGCGTTTCTACGTAGCCTTGTTCTCTTGCTTGGATCTTGATGCCTTCAAGAAACTCGCGCACCCGATTGTAGGCACGAAAATACGCGTCAATAAAGGCCCTGGCCTCTTCCGTTGACATGCCGGTATCGCGAGCGAGGCCGAAATCGCTCAGGCCATAGAACAAGCCGAAGTTCACGACCTTGGCCAGACGCCGTTGATTCGCCGTGACGTCGGCTTGCGGGATACCGAAGACTTCGGCCGCCGTCCGGGCGTGGATGTCCTCGCCGCGCGCAAAGGCATCGACCAGCACCGGATCATCCGTCATGTGGGCCAGGACGCGAAGTTCTATTTGCGAGTAATCAGCCGAGAGCAGCACGTCACCGGGGCGGCCGGGAATGAAGGCGCGGCGGACTTTCTGGCCGACCTCGGTGCGAATGGGAATGTTCTGCAGATTCGGGTCGGACGAGGAGAGACGGCCGGTCGCGGCGACGGTCTGGTTAAAGCTCGTGTGGACGCGATGCGTCTTCGCATCGACCAGCAGCGGCAAGGCGTCGACGTACGTGCCTTTGAGTTTGCTTAATTGCCTGAACTCGAGAATCTTCGGAATGACCGGATGCTGGTCGCGCAACCCCTCGAGCACCGTCGCGTCGGTCGAGTAGCCGCTCTTTGTCTTCCGGCCGCCGGGCAGATCCAGATCTTCGAACAGAAAACGGGCTAGCTGCTGCGGCGAGTTGACGTTGATCGGCCCGTGGGCCACGTCGGCGATCTCCTGGTCTAAACGTCGTATTTCTTCATAGAGCTCGCGCGAGACCTGCTGCAGGTACGGCATGTCGATCGAAACGCCCGCCAGTTCCATCTCGGCCAGCACCGGCAGCAGCGGCATCTCGAGATCGCGAAACAATTCGGCATTGCCTAGCCGTTCGAGCTCGGACGCAAGCGTTGGGGCAAGCTGCAGCATGACGCGCATGCGCTCACCGAAAAATGCGGCGGCCCGCATGATCTCGACCTGGTCGCAGGTCATCGCGGCCTTGCCGCTGCCGAACAAGGCCTCGCGGCCCTCGATCGACCGATGTAAGACGTCCGAGGCGAGGGCTTCGAGGCTCGGCGATCGAACGCCGGAGTTAAGCAAGTACGCGGCCACCAGGAGGTCCCAGTCGGCGCCACGGAGTTCGATGCCGTGCGCCCGGAGCGCCAGGTAGTCGGCCTTCTGGTTGAAGCCCAGCTTCGCGGGCTTCGCACTCTGCAGGCTGGCGGCAAAGCGCTGAAGAACGTCACGCACCTCGAGGACGCGCTCCTGTTCGTGGGCCACCGGGACGTAAAAGACATCACCTTCGTTCAGACCGATAACCAGGGCGGCGATCCGGCCGTGTCGCGGCACCTCATCCAGCGTGATGACCTGGAAGCCGGCGCGGTCGGCTGCTCCAAAAGCCGCGATTAATCGCTCTAGGGCGGCCGCTTCGCGGACGACGGTCACGGACTCTCTCGGTGCCGACTCGAGAGGCAGGGTCGATTGCGTTGGTGGGCGCGCCGGCTCCTGGCGCTCCGGCGCGGCATCGAGGGCAAGTCTGCCCTGCTCCCTGCCGGGCAGGGCAAAGATCGGCGGGGCCGACATCGCGCTGCCGTCGGTCCAGGTGGTCGGGACCCGGGCCGCCAGGCTGCGAAAGCCGAGGTCAGACAGGATCGTCCGAGCCGCATCCGGACGGTAGTCCTGAGCCGAACCGTGGCTCAGATCCAGCATGACGCCGGAGACGTCGAGAACGATCGTGGCCATTTTCTTACTGAGCAGGGCCTGCTCCCAGTGCTCATCCAGGAGTTTCTTGATCTTGGGCGGCGTGACCCGTTCGCGGTTCTCGACCAGGCTCTCGACGGAGCCGAACTCCTGGATCAGCCTGATCGCCGTCTTCTCACCGATGCCACGGATCCCCGGAATGTTGTCGGAGACGTCGCCCACCAAGCCCTTAAGATCGACGGTCTGGATCGGCTCCAGGCCGTAGCGCTCGCGGACGCGGTCGGGCGTGTAAAGAATCGTCTCGGACACGCCTCGCTTGCTGGTCAAGACGAAAACATCGTCATTGACGAGCTGCAGCGCGTCGAGGTCCCCGGTGACGATCGTGCTGTGCAGGCCTTGCTCCCGGGCCTGCCGCGCCAGCGTGCCAATGACGTCGTCCGCCTCGACGCCCTGGACCTCATAAATGGGAATTCCAAAGGCGCGCACGATGTCGCGGGTCAGCGGAAACTGGGGGCTCAGCTCCGGGGGCGTCGGCCGCCGGGTCGCCTTGTATTGGGCCAGCTCCTCGTGCCGGAAGGTCCGCCCTCCCAGGTCGAATGAGGCGAGCACGTAGTCGGGGTGCTCCTGCAGGGCCAGCAAGAGCATCGACGTAAAGCCATAGGCAGCGTTCACGACGTTGCCTTCCCGGTCGGTCAGGGAAGGCAGTGCGAAAAAGGCTCGGTAGACCAGCGAGTGGCCGTCAATAAGGACGAGCCGCTGCTTCTTTTGGGGCTCAGGCACCCTCAAAGTTTAGACGTGCGGGAACCTTCAACCCGGTCCGTTTAGACCATCCGGGAATCTCACAAAACGCTGTCTGTCTCTGAAAAACCCGATGGTAAGATAGGCTCGAATTCAGGATGGCTAAATTCGTCGAAATGCAAGTCGATTCCATCCGCGTGCACATGCCCAGCGGGCAGCACGTCGTCATCCTGAAAGAGAAAGAAACAGACCGTTATCTGCCCATCTGGATAGGCATCTACGAAGCCAACGCGATCGCCCTGAAGATTACCGGCATCACCCCGGAGCGGCCCATCACGCACGACCTGCTGGCCAATATTCTTCAGAGCGCCGAGATGCGCCTCAAGAAAATCCAGGTCACGTCGCTGACGAACGAAGTCTTCTTTGCGAGATTGTTTCTCGCCGTCAACGGCAAGGAAGTCGAGATCGACTCCCGGCCGAGCGACGCGATCGCGCTCGCGGTCCGCATGACCTGTCCCATCCTCGTTTCGCAGGACGTTCTCGACAAGGCCGGCGTGTTTCCCGAGAAAGAAGAGGAAGAAGATGACAAGCTGTCGATCTTCAAAGAGCTGATCAACAGCATGGACCTGCCGGATCTCGAAGGCCCCCCACCGGAGAAGAGCTAAGGCGTAATCGTCACCGGCAGCCGAGCGACCAGGTCGTCGCGGCTGACGCCGGGAAGTTGCTCGATCATCATCAGGGTGTACGAGCCCGCCACGGGATTGCTCAGGTCCAGGTTCACGAACTGATAACTGGCCTCAAAGCCGGACGCATCACTCGGGCCACTTCCCGTTGGCAGTTGCACGGCGTAGCCGTTGCGCTCGAGGAACAGGCCGCCAATGCCGGTCCGGCCCGACGGCAGTCCGGTGAACCGGACCCGTACCGTCATCGTGCCGCTCGCCGAGTAGCTCTTCGAGTCCGTTGAGAGCGTCAGGGTGCGCGCGCTGTTCAGCGGGTCGACGACCGTCACCGTGTTGGCACTCGCGTTGAACGCCTGCGAGGCGGCGCCCGCGCGCGAAGAGTCGAGGATTTGCCCCTGTGATGCCGCCGGCGCGGACGAGCTGTGCCGGGAGAGCCCGGTGGTCGTCGATGCCGTGCTCCCGGCGGGACCATGCAGCTGCGTTACGCCGAAGGCAACCACGAGGAAGGCGGCAGCAACGCTGCCAATCCAACCGACTGGCGCCCAGCGAAACGATTGGCGGCGCTGCGCCGGGATGGTGAACGTCCGGGTCGGCGTCTCCATCGGAAGGGCACGCACGGCATGCACCGTCTCGCGTAGCCCTTCCAGACGCCGCGTGCAGTCGCCACAGCCGGCAACGTGGTCCGCGACGCGGGCGTGTGTCGCCGCGTCGAGCTCGTGGTCGAGATACGCGGAGAGCTCCTCGAGCGTCGGCTCGGCCGGGATGCGCGGCTCACTCGGCATGGGCATCCTCCCGAGTCGGAAAGAAATCAGGGTGCTGCTGCAGGCGCTCCTGGACCTGGGCGCGTGCGCGAGCGATCCGCGACTTGACGGTTCCCAGCGGCACGCGGAGCACGGCGGCGATCTCGTCGTAGGCCATGCCGTTGACGTCTCGTAAGACGATGGCGATTCGCATGTCGTGGTCGAGCGCCTGGATGCTGTCACGCACCAGGCGTGTCCGCTCGTTCGCCTCAGCGCGCTCCTGGGGGTCCGGCGTCGCGACGCCAAGGCCGAGAACGTTACTTGTCTGACCTTCGTCGGGCATGACGCCGTATCGCTTGCCGCGCCGGAAATGGTCGTAACAGAGATTCGCGCCGATCTGGAACAGCCAGGGCTTGAACGGCGCCTCCCGCAGCGTGCGGATCTTCTCCCAGGCGCGCAGGAACGCCTCCTGCGCGATGTCGGCGGCATCGTCCGGCCTGCCGACCATTCGCAGCGCCATGTTGTAGAGCGGGACTTGATATTGCATGATCAATTGGGTAAACGCCTCCCGATCGCCCCGGCGGGCCCGGCCAACCAGGTCGCGATCGTCGTTCGAGCTTTTAGACGGAAACATCCCTGATAAGTTCCCAACGAGCGTACTCGGATATACTCGCCGGGCATCACGGCCGGAGTGTCGGAATGGTAGACGAGGGCGCCTCAAAAGCGCCTGGGCGTAAGTCCGTGTGGGTTCGAGTCCCTCCTCCGGCAGTTCGCTTCTAGGACGGCGGGCCGCCCGCCACTCTGCGTCCATTTCACTACTGGAGGCGAGAACGGAACTTTTTCCTTCGGCGGCCGTCTTAATGCAGTAGATGCGTGCCCAGCGCTACTTCCGCTTGTTCGGGCGGATCGCTGTTGCCTCGCTGCTGGCCGCAACGGCCCTGGCGGGGGCGTCCATCGGCGCCGCGGCCGCTGACGGGGTGACGCTGGGCGTCCTCGTCGGCTACCAGGACGTCGTCAAGCTTGGCGAGTGGATGCCGGTGACGGTCGTCGCGAAGAACAGCGGCGGCGGGATCGATGGCACGCTCGAGGTCCAGGAGTCCCTAAAGGGCCAACCCGACGTCAGTGGCTTCCCCATCTACCAGGAGCCCATCAGTCTCGCGAGCGGAGCCATCAAGCGGATCCGGACGTACGTCAGCGTGGACACGACCGGCGCGACCATCACCGCCCGAATCATCCAGAACGGCCGGGTAATCGTCTCCCAGGACTCGGGGTCAGTGAGCACGACGTCGACGATGATTGGGGTCCTTTCAGACCAGGGCACGTCCCTTGACAGTTTCGCTGCCGTCCACCCCGCGAGCGTCGCCGCCCGCGTGGTTCACTTGACCGCGGGCGACATCGCGGAGTCGGCGATTCCGCTGCGCGCCTTCGACATCCTCGCTATCGACGACTTCGCCACCGACGGCCTGACCGCGGGCCAGCGAACCGCCATCGGCGACTTCGTCCGCGCGGGCGGCGATCTTCTGCTTGGCACGGGCGCCGCCTGGCGCAAGACGCTGGCCGGCCTGCCGCCGGCGATCCTGCCGATGACCGTCAGCGGCACCACGAGCGTGACCACCGCCCTGCTCGGCGGCTCCCCCGTCGAGGTGGCAACCGGCGTCCCAACGCGGGGGCCCGTCTGGCTGGCGACCGGCAGCCAACCGCTCTTGCTCGAACGCCGGCTGGACGCCGGAATCGTCACGCTGGCCACCTTCGACTGGAATCAGGAACCCGTCGCCGGATGGAGTGGCACCGCGCCGCTGCTGCGCCAGCTCATCGCGCGTGCTGTCTTTGCCGCCGGCGGCTCCGGCCAGAACGTGTTCTATCCCATGGGCGGGCCAGGGAACTTCGGCTCGCAGTCATCGATCGGCTCCAAAAGCGGCGCTCTCAGCTCCACGCTGGGGAACCTCCCAGAACTCGGCCTGCCCTCTCTGCAGCTGACGGGGCTTCTCGTGCTGATCTACGTGCTCCTCGTTGGTCCCGTGAATTATGTCGTTTTGGGCGCGATGCGGCGGCGCGCACTCGCCTGGGTGACGGTGCCCTTGATCGCCGTGATCGCCGCCGGCGGTGCCTACGGGGCGGGGGTCCTCACCAAGGGCCGGTCCGTGCAGGCCAACCAGGTCACGATCCTGCATTCGCAGCCGGGCTGGGACCGCGCATACGAGGAGACCTACACCGGGATCATGGCGCCGAGTCGCGGTGACTACCAGGCCAACATCACGGGTGGCCGGCTGCTGATCAGCCCGATCGTCAACAACGGCGGCTTCGGCCCGGGAGCGTTCGGAACGGGGTCGCGCTCGGGCAGCATCAGGATCAATGTCGACAACAACCATGTCACGCTGCCAGGGATGACCGCCTTCGTACTTGGTGGCTTCGCCACCGAATCCATGAGCTCGGCTCCTCAGCTCGCCGGGCACCTCCAACTGGTGAACGGGAACCTCACCGGCACAATCGAGAACCATTCGAATCTCGCCTTCACGGATGCCGTCCTGATCATGGGCGACAGCTTTCAGACCTTTGGCGCGCTGAAGCCGGGGGCGTCCGCGACCGTCAGCCTGGCGGCAAAGCCGGCCAATCAATTTGGGCAGCCAACCTACACCCGCATCTACGGCACAGCGTTCTTCAATGGCCCGCAGCCGAATCAGCTGACCGACGCCCAGCGCGAAGACTATGCGAAGACGCAGATTCTGGGGGTGGTGGCCACCGGGGCAAGCTTCAAGGGCAGTTCACTCGGCAGCACGCCGCTGTTGGTCGCCTGGACGCATCAGCCGTTCCAGGACATTACGGTGAACGGGAGTCATCCGCGATTGACGGCCGAATCCGCAGTCGCCCTGTCGCTGCCGCTGGACCAGATTGGTACCGGCTCGTTGCCCGCCGGCGTCGTGACCGGCCGCATCGTGGACGTCGTGGGTGACACGCAGGGCCAGGGACCGCCGGGCTTGCTCCTGATGCAGAGCGGCAGCGTGACCTATGAATTTTTACCCTCGCTGGCGACCGGTACGCAGCTGACCGGCGCCTCCCTCACCACCTCCAACCCGTACGGCGGCAAATTCATCCCCGCACCCGGAGGTGGGACCCCGTCCGCCGCAACGGTCCAGGGCCAGGTATGGGACTGGTCGCGTTCGGCCTGGAGCGACGTGGCGTACCAGGACAACGGCACGACGACCCTGCCCGACAGCGCCGTCAATCCCGACAGCGGGCTGGTCCGCCTCCGGCTCAGCACCACCGGCGGCTTCGCGGCGGGCACCATTACGCTCTCAGGGACAGTCCAGTGATCGCCGTCGAGCAGCTCACCAAGGTCTACGGCCGGCGGACCGCGCTGGACGCCGTCTCGTTCGAGGTGCCCAAAGGCGAGATCTTCGGCTTTGTCGGACCGAACGGCGCCGGAAAGACGACGACGCTGCGCATCCTGGCGGCTTTGCTGGAACCGACCGCGGGTCGCGCGTTTGTCGACGGCGCCGACGTAAGCCGGCAGCCAGATCGTGTGCACGAACGCCTTGGCTATATGCCGGACTTCTTCGGC